>Ga0256405_10010148_pt1 | contig 12564 bp, 29 predicted proteins | sample RumenRJG_02DNA_FD_189096 | JGI IMG/M metagenome (GOLD analysis project Ga0256405, IMG submission 189096) | Bovine rumen microbial communities from Lethbridge, Alberta, Canada - RJG_02 | ecosystem: Host-associated > Mammals > Digestive system > Stomach > Rumen | place: Canada: Alberta...
CTTTCCCCACCTCGCATTAACCTCGCAAGACATCGCAACTTTTACGAGGTTACTCAACTGACTACAAAGTGTAGTCAACTCGCCAAATACTCGCCATTACTCGCCAATATTTTTTGCGAGTTACCAATGTGTTATTCTTCCGTGGTTGTAAAACCACTCCTTGTATTGTTGCGATTCGTGAAAATCTTCAATAATTCTGCGATATTCTGTAAAAATATTTTTCGTCTTTTTTATTCTTTCGGTGTAATCGGCAACACATAGTACACGAATATCAACGGCTTTTAATAAGCCTTTCTTTACCATTCGTTGTCTATCATTCATGGTGTTTCTCCTTTAGCCACTTCTCGATATGATACATACTATCAGTATTACCATCTTTGATTAATTCCCATATTTTAAAAGCTAAAGTTGCGTCATCACACTGGCGTATATATTCTGCGTTGGTTATGGTTAACGGCTGATATGGGCATTCATATTTTCCGTAAAATTCACATTCAATATCACTTGTGCCACCACAACGGGAACATTTCGTTTTTTCTTCTTTTAGCCATTCATCCCAACTTGGCACATTAGGTATATCAGGCGGATTGTCTTGATGTTTCGCTCTAAACCAGTTTTCCCATACTTTTTCTTCCCGTTTGTTTTCATCGCCATTTCCGTATGTTTTTCGCCGTAACACTTTTGCTTTCTCTTCCGTTTGCAACTGGCAAAACCACTCCTCGTTGGTCATATTCGCCTTGCGTTTTTTCTCCCACTCCATCCATTCCAATACACCTTTTGCGTTAGTCATGGGGATTCTCCTTATATCTTTCCGCTTTCTTCTCGCTTTTCTTTCCATAGCGTTTCTTTATTTTTTGTCGATACAACGGAATATTGATTCCGCAGAATTTACAAAAGATAGTATCTTGAGATACTTCTCTACTACAGTTAGGACATTTAGCCATTATATTTCTCCTTTAACCACTTGCCGATATAATCTGCAACGTCCGCAACATTTCTTGTTCCAACATTACAGAAAAGCATTTCCGACAGTTCTATTACCCTACTATGCCCATACAACCTTGCTAAAAACAACGCTTTTTCTTCTGTGCTCGCTTGCCGTAACCATTCTTCGTTGGTCAGCGGTTTAATAACACCTGTGCCACCACAAAACTCGCACGTTGTCATTCTATTGGCATCGTTTACATGTTCCCCTGTGCCATTACAATATTGGCATTTCATTGTTATTCACTCTCCTGTTTAAGCCACTCAACAAGTTCGCTTCTTCCTGCTATGCCACACCATTGACAATCACAAAAATCGCAACGTATATCCCCTTTACAGCATCTTTCATACGTTTCCTCTGCTTTATTGATAAACTCTGCCAATGCTTCAGGTGTTTTTGTTATGCGGTCAAAATTGGTCTGTTTCTCAAATAAACCGCAAGTGTCTAATGTTTTATTCTTTAGCATAAACTTGCATTTATTTTTACATCTATCACATATTCCCATTTGTTTTATCCTCCTATAATCCAACCCACCGCCACGATGGGTGCGAACAACACACCCACCATGAACAGTGTTGCCAATGTCCAACATACCATGTTGATAATGATTGCAATTACTGTAATACGCATTTAATCACCTTCAAAAGGGAACATTCTCAAAATCAGCAGGAGAGGTTACATCCTGCCCCATTTCCGCCATCGTTTTCGGTTCTTCGTGCTTCTGAATATCAGCTTTCCGTTCGATAAATTCCATCTTGTCTGCGATAATCTCCGTAACATATCGTTTCGTGCCGTCTTTCGCTTCGTAAGAACGATTCTGTAACCGACCTTCAAGTAATACCCTATGACCTTTATCAAGGATATTTCCTGCTAATTCTGCAACCTTTCCCCACATAACTACATGGAAGAAATCCGCTTCGTATTCGCCATTGGCATTTTTAAAATCCCTGTTTACTGCAATATCAAACTGTGTAACGACCTTGCTATTATTTGTATATCTGATTTCCGGTGCCTTCGTAAGTCTGCCCATGCCAATCCATTTATTCATTATTGTTTTCTCCTTTCAGGCTTGTATAACCCTCACTAATTAGTCCCTCTATCATCTCGTTAGCCGTTATATAACGCTCATTGATTAGCCCTATGTCTTTCCTTGTTAACCTTTTTAATTCTGCTATCTGCTCATCAGTAAATCCAAAACTATCTATCAAGTGCCTGTAAGTTGCGGCTCTATCATCTTGGATTCCGTCCATGTAGTTAGCAAAACCAAATTGTGTTAACCATTCTTCCATCTGCTCTTTTTTCTTACGCTTGAGCATTTTATATATTTCTGTTCTCATCTGAATTTCCTTACCTTGCGCAAAATCGTTTTTAAGCCCTGTTTATATCGCTATGCAAGTATTTATACTAAATTCGTTTTAAAATGCGTGTACGGGCATTTTACGCTGTAATAAAGCTATATCCATTTCAAAATAATCCTGCTCCATCAATAGCCTGCACGTTTAGCATTTCTTCCTGCGCCAATTTTGCAAACCTCTTATCAACCTCGAATCCGTAGGCATTCCGTTCTAACTCCAACGCCGCCCGTAATGTTGCGCCGCTCCCTGCTACTGGGTCAATAACTACATCGCCCTTATCGGTAAAAATCTCTATCAGCCGTTTCAACAGGATAATCGGTTTTTGTGTAGGGTGGATTTTTGGGTAGTTCCGAATATCTTTCTGATACGGGAACCAGTTAAAAATCATTTCGCCGCCATTGTTGAATTTCGGCAGTTTATCCCGGTACAAAACAAGCGCATATTCTGTTGCCCCTACAATCCGCATATTGGCTTTTAACACTTGTGCAGAAAAGTTTTTGATGAACACCAGCGGAATGTGATGCACAAATCCATGTTTCTTGGCTTTCTCAATAACCATCGGCAACTGCTCAAAACTGCAAAATACAATCATGCAAGGTGCTTTCCCCCGTTCTTTCGGTTCTTTCTTCAATAACCGATTGCAGAAATGGAAGTATTCAGCAATGTTGAAGTTGAAATCCGTATTAAAAAAGCCTTTTCCTGCAAGTTTGCTTTCCCCGTTCTTGTTATCCCCCCCCACATACCACATCGGATTGCTCCCGTAGGCATTATTTCCAAGGTTGTACGGAATATCTGCAATAACTAACTGTGCTTTTGGTATGTTATAAGAACGGAAATTCTGAAAATTATCGTTATATAACTCACATTTTAATTTCTTTTCATGCTCCATTATTTATCCCCAGTTACCTTATGCCTGTTCTTCCTGCCTGTGTTTTTCCTGTTCCATGTGCAACCAATCAATTTGAGCCTGTAATTTTGCTTGTCGTTTTGCTATCACATAAAGCAGGTTCCGTTTCCCATTAGGCGGAGGCGGTACTTCTTTATTCCAAATTCCCATGTAGCCTTTCATGTTAGGCAATACTTTCTGAAATAATGCATCGCTATATTTATCCACGTTCTCCTGCATCTTTTCTTTATCGTTCCGTGGGTCATAGCTTTTATTTCTCCGCTTCTCCCGTTCCTCTGCATCAGCTATCTTGATAGCTTCTTCACGCTTCCGCTTAACGTATGCCGCAAAATCTTTATCTTGAATTTTTTCCATATTGCCCCCTATTCAATCAGCTTGTTATATCCTGTATCTAATAAATTATTCCGTCCCATAACGTGACCGTTAATAACTTTTCTCCTATTATCCGCACAGATATTGTTATACATATCCCTTAACTGTGCCCTTACAATCGGCAGGTCTTTTGTCAGCACCGAACACAGTTCCTGCCAACCGAACGCATCCACAGCCTGTTTGATGGCAGGATGGCTGAATTGCGGTTCGCCATACACGAATGTGGTCTGCATTTCGTTTTCGATTTCTCCCCATGCTTCTTCCCATGTCGGTGTACTGTTCCCGGTCATATCCCCAATGAAATTCCGTGCCGATTGCACCAGTTCTGCAATGCTCGGTAAAAACTTGCATTCAAGGATTGCCTTTTTGCAGACCTTGTCCAGTACATCCGCAGGAATATCGTTCAGCATCTCCACATAGATTGCCATGCGTTCTGCATCATTACTTTGACCAAAACTTCCAAACATCATTGTGATTGCCTTTGCTTTTTTAGATTTTTCGTCATTCATCATCGTTACCTCCTAAAATCTCCATCAATCGTTGATACCCACCTGCAACATCATTCTTACGAATAGGTGTCGGTCTTGTTGCGTTCCGCTTTTCCCTTTTTGCCCAATTACGCATAGTAGCAAGATAATCCTTATAGGTTTTCCCGTGGGATTGACAGTATTCTGATACGTTTTCTATTCTCTCTTTCCAATCAGATGGAAACTCCGTTTGAAGTTTTTGTAGTTCATCATCTGACAAAAGCACGTTTTTGTATTCTCCATATTGATGCTTTTGCGGCTTTTCTTTTTTATTTATTTTTTCTTTTTCATTTATCATATAATCATTTATCATATAATCATTTATCGCTTCGACTTGGCTTTCGTTTTGCTTATCGTTTGCTTCCGTTTTACTTTCGTTTTGCTTATCGTTTGCTTTTAATTTGTTTTCTTTTTTGTTGCTACTTCCACCGATTTGTCCTGCATTTGCTCTTTTGATAGATGTTTCAAGATTCGGTTTTGCTAATTTGAACATTGCCGAAGCTACGCCAGTGATTTCCGGCTCTACCCCATCAAAAATGTATGAGCAAATTGCCATGAGGAAGTCAGCCCGATCTTCCTTTGTGGGAAGGTCTTTTGATGCTTCGTAATAAGACCGATAAAACGAAAACGCTTTCCTTTCTTCCATGACAACCACCTTATTCGTTGGCAAGTATTACAAGATTGCCTTCCACATTTTCATTGATATTTTCCGGGTCGATATTATCAGCACGGGAAATATATCCGCCCGTTGGCATCGCCTCAACCATCAACACAACGTGCATACTTTTGTCAAACTTTTCTAATACTTCAATCAACTGTCCAACTGTCATTTTTTAACCTCCCATTCTTTCAACATTGCATCCACTTCCCATTGTGGTCTCGTTTCGATTCCTTGCCGCCTGCACTCATCTTGCAGAAAATCAATCAGTCTTGCCATCTCTTGCGTATTGTATGTACTGCTCCCGTAATATGCTTGTATGGTGGTTTCATTGATTGTTCTTGTTAGCCAACCAACCCCGTTATGCTGCCATATCCGTTTAAATCGTTTGGCGGCTTCTGCATCAGAAACTTTTATTTCGGTAAATACTCCTACATTTGCAACCGCAATTCTGTATATTTCCTCTTTAGTGCTGTGTAGTTTTTCCGCCAGCTTATCACAGTAAAGCCATGCAATCGCATTAGCTGAAAGGCTTCTTTTTTCTTTGTAAGGCTTAATCTCATATTCAAAACTGGCGTTAAAACGCTCTAAAATGCTCTGTACGGCGTTTAAATATTTTTTTGGTATTCCTATATGCAAAACCAATCCAACGCCCGTATCGGTTAAATTAAGCCCTGTAAAACGTAACCTTGTCATAGATAGTTCCTGCCGAATATCTCCATAAACTTTTCATGTGAATATTTCTTTTCAAAAGTTCTTTGTGCTAACTGTTTCAGCATCATATCTGCTTCTTTATTTAGCCCGTGTACGCCTATCCGATTATCTCTATGATGCAGATAGCAAAGCCATACTTTTAAGCCGTATTTTTCGGATAGCTTGCGCAATCCAACTCCAAAGATAATGTGATGTTCTTCTAATCCTGTTGTGCTACCGCACAGATAGCACCTTTTCTCGCTCTGAATAATGGATTTCATTTTGCCCCTTTAATCAAGTCGATGCGTTTCTGAATATCTGCCTTAATGCCGTTAAATTCCTCTTTCTGAATCAGCACTGTCAGCCAATTCATAGGGCATTCATCAAGGTTTATCCATCTTCCATTTGACATTTTCACTTCGATATTATCCGCACTAATGTACCGATAATTTTCTTCAGTATCCAGCCGCTTTTGACTTTTATCTGTGATTTTCCGCATTTCCTTTTCGTGTTCATCACGCCATCCGTATTTGCTATCGTACTTTCCACGGTAAATATCATTTGCAATACCTACACACTTTGCCGCCTTACCGATAGCATCGGTTAATGCCATCTGAAATGCTTCATCGTTTCCATGTATGCCGTTCTTATCTTTAATAATCGTAAAATCTCCACCGATACCAATTACAGGGGCGCTCCACGTTCCGTCTTCCTGCTTAACGTGAATACCTACTGTAACGTACACCATCTTTTCACCCGTAGCCTGTACGTCCTGATAGTCGATAGCCATAATTTCGTAATACCAGCCAACACCGCACAACCCGAAAACATCGGTCAATGCTTCAATTCTCCACTGCGGATTAATATCGGTCTTATTTTTTAATTTCCCAAAATCTATAGTGCGTAAAGCTTCTTTAGGCGGTCTTGCCATTAAACGGAATTTTTCTTTCATATCGTTCATTTTGCATTCTCCTTTAATAATTCACCTTTTTTTAAGTTAAACGCTTCTTCGATGCGTTCCAAATAGATGGAATCCACTGGTACTTCTTTCATCATTCGATAAAACACATATGTTGAAGCACCTATAATATCGCACATGTCCTTATATGCAAGTCCGTTAAACATTAACAACTTTAATAACTTTTTCCTGTCCGCTATAATGCGTACAATCTTTCGCCTTTTTACAGGAACGAAATTTTCTTTCGGTGCATGCTTTGGCGTTTCCCTTAATCTGCACCACCTATATAATGTCTCCCCGCTATGATGGTCAGTAAGGATACATTCCGCGAGTGCATAATATCCGAGATTAATTTCAATTCCTGCTGGGTTATAATTGCCTATTTGTTGCTGGGTATAGTTGTACGACATATCTATTCACCTACAATTTCGTAACACGGTTCTTTTACCCATTCGTAGTCGTATGCTTCAACGATCATTTCTACATCAGGATAAATCACTGTTTGGGTGAATACTTCCTCTGCATCTTTCATTGCCTGTTCGTGGTCGAAAGCGGAAACGTTAACTGTATAAACCTGTTTCGCTTCAATTTCATAACCGCTACCGCAAGCGACATGCTTAATTTCATCGTAATCATCAAATCTCGCTTCGAACTGGTCAGCGATTTTATCAAAAGTTTCGCAAGCAGTTTCTTCTGCTTTCCATTCATCAGATTCGGGTACGAACAGCTTCAGCCACACATTTACGGTTACGCTATATTCAAACCCCAAACTTTTTAACCATTTCATTTGCTACGTTCCTTTCTTCGTGCTATAATATACACGAAAACATCTTTGCAACCATTGTTTTCATTCCTGCCGTAGGCTATTCGCAGTAGCCTGCGGCTTTTACTTTATAAACAATTCCCAAGTCACCACCCCTGTAACTACTCCACTAATATACGGATTTTTTTCAACTGCGGTTTCTGCCCATGTCATAGCCGTTCCAACTAATAAGCTATATACATTAACGATTCCGTACATCGCTTTAACAATCACGTTTGCCATCATGCTACCTCCCGCAAATCTTCAGGCTTCAACTCGAAGAACGCCATCAAATCATCAAAATTCACGATTCCCTCAACGTGCAATGCCTGTACATAAGCACTGATATAAGTTAGATGCCATCTTGCATCGCGTTCATTTGCAGATTTAACTGCACTTTCCAAAAATTTTTTTACTATCCTGCCGTGTAACCTCGGCATACGTTCGATAGCTTCTAACGCTTTACCCATTTCTTTTCCCCCTTAACTATCACCCTTGCCAGTTCTTCGTTGAACTGGTTTTTTATTTTTTCATTTAAGCCTTGCCACCTTACAACAGCATTTACTTTGATACCCCGTATCGTTGTACTAACTTTTTGCTCGCCCATCATTTCGCCCCTTATTCTCATTTAATGAGATTTTTAAGCTAAAAATTTTTTAGGGCTCACTTTTAAAACCTTGCAGATTTTTTCTAATCGTTCAACGGATAATTTAACGTATCCATTGAGCACAGCATTTAATGTTTTAACATCAATACCGCTCTGCTCTGCAATGTAGGTTTGCTTCAACCCGTGAGCCTTGATATAAGCCTTTAGCTTATCGGCTGTATTCATATAATCACCCCTTTCAAAACTCTCAAAAAATTAGATTTTCTATATTCTGATTATAAATCTATTTAAACTAAAAGTCAATAGTAAAATCTATTTTTTTTAGATTTTTTTCAAAATAATAAAATAAAAAAATCCGCCTGCATTTTCTGCAAGCGGAATGAGGGGGATAAAATAAAAGAAGGTAACACATGAAAAGATTTTACAAAAGGGAAATTCAATTTACAAAATAATTTTACCAACTAAAAAGCAAAATGTCAAGAAATTAAAAGGTAAGATAAAAAAGCAATACATTTTATCATATCGTATTGATAAAGTCAACAATTATTTTTGTGCACTGTGTACATACATTTGTTACGAACTATTTAAAAATCACAAAATATAGCGCAAAACAACCATCGCAAACGCAGTGTTTATGCGGCTTTAAAATTCAACAGCATAAAATCGCTTGTATTAATGTTTTATCAACACGTTAATATAATTTATCATAAAACAACAAAAACGCCGTAAAAACGATTTTACAGCGTTTTAAAGCTATTTTTAGTTTACTAAAGTTTTTAGCGCATTGTTAAATTTTACTAAAATTGAATACAATTTCAACGGCTTAATTTCTCGATTACAATGTCACGCAACGTCATATTTCTGCGTTCCGCTTCCGCTTTTAACTTGTTGTGCAGATACGTTTCTATACTTACATTTAACTGCACCTTGTTTTTTTGTAACTGTCTGCGGAGCGGGATTCCATTTTTTACTGCTTCTATTTTTTGGTTTTCAACATAATTTTTAACAGCCTGCCGATGCCGTTCCCGTTCATCGCCATCATAAATTCTTTTTCGCCCTGTTTTTTCTGCCATGATATTTTACCTCCCGTACCCGTTATTTTATCACAACAGAATGATTATAACAACATTTTTTTTAAAATTTTAGTAATTGAAAAAGGACACTGCGAGCAGTTCCGGGGAACTCGCAATGTCCTGCTACGGATGTCGGTATCGTAGCAAATTCATTATACCACAATGAAAGGAATACCGCAATATTTATTAATATTTGTCAATAATAAATTGTATACAAATTTAATAAAATTCAGTGAGATTCAAAATAAGTTTTCAGTGCGTCCATAACTATCTGCCGTTTCGGCGTTTTTATGCGTTTTGCTTCTGCTGTGAACCATTCCGCAAAGTCGGGCGGTATCAGTACCACCAGCCGTTTATAGTTCGCCTTGTTCCACGCATTCCGCTTTTCCTGCATCGCCTTTTCGTATTCCTCTTTGTTTGCGTATTTTCTTTTGTTTGCCATAAACCCACCCCTTTATCATTTTTTATTTCACCAACCGCAATTTTGACAGCGTAAAATCGTCTGTATTGCGTTTTTAACAGCTTGCTAATATAAATACTTGCATTGATAGTAAAAATGCGTTGTAGGCAGTTTTACGCTGTTTTAAACGCATTTCTACTATATAAGTTTATTAAATGTGCTTATCAAGTTCCTGTATCACCCTTTTTGCGGAGTATCTTGCGTTGGCGGTCACTTGACGAACCCATGCCCCACGGCTCGGACTCCATTTAAAGCCGTTCCCTTTCAAAATTGCCCTTACTTCATCGGCAGGCTTTCCATCAAATACAAACTGATACCGCCCATCAGCTTGAAAGAATCTGTACAAATCAGTTTCTTTTTCGGGCATCTCATTTTCAGATTGTGCTTTCAGTTCCGCAATGCGCTCCTTTATCCTGCGAATACTGGCATTGTTATTCTGTAACGCATAATCGGGATAACCGATTCTTCCGCAAAAGTCCGGCTTCCGCAGTTCTGATATATTACTATCAGTATACCCCATTTCACGGAGTTTTGCATCCCCTTTTTCAATATCTTTCATCCTGACAGCTCGGTTGGCGGCTTTCATGCGTTCTTGTGCCTGCATTCTTTTTTCCAGTTCCTTTTCCAGTTTTGCCACTGCATCGGGGTCAAGTCCACTGATACCACCGCTCCCCACGCTTTCCGCTTTATCTCTGTAATATGCCGCCTTACTGGACAGGTCAAAGGCTTTATGCTGTTTTGCATCTATCCTGCCGCGGAACGCCCTGTCAGCACGTTCACTATGATGCCCTACTAATATTGGCTGTCCCATCGGGATAGCATCTGCCATTCTCTGCGCTTCACTCCATACGGCAGAGGATTCACGCTCTGCCTGTTCCGCCAACTGCAAATATCTTTCCTTGCGTTCCTGCTGTCTTTCTTCGTAGCTGTTCATAATATTTCCCCCTTTAGAATACCCTCTTCAAGTTTTTGTAAAACACAATACCCTTTATAATGCCGTTTCCTGCCCCGTAGCATCTTCAAAAACTCTTTGCTATATATTTTATTCAGCAGATAATGTCTGCCGCCATACAGCCGTTTGCAACGTGTTTGACTATGGATTCTTTTATTCATCTTCGTCCACCCAATCTTCACGGATTCTGTATTCCGTAACACTTCCGTATGTGTAGCCGTTGTCGTTGCTGATATACACTTTGGTGCCTTCGTCAAAGCCCTCTAACATCTGCATGAGTTCGCCTACTGTGATAGCTTCTCTTTCGTTTTCTGCCTGCTCAATGCTATACCCTTCACGCTTTGCTTCGATAATAATTACTGGCTTGCTCATAATGCCGCCCCTTTCATACCTTCCATAACTGTAATCTTTGCTACAACTACGCCGCTTGCATCGTCCTGCCAGTACACAGTATCGCCTACCTCTGCATCGTGAAACAACTGTGAAAACTTGTAGTAGGCTTCTGTGTTTCCATCTCTGAAATACTCCATAATCACTTTGCCGTTGCGCTTCACAAATAGCCTAAACATTTTTATCCCCCTTTCGGGGCGGTTCATGCCGCCCCTTAAATGCTCCCGTAACTTCCTGTGTTCCTGCCGTTAACTTTAACTTCCATGCTATCTTGGAAACTTCCGTCCCGGTCATACCATTCTGTATGTGCTGTGCCGCCATACTTTGCCATCATGCGCTTGGCTTCTTTCAACTTGCACATGTGGTAGATTCCCATGCAGTTCAGAATCTCTTCATCGGTCAAATCCTGCGGTGGTTCGGGTTTATTGCAGTATCCCTCTGCTTTGAGGATTCTGTACTGTTCTCTTGCTGATAATTCCTGCGGTAGTCTGTAATAAGTGATTCTCATTTTTCGTTTCCTCCTTTTCAGTGGGGCGGTTTATGCCGCCCCGTTCTTTTTCATTTCTTCCAGTTCTTTTGCTGAAAACTCTTTGATGATTTTCCATCTCAAGTCCATCAGTTCTGCTCTATCTTTCTTTGTTACGCATCTTTCAACCATTGCCATTGCGGTGTCCAGTTCGCTTTTCCTGTGTGCTATTGCTACCATTCTTCCGAGGCTTGCCGCCGGATATTCTCTTTCGAGTGCTTCATACTCTCTGTACATTTCTTCGTACTCTTTAAACAGCTTTTGTTTTAATGTCATTTTAAATCCCCCTTTTTGTTATCACTGATAAAGCATATTTATCTTACATACATATATTACTACTTTTATTAATATTTGTCAACATGATTTTTTAAAAATTAGCAAAAAATTTTTCTTCTATTTAAATATATATCCCCACAAAAATTACCGCCAAAAAGCAAAAAACAGGCACGAACTATAAAAAATCCGTGCCTGTATCCTTTTATTTTATCACAACATCGTGATAATATCAATATTAAATTGTACACAATTCGCAAACAATTTATGTACACTACAAAAATACATTTGTTACGACCTATTCAAAATCATCAAAACACAGCACAAAACACATGCCGCAAACGCTGATAAATACTATATCTAAAATCACGATAGCGTAAAATCGTTTTTGACAACGTTTTATCAACACGTTAATATAATTAATCACGTAGCACCTAAAAACACTTAAAACGCATTTAAACGCAAAATAAAGCTATTTTTAACATACTAAAGTTTTTACACTGGAAGTAAATTGTATTAAAATTGTCTACAATTTCGGGCATAAAAAAACAGCCTATCCCATAAAAAAGGATAGGCGTTTCTTTATTTTCCGCAGGCGACACCGATTCCCGTACCCAAAATCAAGCACCAAAATCTGTTCTGCCACACTTGCCGTTTATGGATTTTTCGTTCTTTTTCTATTCTCTGCTTCAATATCTGCAATTCGGTTTTTGATTCTTCCGCTTGCTTGGATAGCAGTATCAAGTCGCTGTTCTGCTTCTGTAATTCCTCTTTCAATAGCTTCAGCGTTTTCTCGGCTTCGCTCAACTGTAATAACAGTTCGTTCGACGGCTTTCTGATTTTCTGCATTTCGCTTTTGTAAGCCATCAACTCGCTGTCCAATATCGTCCAATCTTTTTTCAAGTCGTTCCACGTTGCTATCGGTATGGTGATACTCTCCACTGTTTCTGTGGTAGTCTGCGTATAACCAGCCTGCGGCAATACAAATAAGCAGAACAACAATAACAATGATATAATCATTCTTTT
>Ga0256405_10010149_pt1 | contig 12563 bp, 11 predicted proteins | sample RumenRJG_02DNA_FD_189096 | JGI IMG/M metagenome (GOLD analysis project Ga0256405, IMG submission 189096) | Bovine rumen microbial communities from Lethbridge, Alberta, Canada - RJG_02 | ecosystem: Host-associated > Mammals > Digestive system > Stomach > Rumen | place: Canada: Alberta...
CCTATCTTTTCACAAGCCTTCGTCATCTCAAAAGACCCTGCATCATGAAAGATAGCTCCGCAAACTCCGCTACCTTCCCATAGCCCTTCATTGGCAGCGTTAACTATAGCATCTGTATCAAGCTTTGTTATCCCGATTTGCCTAATATCTACCGAACTCATAGTAGTCTCCCGAAACGTTCCTTCTTGACCTTTTCTTCATCTTCCTCAAAGAAAGGCACTATTTCTTCACAATACTCATCATAATCAACATGCCCGGTAAGTAGCATCTTGTTTGAGAAGTCTGAAAAAGCACTAATAAGTTCTTCCTCATCCTTTTTGGAAACCCTTACCTCTACTAACTGGTAATCATCTACTCCATCATCTTTGTCATCTGTCAGTTTTACCTTGAGGTCATGATTATCAAATATCCTATCCCCCATCCTATCCCAGATATCAACATAATAAAAGTAACTATATATTCTGTTAGATTTAGCAAGCTTTAAATAATTCTTTGTAGCCATTAGAAACTCCTTCCAGGTGCTTCCTGCACCATTATATCACCTATTTTAACTATTTACCTAAAACAACCAACCCAAAGATAACTACAGACCTATCCTCCCCTCATTTTCTGAAACCCTCTATTTTTCCACGTGAAACACACTTGAAAACTGTGGATACGGTGGTCAACTATGATCAGTATCACCTCAACCGTTCCCATTCCATCCTCGTCTCTTAGAAGATCTTTAAAATTTCTGAGATCCATCTCGGTATCCCCCTTTCCGTAAAAGTTGTAATTAACCTCTGCCGGCAGCTTAAATGTCCATATTCGAAAAGGCCGGTAAAAGTATCATCACCATAACAACAACCAGCATCATAACCATTGGCAAGAGCAGTTTGGTCGATGCCTCCTCCGTGAGCTTGCGGCAGTTTTGAATCCTTTCGGTCTGTGCGCCGGATATTTCCTCACGGAGCCTTTCTCTAAGATCGGTCCCGCCCCTTTTAAGGCTTTGTCCAAGATAGGCGGAAACCCTTATATATTCCTGCAGTCCGCAGCGGTTTCCGAATTCGCTGTATGCTTCCTCTTCGGATTTCCCACTTTTTATTTCCCTGCATGTTAAAAGCATCTCATCATAAACCGGGCTGTTTGTATCCGCGCCGGAGGCGGCAATCTTCATAAAAGCGTTTCTTACGCTAAGTCCGGCCCCTGTATATAGAGCCAGCATTTGCAAAAGCTCCGGATACGCCCTTTTCAAAAGTCTTTTTTTGTTCTCGAGCTTATCCTTAAGGTCCTTATCGGACATCTTGTATATCAGGATTGATACAGCTAAGCTCGCCGCCAAAAGATAGATGCCCGTATGATCTTTTTTCCGGTGCCAGGCTACTTTCACATCACCTATTTTTCCCGGAAGAACAAAGATTTCATCTTCGGCAGAATCTCTTTCCGCCCCTATAAGCCCCTCATTAAGTTCGTCCCGAGCTTTCTCTTCGGCAGAAAGAACCTTTGGCACCAGAGTAATACCAATATCTCTTTCATATAAAAAGTCTGAGTATCTTAGTAACGCTGTAAGAACAACCGGTGTATCTTTCTTCACCTTAGCTGTTTTTCCGTCAAGGAGCGATATAAGTTCCGGGTCCGAGCAAAGCCATTCTATCTTAAAAGGCTTTATCTTTTCCCCAATCTTCAGGTTAAGGTCTTCAGAGACAGCGTCCTTCGAAGGATTATCCCCAAGAATCATTCCTTCAATTTCTTCAAAGATTTTTTCCGCAAGCTCATCAGTCTCTTTACGGGACATCTGCCTTGGAAAAACTGTGAGCTCCACCGGAAACTCACCATCTGCAGTTTCGGCGTAAAGGCTTACTTCTTTCACATCTCCGCCTGCAGCGTCTCTTTTTATCCTGCCATCTTCTTTTTGGGCGCTTTTTGACGAGACCCCCACAAGGATTGCCACCGCGCATCCTGCAATAAAAACCAAGATAGACAAAGACATCTTTCGAATGACATAGCTGTAATAGACTTCTTCCTTGTTCTCCCCGGGATTAAGCGCAGAGAGGTTTCTTGCGACCTCGCCACCGGAAATACCGCCGGGATAGATGCAAGTCTTTCCTCGGGTTCCTTTTTTTATCTTTTCTGCGATAAGCAGGCTCTGCGCCGCAGCAGAATCAAAAACACCGAGAATTCCTTTTCTCTTTCCCGGGAAATCTATCTTTCTTCCCCTCACGTATAGAAATACAAAAGCAAATATACAAATTGCTGCAAAAACAAACATCTTCTCTCCTTTACATGCTGTTTTCCAACGCTTCCATTATCTTCTCCCCAAGCCGGTAAGCGACAATATACACTGCGAGGCACCCCGTCATTATCAGCACACCTTTAGGATTTCCGTACAGGCTGTCAAGATATCCGGGATTGCTTATACCTATATAACCTAAAAGTGCAAATGGCACGACTCGCATAATACCAAGCTCAAGCCTTTTCCCTCCGAGAATCGTATCCGCCTCTGCCCTTACATCCACATCCCTGCCAATAAGCTGCGCCGCGCTCTTAATTACCTCAGCCATATTTCCGCCGTTTTTTTTAGCAATCTCAAAAACCTGAGCAAACCGGTCTATATGGCTGCTGCCGGACCTGTAGGCCAGATCCTCCAGAAGCTTCTCCAATGGGACATTCATCTTAAGTCCCCCGATTATGGTCTCAACCTCTTTAACGATCAAAGCTTTTTCACCAAACATCCTTACCATATCCTGCCTGCTCTCTTTAAAAGCATTCTCTGCGGAGTATCCGGCCTTAAGGACAGCGGCTACGGACATGATATTTTCTTTAAACTGTTTTTCCAGTTCTCTTTGGTTTCGCAAAATCTGCTTTCTTCGAAGCTCCTTGTAAAAAAGATATCCTAAGCCGGAAAGAGGGATCATAGCCCAAAAGCTCCTGTAAAAAAAGAAGGATATAAGCGCCGTAACGCCAAGACTTTTTAGTATTGCGAGCGCCCTGCCGGTCCTGCTAAAGTTCGACAGGTGATAATCCGGCGAGCCTGAGCTTTTCTGTGTTTTTAAGTTTTTCAACCTTTTCAAGTTCGCCAAGTACTCTCCCTTCCAGAGACGTTCCCGTCTCAACAAACCTGTACAGCGTAGATGTAACTATCTCTCCGTTTTCAAATCCTATCACCTCGGAAATCTCGAGAACCTTTCTCGATTTATCTCTGAGCCTCCCGAGGTGAACGATGATCTCCAGGCCCGAAGCGATCTGCTGTTTAATGGCTGAAGGCGGGATTTCAACACCCATCATCACCATATTCTCGAGCCTTGAAAGCATATCCCTTGCACTATTGGCATGTCCTGTGCTAAGTCCGCCCGAATGTCCGGTATTAAACCCGGAGATCATATCCCAGCATTCCGCACCTCTTACTTCGCCGACGATTATCCGATCTGGCCGCATACGAAGGGATGTCCTTATAAGGTCCCTGATAGAGATCTCTTCACAGCCTTCTGTGTTGGCATTTCTGGTTTCAAGCCGGACAAGATTGGCGATGCCCTGAAGCTGCAGCTCAGCACTGTCTTCGATGGTGATCACCCTTTCTCCCTTAGGGATGAATCCCGACAAAACATTCAGGAAAGTTGTTTTTCCGCTTCCCGTTCCACCGCTGATGAAAATGTTGTACTTTGCTTTTACAAGTGTTTCCAAAAAGGAAGCAGCTTCGGATGAGATACTGTGTTTCGATATAAGCTCGTCCATTGTGATCGGATTTTCCGGAAAGCGCCTTATGGTAACGATTGGGCCGTTAAGAGCCACCGGGTTCATAACGATATTTACTCTCGAGCCATTATCAAGTCTTGCATCAACTATTGGCGAAGATTCGTTAACTACTCTGTTACAGCCCGCAACTATCTGCTGTATCACATCCTTAAGCTTTTCCTCACTCTCGAACTTCTCTTCTATCTCCGAGAGCTTGCCGTCTTTTTCAACGAAAATATGGTCGCAGCCGTTAATCATGATCTCCGTCACACTCGGATCATCTACGAACTTTTGGAGAACGTCCAGCCTCCTTAAGGAATCGAATATCTCTTTTCGAAGCTTTTTTCGATCCTTTATCTTTAAAAAGTCTGCGTCCTTGGAGGATGTGATCACCTCGTCAATAACGTCCAAAACCTCCTCATCCGAAAAGTCTCTTCGATAATCGATCCTGTTTTGCGCATTTTGCTTTAATTCATTTCGAAGCAGTGCATAGTCCATCAGCATGCCCCCGTTTCGTACATCTTGTCTCTTACAAAATCCGCGATCTCGCCTCTTCCGAACTCATCCGGTTCCATAGGAATGTAGTGAAACTTGGGGAAGACAAAGCGTTCCGTCTTTTCAAGGATGTCCTTGTAATCGTATCCCGCAAGCATATTTTCATACTGGCTCATCTTGACCTTGGCGTAGGAATCCTCTTTACAGATGGTGTACACCTTGCTACAGACTCTGAGGATTTCCGGCAAGCCCTGGATGCAATCCGTGAGGTCCATTACAACGACATCAAATAGTCCGGATTCGCTTATCTTTGCGAGAAGGTTCAGCCATTCTGCCTCCGTTACGGAAAGCATATTCTGGCCGTACTTCATAGGCGGCACGAAGCTCATCTCGCCTATCTGCTTTACCGTAGTCTGAAGATGAAGCTTGAATTTCTCGGTTTCAAGATTCAGGAAATACACAAGATCCGAGAGGTCTTTTTCGCCGTCAGAGGCTATCAGCTCTGCTATACCTGTGTAGTTTTCAAAGTTTAGATAAAGCGTACTTCTCTTCTCAGCAAGAATCTCGCTCATCGTCATTGCAAAGGTTGTTTGCAGACTTCTTTTGACCGGAGAATAAATGCCGATAAAAGTAGTTTTGTTAGTCGCCGTTATCCGGCCCGGCTGCTCGCCGGCAATTTCAAGATAAAGCTGCAATAGGATCTGCAAAACCGTTTCCGCCGGCTGGTATTTGTCTATACAGTCCAGGTCGTCATCCCGCTTAAAGCCTGACTCGCTTAGGATAACCACCTTATCGCACTCAAGATTCTTTATGGAATCCGAATAGGCTCCCTCCGAGCAAAGGATCATCGAGATCTTTCTTCCCTGTTCATAGCTCATAAGGTCCTTTTCCTTCGTGTAGGCGTGTATCTTCCAGGGCATCCCCGGATACTCCTTCAAGAAATCCGACATGAGCATTGTGTATTCTTCCTCTTTGTCGAACAAAATAAACAATGGTTTGTTATTACTCATAGTCCTAGTAAACTCCTCCAAGGTGGAGCACTGCGCTTAATGCCATAGGCAGGCTGAGCGCCACTCCAACTTTTATCTTTTCCCGGCGGTCAGACATATAAAGCTCGGGCCTGTAATTTCGCCCTTGTGATCTGTAACCGTCCGTGGTTTTTTTCATGTAAGCTAAAAAATACTTTACTCTCTCCCGTGCTAAGCCAAGCACAAGGAGCTTTACTACTCCGATTAGCGCGGCAATGACAAAGGTCAAAAACAGATAGATGACCATTTCCCTTCCTGCAAAGAATCCTGCTGTTACGCCTAACAGCTTTACGTCTCCGCCGCCGATCATTCCCAATTTGAAAAACGTAGAGAAGAAGAACACTACCAAAAAGACCGTGATCAGATATTTTAAGACACCGTTTACTGAATTTGTGCAAAAGAAATATACAGTTCCTACTCCCATCAAACCTGCTACAAGCAGATTCGGTATTTTTCTGGTCGTGAGATCCCAAGCACACGCCAGCCCCAGAATAAGACACAAAAAAAACATTCTCCACCCCCGTAGAACTTTCGTTTAAATTATTTTATTTTAATCCTCCGCTTTGGGGATTATGGTGACGAACCGTCACCCGATAAGACATTTTACAAAAACAGGTTTGGAACAGCTGTCATGGCGCTGCCTGTTTGAAAAACAATCGTGATTATAAAAGCCATTTTTCAAAAGTGCAATAGGATTTTAAAAAATCGGCAATATTCACTACAATTTTGACATTTTTATGACACACGCGACACCCAAAAAGCCGCAAACCTTGTATTTTCAAGGCTTGCGGCTTTTGTTAAAAATGCATAAAAAGGGGTATTTTATTGTTAAAATTTTAACCTATTTATATAGGGGGGTCATTCAGACAAAAAAATTATGCAAAAAATCCTCTGTTGGGAGAGGTACTTAAGCTCTCGATCAGCTCCTCTTTGCCATAAGTCAGACCGGCAAAAACGGTCTCTGAATTTCCCATAACAGGTCCTTTTTTGTTCTCTCCGGTTATCTTGCTGTAGGCATCCCTTAAAGGAGCTAAGACGTTTTTAACATTTTCAAGCTCTTTCGTGCTCCTTTTTGCTGTGCTTATACCAAGCTGCCTTATGCAAAATCCGTAGAGATTTCGTAAATCTCTGGCAAGATCGTATTTAAGATCGAGGCTTTGTAAAAGTTCGTAGAGACATCCCTGCAGCAAACGCACGGAAGTCCTAAACTTCTCATCATCTCCGGCATTTATCGCATCCTTTGCCTCAGCGATATAGTCAAGCGCGATGTCGTAGATAATTACAACCATCTCAGTGGAATTAGCCTGAGTCACGCGTCTTGTGTATTCTTGTTTCTTTTCGCTGTCCATCATCTATCCTCCGCTTTAAACAATGCTTTTACGGAAAACAAACTACTGTAAAAGCTGTAAAACCTGAGCGGGGCGCTCGTTAGCCTGAGCCAGAACGCTTGTACCTGCCTGAACGATGACGTTATGTGTGCTGTAAGCAGTGGTTTCCTCAGCCATATCAACATCCATGATCCTTGAATATGCGCTGGTCATATTTTCCTCGACTACTCCGAGATTATCTACCGCGGACTCGAGACGGTTCTGGTATGCACCAAGCTTGCCTCTTACTCCGCTGACAAACTGAGTTGCGCCCTTTAATCTGTCAAGAGCGTAACCGGCAGTTTCCGCGGTAGTAACATCAAGTCTTTCGATACCGAGATTTCCGAGAGAAAGCGCGGGGATCTCAACTGAGATCACTTGTCCTTCATTGGAGCCGGCCTGAAGTCTCATAGGTCCGATGTTTGTACAGGTGATGTCGATAGTCTGAGAGATGTTTCCCGACTTGGGTAAAACATCATATGCATTGTCAAATACCATCGTAGAGTCAATTTCGAGGGTCATCTCGAAGCCGGTTGCATCGGTAAGTGTGACATAATTGTCCATCATAGTGATGTTATAATCAGCGGCAGTTTTTGAAACGGGGCTGGAACCTGTTTCAACAGTCATAGCAAAAGAGGTAACCTCAAGAGCTCCGGATCCGTCTGTTGCAGCCTGCCAGGAAAGATCTGTTATCTGGTACTTTCCGGGATCAACGCTTGAATTGATAGTCGAAACCCTGACCTGGGGAGTTGCTCCGCCTGCACTGCTGTAGGCCTTGTAATCAAAGCTTCCGTCAAGGAGGTTCTGACCGTTAAACTGTGTGCTCTTGGAGATTCTCTCAATCTCTTTCTTGAGCTCATCAACTTCATTCTGGATGATACGGCGATCGGAGTCCGTGTTTGTTCCCGTAGCTGACTTTGTTGCAAGCTCGGTCATACGGTGAAGCATATCATGGATCTCTGACATCGCTCCATCGGCTGTTTCAATTACGGATATTCCGTCGTTTGAATTCTGTTTTGCAATGCCGGTACCCGCGATCTGGCCGTTCATTCTTTTCGCCATAGCCAGTCCCGCGGGATTATCCTTTGCATAGTTTATCTTTAAACCGGATGAAAGTCTCTGAATAGATTTTGAAAGCGCGTTATCGCTGTTTGTAAGAGTATTGTTCGCAAGCATTGCGGATACGTTGTAATTAATTCTCATTATGGCTCCTTTCAACAGACTGCAGGAAGGCCTTTGCCACCTGCAAAAGTGTTCTACGTTCAGATCCATCTGAATTATTAACATCAGCATCCTTGCTTTTGTTTGAATTTTTGATTATTTCGGGCTTTTTTACCGCCCCTGTTCCCGTAACAAGAGGTATTTCGCCAATCTTTAAATCCTTTAAAGATTCCTCTGTCTTTAGGGTTTCACCAAATATATCGACCGCGGATTGCAGTTTCTTAAGACCTGTTTCAGCGGATGAAGAAACATATCCTTCAAGATATCCGGATCCAAGCTCAAAATAGCCCTCGACATCGGCATCACCGATTTTGGTTATTATCCGAAGGTTACTTTCTGTTTCCGATGATCTGAAAGCTAACCTGACCTTTAGGATCTCATCTCCTACCTCTAGAGGGATCACATAATCCCTGTCAGAAATACTTTCAGCCGCGCGTGAAGCGGGAACAAGCAGGCTAAGCTGCTTCGAAACAAGGCCCAGCGCTTTAACGTCAAGATAAGTGTCTGCTTCAAGTGCCTCCCTTTTTACCTCGGCGCTAAGTTCTTCCCCTGCCTTTACAAATTCCTCGTCAAAGTTCTCCGAAGGCAGATTCTCCAAAAGCTTTTTAGCAGTCTCTTTTAACTTTTCCGAAACCCTTGGCCTCTTGGAAATCTGACTGTAGAGATTTTCGTCACTACCCAAAAGATTTTCAATGGCAAGGAGATTTTCTGCAGTTACTTCGCTTCCGGATTCCCTTAATATTTCGCCACTTTCAGCGGTAGTCTTTGCAGCCTTTCTGAGGCCTTCTGTCTCCTCGAATCTTCTTTCGGCCTCAAACGCTGCAGCAATCTGTTCTGTAATATTTCTCGCCGCGCTTACGATCTCGCTTCTTCCGAAGGATTCGTCAACTCTGTAATCTACTCCATGCAGTCTTTTGGTTCTGACCGCCGAGAGCAGATTGTTGAAGCTAAGAAGGGCATTTTCGTTTATAACTGTTCCGATAGCCGCGCCTTCCGACTTTTCCACCTGGTGGATCAGCCTGTAAATACCGATATAGGATTCTCTCTCTTCAGGTGTAATGTCATCCTGTCTCTCAAGCCCGTAGAGGAATTCACTGTAGGACTTTTGCTGCGCCTCATATCCGCCCTGATTCTTGTTCTCAAAGTATGAATCAAGCTCGGCAAAGCTTGTCTCAAGGGGATTCACTCCGTCCCTGATCATATCAAGTACCGACGCGGGTGTCATTTTGTTTATAACGCCTCTGACGAGGGCATCTGCAGCGGTTATCTTTGAGACATTTGCGGAGCTTATCTCCATGCTGTTATATCCGAGGATTCGGATCGCGCGGAGATTTTCTTCGGTTGTCTCAATGCCGAGCTCCTTTGCCAGGCTCTCCACTCTTCCAAAAGCCTTTTTGATACTGTCTCCAAGATCGCTTCTCGGCGCCGTCATAAGAGCCTCGTAGCTCTCCCCGGCTTTTTCGTATGTATCGCGGGTAGCTGCGGCCCTGTCCCTAAACTCCGAGGTTGTTATACTTGATGCATCCCTTGCGGTAAAGAGTCCAAGAGTAGCCGCCGGGGCAGTCTTTATCTCCTCTATCGCCCTGTCAGTCTCGTTCATCAGCCTGAAAGCATCCACAGCCTCTTCGTATCTTCCCTCTTTAGAGGGGAAGTACTTTAGTGCAAGCTCTTTTTCGGCTTCCTTTAACTTCTCCACAAACTCCTCAATCGGGGCCGTGTCTATATAATAATCACTTTCGAGCAGCTTTAAGTTGACTTCGGCAGTCATAGAAAGCCTTACTTCCTCAAGAAGCCTCCGAGAGCTTATATTAGGGACAGCCTTCTCGCTAAAATAGTACTCCTCAAGCCTTACCGCCTTTTCCGCGATAGTCTCGTAAGATCCTTTGGTAACGATCTCCTCATCCACCGGTCTTACACCGGAATCTATAGCGGAAAGTGCTGTGGCTGCAAGTACTTCATCCGAAAGAGGAAACTCCAGCTTTCCGAGTGTAATAGCCTTCTTTATATTCTCCTCCGTGACAGGAAGATCGTTTTTTAGAAGACGGTTTGCCTGCTTTAAAGCCTGCTGTTCATCCATAGACAGCTCGTCTGATGCGGCGATCATAGACTTAACCTGCTCAAGCAACTTGCTGCCTGCGGGGCTAAACAGATCTATCCCTTTTTCGGACCCGGTTTTTAATCCGCTTTCCATAGCCGAAGCGCTATTTTCCGAAATATACAATCCCCAAACAGATACCGGGAGCTCATTGGCTATCAGATAGCTCAGTTCTTTATCGTTGGGAGTATCAAGAGACTTTGCCAGTCTGCTTATTTCTGACAGCTGCGTCACGTTATCCTCGGAAAGGGGAATATCCGCTCTTTCAAAACTGTTTGCAAGACTTCTTGCAAGGCTCTCGCTTCCCAGTGCTTCCGCTAATTTTTCGCTGTCTAATGAGTCATTATATCCAACTATAACATCACCGGATTTTGCGACCTCAGCCTTTATCCTGTCAAGAATTGTGACAGTATCGTCAGGATCTAAAGAATAGCAATCAAAACCCTCCTCACACGCCTTGGCGTAGTCCTTAGCAGACATCATATTAGAAAGAACGATCCGGTAGTTTTTATCGGAAGCAGCATCAATACTGCCTGCCTCATCCCGAAGCTCGGTCAAGGTCTTTCCGCCTTTTGAATTTTCGCTGTTTCCGGGAAAAAACTCCTGACTTTGCAGGGCGCTTAAACTGCCAAGATCAAGCCTTACTCCGCCTTTAACTTCCCTTTGCTTTTCAGGCTCTTTAAAAGAAATCTGTCCCTGATCTGTCTTTATATTATTTTGAATATCGTGATTTCCAAAACTGATCTTCATATAGTACCCATTCCCCAATAGAATTAACGTAACAAAAAAGATGAGCGCTCTAGCTCATCTTTTATTTCGGTCTGTTTTTGATTTTTCTTAAGTCCGATCATTTTTCCTGCTTCCCTCGAAAGACAAAAGCCGCAATAAACGGAAGGAAGATCCAGACAGGATAAATGTATCTTAGCTGAACCGTGGGGCCTAAAAGAAGCGTTGCTATATACATCACAGCAAACAGGATAGGAATTATAAGTTCATATCTTTTGTTGTACCAGCATATTACAGCCATATACACAAATACCCAGAATACGTGGCCGGATATGAATATTAGTCCGATCACAGGGATGCTCTGAAGTATATTTTCCGAATTCATCTTCTCAAGGAATGTCTCAAGAGGCGGGATAATGGAGTCATGATAAAAGCCTACTTCATACATATACCCTGCCCACTTTGTCTGTACATATCCATGTCCCGGGTTATCTTTTCCGTATATCCAAAGACAGGATCTGTCAAAAGCGTAGAGGTAGCCCGCGTTTTGTGCGAGGAAAGCATTGATATACTCGTCGGGGTAATCCTTTAGAAGCCGGAAATATGTAGAGAGCGTCTCCTTGGGGTAGTTAACAGCAAACCATGTATTTACATGTCTCTTCACCGGATCGGAGATCAAGGGATCATAATCCCTCCAGGCCTCATCAAGGATAAAGTTGTCTATAACTTCCATGTCCCTGGGCTGCATATCTTGCGCGTTGAAAACAGCACATCTCGCCAGCTGCTGAACAGGGATGCTGAGCATTTCCCTTTGGTCTTTCTGTGTTACGTTTAGGATCTTACCCGCCGCAGTCACAAGTATGATAGAGATCAAAAGGCCTGTCAGGGTAGTCAAAAAGATCCTGAGATAAAATACGTAGTCCAGTCTTTTCTTTATTAATCTAATAAGAAACACTACCGCGATCACAAAGAGCACCGCCATCACAGCATACCTTGCGTTGTTCCTGAAAGCAATGGCTACGATGAGATACAGTATATAGAAGATATCTTCTTTTTCCGGTTTAAGTTCATTGCGCTTTTTATATACAAAATATATCATCAGCATCATAGCCGGAAGATAAGTTGCCGCAAATAAAGCCGCTTTCGTAACCGAAAGCCCCATAAAAACATTATATGGGAATAATGCTCCGAAAGCCGTCAGAACCCAGTGCCAGATTTTTCCGCATCTCATCTTTCCCGCTAGATGGATACAATAAGCGAAAGCGCCGGAGAGACATAAAAGCTGGAACACAACGAAAAATGCCATTCCGCTGTTGATATTTCCCGTAAGCTCACCGAACTTTATAAAAAGTTCAAGAAGCTTGGTATGAAGTACGGGGTGATGGTCGTTATATGCGCCTGCCACTATCTGTTCCATCTGTACATACGCATCGTAGGCGCAGATACCCGGGAAGTAGGCAAGGAACGCCGGCACATAGGATACGAGGATTATAAGCCAGGAAAGCGAAGCGCTTGGAAGGGGCTCTGATGACTTATCCCCCAGAGTTCTGTATCCTTCCACAAGCCACCCGTCCTCATACTTCGCAAAAACAGCCTCCTGCCTCTTTTCGTTTCTGACGTGGAGAACGTACGCCATAAAAATACCTATAGCACATCCCGGTATCAGACTTCCGAGGATCACTATCAGACAGGTGGTCAGATTCCAATCAAGCCTCGGATTTTTCGAGAGCATAAATCCCGAAATCTGAAATGCTAAAAATATAAAGTTTATGATTGAAAAGAGGATGCAACCCCTGTTTTTAAGAAGCTTCATTTACTACCTTACCTTAAATCTGTTATAATCTATGCTATGAATACTAAAGATCAAAACTCTAAAATTATATCTGTTCCCGGCTTTTACCGTTTTGCGGATACCTTCGG
>Ga0256405_10010151_pt1 | contig 12561 bp, 7 predicted proteins | sample RumenRJG_02DNA_FD_189096 | JGI IMG/M metagenome (GOLD analysis project Ga0256405, IMG submission 189096) | Bovine rumen microbial communities from Lethbridge, Alberta, Canada - RJG_02 | ecosystem: Host-associated > Mammals > Digestive system > Stomach > Rumen | place: Canada: Alberta | collected...
TTGTAGTATTATTATCCGTTTTTGCTAAAATATCAAATTGACAACCTTTTGTTATTACTCCTTCTTTTGGATATTCAGTATTTAATAATTCTAGTTCTTTAATTGGTGGATTTCCTTTTAAAATAGAATTTATTAAAGACATTAAAATATTTTCATCACCTTTTTCTCCAAATATTCTTTTAAAAACATAATCTATTTTCGGATCTAATAATTTAACTTTTTCTGACATTATATATATTTTTAATCTAAGAAAAATTATTAAAAAAGTAGAATTTTAATTGAAATTGATTAAGTGAATTTTAATATTAAGATGGAGATGTTGTTTTATCTCTAAGTACAATAAATCCTAAATTTTTACTATCAGAAACTCTTGATTTTTATAAAACTCTATAAGTACCTGGACTTACTTCATTCTCTGTATATTTATTTAATTGTTCTATAATAATAAGCAAAAAAATTTATAAAAAACTTTTAAATTTTATTAATCAATAGATATTTTTTTTATAACTCTCTTACCACCTTCTTTTGAATAATAAGGAATAGATTTTATATTCTTTATAAAATCATCATATTTAGTTTCTTTTTTTAAAACATTTTTTTTAATAAATTCTTCATTTATATCTTTTATTCCTAAATAAGTTTTAAAATTACAAAAAGCATTTCCAATCAAAACATTTTTATAAAAATCTTTTTTATCAGGTTCTACATTAGTATCTATTTCATTAAACACACCTTCTAATTTATTATATAAATTTTTATCTTTTGTTTTTATAAAATCTAAGTCATTATTTTTTAATAATTCAAATTTATCTAAAAAAATATAGCCTATTTCTAATTCCTTATCATACATATAACCTATAGCAGAAAAACTAAATAAATAATTATATATGCATAAAAATTTTTCAACTTCTGCTTTATAACAAAATGGATATATACCATGTTTTTTAAATCTAAAATAAGGACCAAAAACACTTGTTGAAGTAACTAAATCATATAAATTATTTCTTCTTTCAATTGTATCTTTGATATCATCAAAATATAAAACTTTATATAAAATAATTTTATCATCATAATTTTCTTTATTTTTATTAAAAATATTGCTAAACTTTAAAATACAATATGTTAATGCCCACATGAGATCAATAGTATCTAAAAATAAATCTTTTTTATAATTTATATTCATTATACATATATCTTCTGGAATACAATTTATTGTATTACCAAATTTATCAACAGTATCAGTAGTAGGTTTTATTTTATATTTCTCTTGCAATAAGTTGTTAAAATATAATTTAAAATAAATAGGAACATTGCAATTACTACTTCTTTTCTGTTGTTTTAATATATCTCTATAAAAATCTTTCTGATATTTGTCAAAAAGATTTGCCATTATACAAGATAAACAATTTGTGCATTTTCCATCACATCTAAATTCTTTAAATTTTCCATTTTCATCAATTATCTGCCCTGCATTATAAGAATGATATGTAAAAAAATTACCTTTTTCTTCAATAATATTAGGTAATATAATATGTTTTTTTTTTTCATTATACTCTATAATTTTTTCTATAATTCCATTATTATATAAAAAACATAATTGATGAAAAAATCGATAAATTCCCTCATTAGTAAAATAATCTTTCATTTTATTATATAATTCTTTTAATAATTTAGAAAAATTATCAATATTATATTTATTTTTTGATGTTGTATCATTTTTATAATACTCATTCATATTTTTAATAATATTTTCTAATTTTTCATTTATTTTAAATTTATCATCTTTTATATTTGCATAAAAATATTTATTTGCTTCATCATAAAATTCATTAATTTTTTTTTGTCTATCCACCGTTTTTTCTCCTATATTATCCTCTATTTGCTTTATTGTTTCATCAAATAAAATTATATTCGCATTACTTTTATTATTTAAAATTAATTTATTATTCACTATATTACCAAAATAAAACTTATTTAAACTGTTTAATTTTTTTATTATATCATCATATCCACATTTATTATCATTCAAAATTTTTAACAATTCATCATTATATTTTTTAGAAAATACATATTTTCTTACTTCGTTAAGATCTTCTATAATTTTATCTAAATTAGTTAAATCTTCTTTATTTAATAATTTTTCAACTTCTTCATGTCTTTTTTTAAAATCATCTTTATATCCTTCTTCTTTATCAATTTTTTCTTCTATTTTTTTCTTTAAATCAATGTAATTGCTAATTTTTTCTTTATTATTTTCATAAATATCTAAAATCTTTTTTAAATTTTTTAATTTATCTTCAATTTTTTGTAATTCAGAAGAATTGAATGTTTGATCTATTTTTTCATCAGTAACTGTATTTTTTAAATCATTAAAATCTTTATAATTATCATTTAAATCGTTAATTTCTTTTAACAATTTTTTTAATTCATCTTGTTTATTTTTAACACATTGTTGTTTATTTTTTAATAAATTTTTATTATTTTCAATTGAAATATTTATAGTATCAATTTCAGTATTTAAAATATTTTTTGTTAAACCTACTAAAGAACTAGAATATTTATTTAAATTATCTAAAATTTTCAAATCTATTTCTACTATTCCATATTTTTTTAAATCTGTATTTAATTCATTAATTTCTTTATTTAAACTATTTTTAATATCATTTATTGCTTTTTTTATTAAATTTTCTAACTTATTAATATTATTTATTGAATTATTATATTTATTAATATCATCAATTTCTATTTTAATTTCATCAATATTAATATTATTTTTAATTAATTTTATATGATTATCTATTATATATTTTTTTATTTCATTTAAATTATTTAATTTTGTATCTAATTCAATTTTTTTTGTATTTTTTAAATTATCACATTTATTTATATATGTATTAATATTTGTTAATAAAGCAGATAATTTATTAATATCTGTTTTATTATTATTTAATTCATTATTAAAATTATTTAAATCATTTTCTATTGTATCTTTACCAATTTTTTTTAATAATTCTTTTTCTTTTTCTATATTATTAATATTTAAATTTATTTGATCTATAACTCCTTTTATACCTTTATCTATTGTAATTTGATATGTATTTATTTTTTCATAAATTGCTAATATATTTTCATTATCATTAGCACTTTTTATATCAGTTTTATTTATGTTACTATTTATTTTATTAATATTTTTTTTATCTAATTCATCTAATTTTATTATTAATTTTTTCTGAATTTCAATTATTCCATTATTATAAATATTTTTTAAATTACTAATTTTATTTTTTATTTCTTCTATCTTATTGAAATCAAAATCATTAAAAATATTAATATCTAGTAAATTATTTTCTATTTTTATCTTTAAAATTTTATCAATATCACCTTCTTTATTATTTAATTGATCTATATCATTTTTTAATTTATTAAATTCTTGTTGTAAATTATTTTTTTCTAAATTTAAATTATTAATTAATTTATTTTTTATTTCATTTAAATTTTGATTTATTTCATTAAAATCTTCTATTGTTTGAATATTTTTTATTTTTTCTTCATAACTTTCTTTATTTATTATCTCCTTATTGGTCAATAAGTTATTATCAGTTAATATTTGAGTTAAATTATTAAATAATAGATTTTTCTTTTCTTCTTTATATTGGAAAATATCTTTATGTTGTTGATTATCTTCTTTATCATAATTATCTTCATTATCCTTTTTTTTATCTTTATTATCTTTATATTCAGATTTTATTTCATTATCTTGTATTTTATTTTTATTATAATTAGAACATTTATATTTATCTTTTTTATTTTCTTTACCTTCTAATTTGTTATTATTTTTACATTTATTTCCACCACAATATTTACAATAAGTTTTTTGATTTATTATATATATATATATAACATTTTTTGAAAATCCTATTTATCTTTTTAAAAAAATTATACATCATATGTTTTATTTTTAATAAAATTTTTTGATAAAAAAAAATCATCAAACTTTTTATCTAATCTTATCTAGTAGACTATCAATTTCTTTACAAACTTTCATTGTATCATCAATATAAAAATCTATATTTGGTACATATTTTAATTTATTAGATAATTTTTTACCAAGTTCAAAACGTATATTCTTTTTATTTATATTTAAAAACTTTAAAAACTGTTCTTCAGTAATATCCTTATCTTTACTATAAAAATTTAAATAAACTTTTAATAATTTTCCACCATCTAATAAATACGTGTTTGTTATTGTAACTATACTTTGACTTAACTCACTATAATTCTTTTGAATATTAAATAAAAATATTTCTCTTAATGCATTAGTTATAAATATTCGTTTCTTTTCTATAACGTTCATGTATATTAGTTAATATCTTTTTTTCTATACATTAACATAATATCGCTCTTTATTCTTCTCATAATTTGAAATTATATAAACAATGTAAAATATGAAGAAAAAATATAAAAATATATACAAATAGGAAAATGAATCTACTTTTATTATTGAAAAATCAATTTTAGAAATATTATAAATTACATTATTTGTAATAATCATTAAATAATTTAAAAATTTTGATAAATACTCATAAATGAACAATATTGGAATAAATGAGGAAAATATTACTAAAAATGCAATAAATAAAATAATAGTAAATAGTGGAATTACAATAATATTAGTAAATATTGAAACTAAATTAATTTGATGAAAATAATGTAATAATATTGGAGCTGTAAATATTGTTACAGATAATGATAACGATATTTGTGATATTATATATGCATTTATCTTCTTTGATAAAAATAACACTATTTTTGTGATAAATGTCTTTGGAGGAAAAGTTTTTATTGATAATAATTCATATATAAAATTATAAGAAAAAAGTATTCCAAAAGTAGCTGAATATGACAATAAAAATCCTAATGAATATATCCACAATGGATTTAATATTAATGAAAATATTAATGAATTTGAAAGGAAACTATATCTTGGACAATTTCTATCTAAAAACATGTTGATTATAAAAAATGTAAACATTATTAAAGATCTTAAAATCGAAGAAGGCATTGATATTATAAATCCATATAACCACACTATTAACAATATAATCGAATACATTATTTTTTTATTTATTATTGATGGATTTAAAAAAAATAGTAAAATTAATATTATTAAACATAAATGTAATCCTGATATTGCTAAAACATGTGTTAAATTAGTTTTAACGTAAATATTTTTAAGATTTTTATTAATTAACGAACATTTTCCAAATATTAAATTAGATAAAATCTGTTTTGAATTATTACTATCAATATTTTTAACAAGTCTATCTCTTAAATTATCTCGAATATTGTAAAAATAATAATTATAAAAAATATTATAATTACCTATATATGTTAAATTATCAATATTTGTAGTAAAAATATAATAAATACCATTTTCTACTAAATATTTACAATAAGAATCATATTCTAAATATTCATCATCAATATTTTCTAATTCACCACAATTTTCTCTATTTATTATTAAAAAACAATCTCCAATTTTTATCCTATCAATAGATTTACAATTTTTTAAATTAACTCTTATCAATGTTTTTTTATCAATATCAATCCATTTATTATTTATTCTCACTTTTTTTACTATAAAATCACAATTATTATATCCATTATTAATATCAAAAGTTTTCTCTGAAATTATAACTAAAGCTTCACTATTTTCAATATTGATATCTGTTTTTTTAAATTTTTTATTTTTTTCAAATCTAACAAATAAGATCCCTAAAAAAAACAATATTACATATATCAAAACTGAAGATATAAATTGACTATCATAATAAATTGAAACTATAAAAATAAATAACAATACTAGAGTTGAATAAAATATCATATGTATGTTTAGTAGAGAACTATCTATGATAATACCTAAAATAAAAAATATATTTGCTGTAAAGAATAAATATGTTTTTCTATCCATTTATACATAAAATTCTAATCTATAAAAATTTTTTTTTATTAAAATAGGCAAAATTTTATTTTATTTTTAAAAAAATAGTTATTATTAACTTATAATGTGGAGTATGTTTATTAACCATTATCTTGTAAAATTATTATCATTTCTAACTACTGTAAACTTTATATATTGTGGTGGGAATAAAAATAAAGGTAAAGGTATAAAAAATAAATTAAAAAACAATAATGGGTCAATATTAAAAGGTAAAAGGTTGTCTAACTATGGTAATTTTGGTAATATAAAATATAACATAGAAAAACCAATAAAAAAACTAACTCAAGAAGAAAAAAAAATAGCATATGAATGTAGTGATATTTTTGATATCATTGTAAATAATTCAGATTTACAAATGGCATTAAGAGGATATCTATTAATAGCTGGTGTACCTAAATTTACAGTAGGAACAGCAGAAAATAATATATTTGAAGGTAGAAAAACACATATAGATAATTTCTTATTAAAAAATTCAAAAGTAACTAGAGATGAATATTTTAGTTTTTTAGAGACGATATCTGAATTTCTACAAATAAAAGATAGTAAAAAACATTTTTATGTTTCTGATGCAGATATTAAAAATAATTTATTTATAAAAAAAGATAGTAAAATATCAACTAAAGATAAAAAGAAACTAGAAAAACAGGTAGAAGCAAGAAGAGAGAGTGAAGAATTTGAACATTTTTTAAATGATTATTTAGATTTTAGACGTAATTTGATAGAAAACCTTGATAAGGATTATATTAAAAATATGCTTCCTAGATTTTTAGATTTTAATGATTTTCCATATAAAAATAGTGACTATATGAGGAAATATGCATTTGAAGAAAAATATGGTGACTATCCAATAACATGCGTCAGTTATTTGCATTATGTTGAATTTTGTAAATGGCAAACATTTTGTATTAATGAATTTTTATTAGAATCATTGATATCTTTTGTAAAAGAGAAAAAAATAAAACCGGAAAATATACCAGTAGAGAAAAAAATATTAGTAATCGTTTATCCTGTGAGTTATGCAGAATATACATATGCTTGTTGTTGTGGTAATAGTAAATGGTTATATAGCTGTGGGAATTTTAATATTACAGATGATGATGGTAATTATAAATTTAACTTCAATAGTGGACAAAATTCTAATTTTGATATAAATATAACTAGTGTTTATAAGTATCCTAAAAATAAATATGGTCTTTATGATTGTACTGGTAATACTAGTGTGTGGTTTAGAACTAATGAAACTGAATATATATATGATAATGATGATAATAAAAATAATAATGGTAAGGATTGGAGATATGGCGCATTCAGTAGACTTATTGACGAAGGTGCAAAACAGTATAATGTAGATTATAATAAAATAGATATAACAAAAAGAGTTAAGATGGTTTCAAGAGGAACATGTAATTCTACACTTAGTGATGTACAGAATGGGAAATATGATAACTGTCATATTTTCGAAGCGAGCCCATTTTTAGGTTTTACAACTGCAGCAAAAGTAATTACAGTTAGTAAAAAAAAAAATATTATATAATTTTTTGAGGATAAAAATGGGTCTTTAATAAATTTTTATTAAAATATAAATATGAGTATTAGGAGGATATTAGGTTTTATAGTAAACAAGGTTTACTATTTTGGAGCATTTGTTGTTATTTGTGGATTGATTTGTCAGAACTTAGGTTTAGAGAGCGCTAAGAAAGTTACTATTATAGGTTTATTTTTTGAAGCAGCTATCTTCTTCTTTGGTATGTTTTCTTTAGAAGAAAACGATGAAGATAAAACTAAAAAAGAAGATGAAGAAAAGAAAAAGATATATTATACAGATGGTAATGGTAATTATTATCTAAAAAACCCTACAGTTGGAATTCAGGGAGGGGTATTACCTATTGGTAATGGTCAAGGAAATGCTAATATGAAATTACCATATAATTATAATGGAGATTATGTTAACGGTAGTAATGAAAGTTATTATATGCCTGATATAAACTCTGATATAAAGCAACTTAAAGAAAAAATTGACTTTTTAGAATCATTAAGAAAAAAACAAATTCATAATTTAACTGCTGGTGGTTATTTTGATAATATTAATAATGATAATGTTACAATAAGTAAGACTAATGAAAGTAATAGTTTACAAAATTCTAAAAACATTAATAAATCAAGTTCTACAGTTGGTGAAGAAAATATAACAGTTGATAAAGACGAAACTAAAGAAGAAACAACACAAGAAGCAACTGTTGTTAAAAAGAAAAGGGGGAGAAAACCAAAGAATTTTTATAAGGTATAAATACATAATATGACATTATATGGCACATAAAAAAAATATAAGAGAGAAGTTCATCGAATTAATGTATGTCTTACTGTATGTCATGTTGATGATGAAAGAAAGTGAGGAATATGTAGAAAATTATGATGAAAAATTACAAAGGATAGAAGATTTAAAAAGAAATATAACAATATATTGTACGAATATCGAGTCTGTTTTAAATACAGCTACTGAGCGTTCAAAATCTTTTGAAAATAATGAGATATTTAAGAAGAAATTCGATGATGTTATAAGAGTACATGAGATATGGAAGAATTATCATGATAAGAGTGAGGAGTTTGCAAAAAAAGCTATTGAAGAAGGTGGAGGTTATGATGAAAATAATAAGATAAAAACGCCTGCTGATATAGTATCTGTAAATAGTTTTATTAATGAGAATAGAATCGAAGAATTAAAAAAATATGTTAAAGATATATCATCTGAAGTTAAAGAGATAAGTGAAAATGATGAGACGATGTTAAAAATTTTAGAAGAATTAAATTATTTTGGTGTAAATAAGAATATCAATAATGCAGATGATAAAAAAGGTGAAGCTGAAGATAATATATTTAAGAATAAAAAATTAGTTGATTTACTATTTTATCTATATAACGAAGAGTTAAATATATCTTCATACATGAGAATTATATTTGATAAAATAATGAAAGATGTTAACTTAACACATCCTAATTTTGAAAATTTTGATCTTATTATAATACCTAAAAAAGATATTATAATTGCTGGTAAGAATTATGAGGCAGAGGTGTTTTTAAATGTAAAAGACTATGTTAAAATAGAAGGTGAAGAGCCATTAATAACAGTTAACAACAATCCAATAGTGGTTAATAATGGTATTGGTTTTATATCTATTCCTACAAGTAAAGATATGAGTTTTGATGAAGATGGTAAGAGTATTATAAATGCAAAGGTTACATATTCACAGAAAAATCCATTTTCTGATAAAAATATTGAAATAGAAAAGGATATAAACTTTATCGTAATAAATAAAAGTGAAATAGAAGGACAAATTGATGTAAATAAAGTGTTTTATAGATATTGTTCCAATAGATATATTATTAAAAACACAGATCCTGATCCTAATATTAACATAACATATAATATCGAAGGAGGTAAAATAGAAAATATCAATGTAAAATCACAAACAGAAACGGAATTGATAATATTTCCTAATTCAGATATTTGTAAGTTATATGTTTTAGGAAATGGAGTTATATCAAAAGAATTTGACTTTTCAACAATGGATGTTCCTGATCCTACTTATGATTTCTTTGTTGGGGATAGTGTTTTATATCCTGACAAGTTGAATACAGTGAAAGATATTAATATAGATGATATTTCGATTGATGTTATATGTAATGAATTATTTAGTAAATCATATCCATTAGATTCTAATTTTTCAGTTAAAGATTGGGTTATTGAATTTACTGATAATAAGAATAATCAATTAATATCTAAATCTATAAAAGATTCAAATACTGTATCTTTTGATGATAATGAAAAAAATATAATTAAATCAAATAATTGTAAGTTTATTAATATAAAAGTTAACAATATAATTAGATATCACAAACAAAACGAAAATTCTACACCAGAAGAGATATCTTTATTTAAACCTGGAGAGTTTTTAACGAGGAAGATTGAAGTGATACATAAGAAAAACACTAAAAGAGGTGCTAATAGAAGATAAGGTAGTGAGATGTTTTTTATACTATCTTATCTACTTATAATAAAATGAATTATGACAAGTATTTTAATAAGAATTTTTTTTTTGATAACGATGATATATATATCAATGAAAGATATATCATGTGGAGGTGGTAAAAAAGATAAGAATGGGAAAAAACATAAAAATAGTAAAAAGAAAGTACTAACAATTAGAGAGCGTATTAATCAAGCATTATTTGTTCAAAACGACAGTAATTATGTCAGCGATAAAAAAAATCAAGACAAAAAAAATAATAAAAAAAATATAACTATATTAAACAACTATGATCTAAATTCTTTAAGGAAATTAGATAAAGAATATATAAAAACACAAGAGAAAAGAGATAAAAGATCTATATTAGACATAAAAAAAAATGATTTAGTGAGTCCTGTAACTATAATAAGAAAAGAAATAATATTAAGTGATAATGAAGATATATTTGAAAGAGATGGTATACTATTTGAAAAATTATTTGAAGATGTAAAAAATAAAAAGATAAAAATATATTCAGACTCTAGATTAGATACAGAAATGACCTATGAAGACTTAAATAAGAAATTAATAAAACCTGTTAACTTAGAATCTAAAAAAAGAAGAAATGAACAGCGTAAGTTTAGATTTTTAGACATAGACTCTATAATAATAGAAGAACATTTATTTTGGACTAAACAATATCCTTCTAATATATTAGACAAAATGACAGTGACATTTATAATTCCACAAAGTAGAACTGGTACAATAGAAAATATAATAGTATGCCATATGGGATATCATGATTTTATTAAATTCCTAGATACCAATAAAATAATAATTAACAACAAAAGAATGAAGACAACATTTTCAAATGCTATTGAAAAAGATAAACTAAACTTCATGTATAAATCAATAGTATCTGATGATAGAGATTATTCATTTGACACAGATACCTACGATAAAAATATTTACTCCTCTAATAAAATATTAGCAGAAATAAAAGAAAACCATTTCGCTTATAACCAAATCTAACCTACTTTCTAAGAAAGTAGCAAAGATACGTTCTCAAACGCCGAACCAGCTTTATTATTTGCTTACTTTTAAAGTAAGTCTCAATCGGTGAAGCGCCTCATACTTTATAAGTAACCAACGTGACGTTGGATCCTAGAAAATTTTAAAAAAAGTTTCACAAAACCAAACTAAGATTTGATATGCCTTCTCAGACGCCGAACAGGCTTTAATACTTGCTTACTTTTAAAGTAAGTTGTCTACTTTTAAAGTAGGTCAAACGCCGAAGCGGCTTTAATACATTATGTATTATTTCGACGAATGTCGAATCTTACATCCAAACTTAGTTTGGGACAGAAAGTCAAAACATATAGTAGATTATGTATTTTTTATGACTAATAACTAAAATCTAAAATTTAAAAGAGTTTAGTTATTTTTTTTATTCTTCATAAAATTTCCCATTGTGCCAAACTGTTTATTTTTACATATTATATTTTATTTTATTAAAATTTATTAGCTTTTATATAATAAGATGACTTATTTTATAAATAAAAAAATATTAAGCAATTCATTTACAGAAGCATATAATAGTGAGTTTTTTGTAGACAAGTCTGAAATTATCGAAAAATTAAATAAACAAATTAATAAAATTGGTAAATATCTTTGTATTACTCGTCCAAGAAGATTTGGGAAAACGATAAATGCAATGATGTTAGAGTCTTATTATTCTAAAAATGCTAATAGTAAAGAAATATTTGATAAATTGAATATTTCAAAATGCTCATCCTATGAAAAACATCTAAATAAGCATAATGTAATATATATAACTTTTAACAATAATGCAGGAATTAATGATAATTACAAAGATTATATAAACTATTATACATCTGGAATTATTGATGATATAAAAGAACTTTGGCCTGATATTGAAATTAAAAGAGAAATACCTGATATATTAGAACAGATATATTCTAAAACTGGTGAAGGGTTTATATTTATCATCGACGAATGGGATTTTATCTTTAATAATAATCTTTTTACTAAAGAAGAAAGAGATAAATTTTTATTATTTCTAAAAAATTTACTTAAAGATAGGTCTTATGTAGAGTTGTGTTATATGACAGGAGTTCTTCCAATAGCTAAATATTGCACAGGTTCTGCATTAAACATGTTCATAGAATATAACTTCTTAAATGATGATAAATATTATAAATTCTACGGTTTTACAACTGAAGAAGTAGAAAATTTATGTAAAAAACAAGATAAAATAACAATGGATGACCTTAAAGAATGGTATGATGGTTATAAAATTCAAGGTATAGACATATATAATCCAAGATCTGTTGTTTGTGCTTTATCTGATGGATCGTGTAAGAGTTATTGGACTAATACTGGTCCTATGGATGAGATAATATATTTTATAAATAACAACGTTACAGATGTAAAAAAAGATATTATTACGATGATTTCTGGAGAGCCTGTTTATATTCAATTAGAAGGATATGGTACTGAAAATCTATCATTAGAAACAAGAGATGAGATACTTTC
>Ga0256405_10010152_pt1 | contig 12561 bp, 14 predicted proteins | sample RumenRJG_02DNA_FD_189096 | JGI IMG/M metagenome (GOLD analysis project Ga0256405, IMG submission 189096) | Bovine rumen microbial communities from Lethbridge, Alberta, Canada - RJG_02 | ecosystem: Host-associated > Mammals > Digestive system > Stomach > Rumen | place: Canada: Alberta...
GATGATTTATCTGACATATCAAGATGTTAAAGATAAATCTGTGATGCAAATGATTGCTGTGAAAATAACAACTTGTTGGATTTATGCAAACTATGTATCATCATAGTTTGCTATCAGCTATTTTTCTCATTTTTGAATTAAAATAATTATTTTTTACATTATTTTTATGAAATTATTGGAGTATTTATGTAACAATTTGTATTGATGGTGGTAAATGTATAGAAAAGAAAGCAGTAATCAAATGGTACATTTATTAATCATGTTATACACAATTTATAATATAGTTAAATGGAGGAAATTATTTTGTTAAAAAAACGATATTTATTCATTATATCTTTGGTAATATTTTTATTTTCTCTAAATTGTATATCAGCAAATGAAAATACCACAGATATTTTAACTGCTACGGATAATGATGTAAATGCATTATCTGTGGACTGTAATGGTGAAGATGATTTTTTAAAATATGATGATTATTATAGTATCCAGACTAATGATGTAAGAAAAATTGTAGGTAATGGTACTCAGTATGAAGCCATATTGTATGATGATAGCAATATGCCACTAAAAAATACTAAAGTTCCTTTAGAAATCAATGGTGTTGAATATTACCGCACTACTGATAATAATGGTTTGATTAAAATGAATATTAACCTGATGCCTGGGCAATACACATTAAAAATAACCAATCCTGTGACTTATGAATGGGAATTTTCAGATGTTACTGTTCTTCCTAATCTAGTCAATAATCATGACTTGACAAAATATTGTCGTGGTGCCAATCAGTATTATATAACTGCTTTAAACGACCAGGGAGTAGCAGTGTCCGGTCAGGAAGTTACATTTAACATTAATGGTGTATTTTACACTCGTACTAGTGATGAAAATGGTAGGGTAAAACTAAATATTAATTTAAATCCTGGCCAATATGTACTAACAGCAATGTATGGAACTTACAAGGTATCAAATATGGTTAATGTATTAGATAGGATTGAATCTCCATCCTCAAATTATTTCAAATACTATGAAACAGGAAGAGTATTTGTAGTTAATGTATTGGATGATAACGGTTATTTAACCAGTCAAAATGAGAATATTTATATTAATATAAACGGTGTATTTTACACTCGAAGCCTTACCAACAATGGTGTAGCAAAATTAAATATTAATTTAAACCCAGGATCCTACATTGCAACTGTTGATTATAAAGGATATCTTAAATCATTTAATGTTGTTGTTGAAGAAAATCCTTATGATGCAAACAGACCATCTTATGACGATTTGAGGTATAAAAAAGCCACTTTTGATCCTACAAATCCTGCATATTACAGGGGACCAAATCATATTGATGAGGTTGTAAATGGATGGAATCCAAGTGTGCATGAAGTATCTCGTAATTATCGTCCGGATGGCACTATTGAAGTATATTATGATGATGGTTACTTCAGAATAGCCGATTCAATGGGTTATATAATAACTTATGGGTTTGGAGGATAAGTTCACTCTGCATTAATCATTATTATGTTGGGATTAATTTCTCAACTACTTTTTTTCCTTTATTTAAATTAAATATTTCCGTTATTATTTTGACAGATGAATCATTAAATATATTTATTTTTAATCTCTCTATGAAATAATGAAATTATTTAAATTCTTATTATTTTTTTATTATGTATCATGTGGATAATTAAGTAATATTAATTAATTCGTACAATAATTAATTAATTGATGATGAAAATTAGAAAATTTTTCGTTTATGTACTTGCAGAAAAAGAGTTATTTAATATTTTTTCCTTAGAAATGAAATAATAATTCCAATGCTTTCAGTATTTTGATGCTTTTTTTCAACTGACTTAAAAAATCAGTGTTGTTTCCTGTAGATACATTCTATTTCATTTTTATTCTCAAATAATGATTTGTAAAATGATGTTTAAAAAGTATAATTATTTGTATATGTGAATATAATATATAATATATCTAATTTGTTTTAAATTATGTGATAATATGAAATAATAATTGCATTTATTATAGTACTTGTTGTTATTGTTGTAGCAGAGGTCCTGTTTTTAAATCCAGGTCATGCAAAGTCGATTCAAGAGTTACAAGCAATTCCATTTTATATAATTCATAATTTTTTAATAAAATTTAAAGAATGGGTGAGAAAAATAAATTTTACAAATAAAGAAAAGATTTTAATAATTATATTGGTGGCTATAGTAGTTTTTATGGTAGGTTTTTTAGCAAATGAAATGATTTTAAAAGATTTAAATCCACCTAGTAATTTTGTATTAATTAGCAATGAAAATGGTGTATCGTTATACAAGGATTCATCAACTGATATGTTTATGGAAGTTAAAGAAGCTAATAATCCAACTAAGACATATCATTCAAATTGTGCTGGTAAAAAATCTAATGTAACTGTTAAGTTTGTTAAATATACAATAACCTGTTATAAAGAGGTTCAATCAGTTCCTAATGTACCAGCAATTCAAATTTATACTTCAGGAACTGGGGAAACGGCATCTTTATATGCATTAAAGATTATGTTAGATAATAATCATTTAAGTCCTGTTGATGGAGGGATTGTTGGGTTATATGATTAATTATTGTGATAAAATGAATAAGTATTTAAAAATTTTAATTGGGCTAATGGTAATTTTAACTGTTATGAGTGTGATGAATGTTGTAAGTGCAGAAAACATTTGTGGAGTAAATATTATTATTCCAAGTGGTTATCATATAGACCCCTCAACATATGAAACAGAATACACTAGGGGTGAATTGATAACAAGTGAAATGTGCAGAAATTCGGATGGGGGTGTATTTGGAGTAGTTGTATTCTCACCACAAATAAAATTTGAAGCTAATAAGACCATCGGTGGAAAAAATGGACAATTAAGATATAATTCTTCAGATAACTTATACCAATTCATGTATGATGATGGGGGCAAAACAATAATATTTACAACAGAAAATGAAAATGCAATATATGAAGCACTCGGAGATAGAAAGTAAAATCTGATTAATATAAAAGTTTTAAAATAATTGTTAAATATACTATACCAGTTATAAGAGGTTTAATCAGTTCCTAATGTGCATGCAGTACAGATTTATAGTTCAGGAACTGGGGAAACGGCATCTTTTTATGTATTAAAAATATTGTTTGGTGACAATCATTTAAGTCATGTTATGAATGAATTGTTGAGTTATATGGTTGATGATTAAGTAAAAATTTTTAAAAATTAATGATCCTAAAGAGATTTTCCTCTTTAGGCTTTTACTTTTGAATTAAAACAAGTTATTGAAGTCAATTGTGTCTTCAACTGTTATTCCTTTATTAATTTTTTCAGCAGAGTTATATGCATCATATATTGCATAGAACCATATTATTAACCAAAATACCCATCCAATTATTATTAACATTAAAATTCCACAAATTACTGCTGCAAGGAGTAATATTAATCCTTTTTTGATTAAACCAAGGTACATTTGACCTAATCCTATAATAAAGAATGATAATACTGCAGCTAAAATAGGATTTTTTTCATTGTTCATCATGGGATTAAAATTGTTGTTTGAATTATTCATCATGGGATTGACATTGCTGTTTGAATTTGGAATGCCGGTTATTGAATTTCCACATTCTGGACAGAATTTAATTCCTTTAGGTATTTTATAACCGCAGTTTGAACAGAATTGGGTTTCATTTACAGGAACAAGTTCTTTTTGTGGTGCTGCCGTACCGCATTCTTTACAGAATTTTGCACCTTCCGGCAGTTCACAGCCGCAGTTTGAACAGAAAGTGTTTTCGTTTACAGGAACAAGTTCTTCCTCTATTATTTCACTGCCGCATTCTTTGCAGAATTTTGCACCTTCCGGCAGTTCACACCCACAATTTTTACACATTACCATTTATACACCTCGATTGTTATAGATAAATATTAATATTAATCATTTTGTTTAATATATGATATAAATAATGTATTATATTAATTTTTATTTATTTGTCAAAAAAAGAATGGGGGTTGATACTAAATTAAATGATTTTGTATCATAAAATAAGATTATAATTTAAAATCAGGTTTAGGTGTTTCTACAATCTTTGATTTAAGTGACAATGGTGCCATCAGTATTTTACCGGTACCTCTAAATACACTAACTAATCCTTCCTGTGAAATAGCAGAATCTACAATTGATTTTCCTGATTTTTCACCGCTAAACTGGAGGTTGCCTGTCCATGCAATAGCCAATGATCCGTCAATCGTAACAGTATCATTTGTCAATTCAATAACTATCAGTTCCTCAATAGGAATATCTGATTCAAGACAGACATACCCACTACCCTCTAATTGGGTATAAAATACATTTAAAGCCGCAAGAGCACTTGAAAGATTAGATATTCTTTGAAATGTCAGTTCTACAGAATTTTCAGCTGCTAAAAATAGGCCGTCATTTAATGCTAAACTGTTGTCCCATTCATCCATATCTAATAATAATAGATGTTTATATGTCTGTTCGGATACAACAAAGCCGTCGCCTGAATATTCGGGTTTGGCTGTTGTTTCTCCAGTCACTGTGGATTTAATAAATTTTTTTCCAAAGTCTCCTATTCCATTAATCTCTGCAGAAAGTTTATTTGCACCGCTCATCCACTGCATTGCTCCTGCCTGCATATAAATTCCTGAAGTTTTACTTAAGTCAGTAACTAACTGTCTAGGTCTTACTTTCATTTTACTTGAAAAATATTTCTCTACAGCTTCACTTGGAGCTACACTTAAATCTTTTTCATATTCAATTACTTTGAATGGTCCTTTTTCATCTAATACTATAATATTATCGTTTTCACCTACGAAGTTTTTAACAGTTATGTTACCTTCAACACCTTCTATTATTGGATTTTCAATTGGTTTTTGAACTTGTGGTTCTGTCGGGTTTGGAGTCTGTGCATTAGCATTATTTACATTAAAATCTGGAATCTGGTTTCCACATTCAGTACAAAAACTAGCACCTGGATCCAATTTAGCACCACAGTTAGTACAAAACTTAGCCATAATATACACCTCTATTAAAATATATTTTTCTAAATCGTATTTAGTATTTTTGATTGAAAATATGTCCTGTTTAATTTTAAATTTCAATTCATAATGTTTTTTTGATAATAATGATATTAAAATAATATTTAGATAAATCATTATGATAATAGTTTATGTATAACAAATCAAAACAGGGATTATAATCCAGATATTGGTTTAAAAAATAATTATGGATGATTAGTGTGAAAAAAGTAATTGATTCTTATGATTTTAAAAAAAGAATAAAGGAATAATTCAATCATAAAATGGTTGTTGAATTATTCTATTTTTGTTCCGCATTCGCCGCAGAATTTCATATCTGCAGAGACTGAAGCACCGCATCCCGGACAAGTATTATCAGGTTTTTTCATAGGACTTCCGCATTCACTGCAAAATTTAGTATCATGAGCTACAGAGGCTCCACAACTAGGACAGGTAGCTGTTAATGGTGAACCACAATTACTGCAGAATTTTGTATTTTTAGCATTTACGGATTGACAGTTAGGACATAGCACTTCATTTTCCGTAGCAGTATTACCTCCAAAGGAATTCATCATTACGCTTTGACCGCCACCTAAAAGATATTTTTCAATATGTTCAAATATTTCATTAGGTAATTTTTTCTGATTATAAGCTCCAACTGCTGCAGTAACTGCAAGTGGGGCAAATAAAACCATACCGACAGCGCCTGCACCAATTTTATCTGACCATTTACCATTTCCAATATTTACAGTTATGGTATCACTAATTTCAACTATTTGAACTTGGGTTGCTAAAGTCATACCTGCAAGTTGTTTCCATCCTGATCCTTCAGGTTCTTTTGCTTGAACAAAGTATCCGTCTGGAGTTTTTGTACCTTCAGTAGTTAGATTTTTACTACTTCTTAAAAAATTTTCAACTTCTTTTCCCACTGAACTTGCATCAATGCCTTCAGGTAATCTAAAAACTTTTGATTCAGTCATAATATTTTTCCTCCAAATTTAAAAAGATAATATTATATTTAATTATAAAATTATTTATATCTTGTTATTAAATTATACTGGAAAAAATAAATGGTGAATATTTATTATCCGTCAAATATTAAACTGCTAATGGTTCAACATTATTTAATTTATTAAATTCAAGTAAATTTTCATATAATTGACTAGAATTCCCTTGATAACTATTTACAAATGACACGATAATATATTGATGTCCATTAAGTTCAATTACTTCACAATATCCAGAATAAGCACTTTCTTGGTATTGATATATATTATTTCCAACATAACTTGTGAAATGGTTGGTGTAATCTTTAAAAAATAAACCATGATTTGTATCAGTATTGTCATATATATTTATTTTTAGATTATTGTTTCCAAATGAGAAACTACCATCATTTGCTTCTCCAATTTCATTATATCCATTAGGCATTTTGAATTCACTCGGATTAATTGCATTAACAGAATTAATGCCTATTAAAATGAATATTATTAAAAATATCATTATAATTTTTTTGTTAACCATTTTAACACCTCAATATAATATTGTATTTTCAATTAATATAAAGAATATACATCTCAACAGATTTTTAAAATCATAATTAATGGCTCCAACTAACTATCCAATAATGCATTCTAACGGTAATACAAAAAATAAGAAACATATGAAATTAAATTATGGGATATTTGATCTTGTTGATGTATAATAAAATAATCCAAAAATTCATCCATTATTGTAGCTTTATCTGGTTCTGCCTATGCAATTATATGGTTATTTGTGCAATTAATTAAAGATATAGTTTCCACAATATTTTTTCACTTTATCCATGTACTTGAATAGTTAAATAATTAATTTATTTCTGAAATTTGGATTCGGCGAATTTAGAAAAATATTAATTAATGAAGCAAGAAAACTAATACACAACATAATAACAAACTTAAAAAATAATGAGGATAATATGAATTACAATAAAATAATAATCGCATTGGTTATAGTCCTTGTAGTAATTGTTGTAGCAGGATTTGTAATGCTTAATCAAACAGGAAACAATGCAGCAAATAATACAACTATTAATAAAACTAATGATACTATTGTTGCAGATACTATTTCACAGGATAACAATTCCGGTGGAGCTAACGAAGCAACATCAGAACCTAAACAGTATTATACCAAAGAGGGTAATCTAATAGTATTTGACAGTGATCATTCTTGTCATGTTGTGGATAGCAATGGTAAAACTCTTCCTGGAAGTGGATCAAATTATTACATGGATGGCGACCGTGTTGTAATGACTGGGCAAGGGTAAGGTATTGTATTATTGTTAATACATTTTTCTTATTCATTTATGGTGTGTTATAAACATAAAATATTAAATATTGTTGCAAGATATTAATGCGCAACATAATAACAAATTTAATAAATGGTGTTGATGATTGATGGCGGAAGTGGATAAAATAATTGATCAGAAAAATAATAATGATTTTGATGTTGGTGAACTGGTTAATCCCGTATCAGAACCTCCATCAACAATTACATTAGATACAGAACTTGAAAGGGCCATAAAAGAGAATAATCAAACCATAATTATAGATATTGCAAGAAATGATTCGGACATTCACGTTCGCATGGAAGCTATTAAACATATTGTTGATATGTCTGTTTTAAAAGATTTTGCTCAAAATGAACCTAAACCAGATATTCGTTTAGATGCTGTAAGAAACATTACTGACGATTCAATTTTAGCAGAAATTGCTAAAAATACTTTGTATAGTGATGTTTGTTCTAAAGCTGTTGAATTGATTGATGAAGAGTTATTTTTACTAGATGTTGTTAAAAATGCTTCATACAATAGTATTCGCTTAAAAGCTGTTAGAAATATTAATGATAAGTTATTATTAGAAGATATTTCTAAAAATACTTCTTCTATTAGTGTTAGTTTAGAAGCCCTTAAAAAAATTCGTAATATGCAAATTTAGCATGATACGATAACTAAAACTATATTCTTTCTGTCTCGCATAGATAATTACGGTTCATTTTCATATTTAATTAACTATATGCTTGCAAAACTAACTACAATTACATATATAGCACTGATTGGCTACAAGATAATCATTAATGTTATATGCTAAGTTAAAGATAAATAAACACAAGATAGATATAACTTAATGGTGGTTTTTAATATGGTATTTTGCCCAGAATGTGGAAAAGAAAATAAAAATGATTCAATTAGATGTTTAAAATGTGGTTATTATTTTATTGACATTAATAGCCCTTCCCAAGAAGAATTTATTAATATTGCAGACCAAATAGGAACCGAATATTTCGATGATAATAATATATCTTTTTATTATCCTGAAAATTATTTATTAGCACCACCTAATGCTTCTGAAGAAACTGTGGCTGCTTTAGTTCATGAAAAAGGTATTTGTGATATTATGGTTGAAGCTTCAAATTTGGATATAGAATATGTTGAAGGCTTATTCGAACAAAACCATATTAATTATCTTCAGAGTTTAGGATATTTTGATATAAATATTATTTCCGGTTTTGGCTATAAAAAATGCTGTTTCCAAGCATTGACTAACTCTCCAATGGGTGTTGTGAAATCAATAATTTATTTCGATTTTAATAATGTATTAGATATAAGAATAACTGTAAATTCATTAAATAATATTAATTATGATGCATTTCCTGATTTAAAAATTATAGCAGACACAATGGATTGTTATATAAAGTGTTATCATCTCTCTAATGAATTTTTCTCAACCTTATCTCCAGATATTATAAAAAATGCTTGTAAGGATATGATGAATGATGGCATTGTCTATGATTGTTATGATTCTTATATGGATAAGGTGATTTATTATGAAAAAAATACTGATGGAAAATGTGTGGATGATGTCAAGGTTACTCAAAATTTAACATCATATTTATTAAAATATTCTGGTAATGCATTTATTGAAAATAATGGCGGAAGTATGGGATATTCAGATGTCACAGTAAATCTTGATTCGGATTATACTATGATTAGGCCAAATAATAATTTAGTTGGTCAAAATAATCCTGATTTAAATGATTCAGACATTAATTTAAATGGAAATCAAAATAAAATCCATATTGTTAAATTACATCCAGCATATGCGAAAGATTCTGTTTATAACTATGGTGAGCTAGCTGAAATAAAAGATGAAGTTGATGCCGAAATTTGTAAGCAAATGATTGATGAAGGATTTGTTAAAGACTGTTATATTAAAGGTGAAAATTTTTATTATAAAGAAAATACTGATGCATCTGTGGGTAGGGGAGACATAGTACAACATGTAAGAACCATACGGGGAGGTATACGATTAAATAAATTAAAAAAGAAAAATAGTGGTTGTTATGTTGCAACAAGTATCTATGGTTCTTATGATTGCCCAGAAGTATGGACACTAAGAAGATACAGAGATAATACCTTAGACAAACACATTTTTGGCAAATTATTCATCAAAACATATTATGCCACTAGTCCAACTATTGTAAAGCATTTTGGTGATAAAAAATACTTCAATAATATATTTAAACCAATATTAGATAAATTTGTTAATAAATTACAAGAAAATGGTGTTGAATCAACATATTATGATGGCAATTAAACTATGAAGGTAAAATATGAATTTCATTAATCAGTTTTTTAAATTATTATTGAGAGCTGTAATTACTGTTCAGCAACAACAAAGGTATTAAATGGTAATATTGATGATATGGAATTAGAGGAAATTTTTGAAGATTATTTCCAAAAAATAAGATTTTATCTATTGCTGAGAGGTGTGAAGATTCATCAGATGTTGAAGACATATTGGAAGAATATGATTATGATATCGACGAATTAAAAGAATTATTCGATGAATATGAAGATGACATTGATAGTGATGTTAAAGAAAAAGTTGATAGATATGATGAAGATGTACAAGAATTAATTCATGAAGTTTATAATCATGTTAAAGATGAAAATTCACTTAAAAATGAAGTGGAGTCATATGGATATGATATGGAAGATTTAAAAGAAATTCTGAAGGATTATGGTTATGAAATAGGGGATATCTTTGAAAATAAGATAAGTTATTCTGATTTAGAGGACATTTTTTATGAATTAGATGAATATTAATTATTTTCATACTCAATCATGTACTGTGTGGAGTTAAATATAGGGGTTTTGTGTTGTTCCGAAAAGAGTATATGTTTTCATGCGAATATATACTAACAAGATAATAACATGGGGTAGTATTAGATGGAAGATCATAAGATTATAATTGCTTTATTATTGATAATTATCGCATTACTCGTTGCTTTTGGTGTCATGATTATAAATCCTGCAAATGCAAAAATAGACACTAAACTTACAGTTACAAGCAATACTACATTACATGATGGAGATAGTTTCTCTTTCGTACTAACAGATCTAAACAGTACACCAATAACAAATCAGACAGTTAATATAACTATTATTGATGCAAATGGGGGTAAAAATCCTCAGCAGGTAACAACAGATGAAATGGGTAATGGAATATTGCAATTGAAAGGATTAACTCCTGGGGTGTATACATTTAATGTTACATATGGTGGAAATGATAATTATTCATCTTGTAATTTAACTCAGAATTTAGAGATTAAAGAAGTTGTAAAAGAAACTACCAAATCAGTCTCCAGTTCTCCATATAATACCAAACCAGTTTATGATGGCCGTACTACATGTTATAAGGATGGTATCAGAGGAGTTTATAGTAAATCTGGCGAATTTTTTGCAGATGAAGGACAATTTTACTCTTAAAAATAATAAGTTCAAGTTGGAGCTGCACCCCCACCTTCAGAGCTGCCCCCACCTTGAGAACTACCTCCTCCAGATGAACTGCCTCCACCTTGACTAACATCATAATCATATCTAGCCATATCCCGCTCAATTTTCTCTACCTCATCAGGATTTCTAGGATTAAAATTATAAATTGGCTCTTGTTCAGATAATTTTGCATAATCATTTTTATATACGGGAGTTCCATCGCCTAAATAACCTACAATTGGATTATTATCATTATTTACATTTTTTATATTTTTACTATCTGATGTATCATTATTACTATTATTCTTACTCACATTAGTATTATTGTTATTATATTTTATACTATTATAAATCTTTAAAGTCAAATCTTTATCATGACTTGAAATAATAATATTGTCGTGAGTACTATTGTTACTAGTTGCAATACTCCACACAGTCGAACCATTAATAGTTGTCTGATACACAGCATTGTCATTAAACCTTGAACCTACAGCCATTTCTTTTACAACTGCAAAAGCAAAAGCGGAAGATAAATCTTTATCATTGCTGTTATAAGACATTACCATAACTCCCCTGCCATTATCCACTTGGTAAATTGATGTTTCATTAACATAATAACTATTTAGTCCTTTACCTACAGGCATTTCTAAACTTGCTGATGAACTTACTTGCACTGTTTGGTATTTTTCATTAAAAAATATAGCATATGAGAATATACCTGCTATCGTAATGCAAGTTATGATTAATACAATTAATAATATATTTCTTGTCTTATGTTTATTTTCTATTTTTTGTACATCGTGAAAATCATTTATTCTTGCTCCGCATCTGAATCAAATACTTTATATCCACATTTTTTACAGTATATTTTTTTCATTTTCCCCACACCTTTTTATGTTATTAGTATGTGGGTTAATAGTTAATATTTTTTTATAGTTCTTCATAATTTTAATATGGTGTACTGTATTATCTAGATAATTACTGTGATTGCTTTGTTCAGCCATTATGATTAAATCTATTTTGTATTACAATTTCTGGTAAAAGTAAACATATAATTAAATAAGTAAAAAACTAGGTATTAATAAAATTATTAATGAAGTTTAATCTTTTTTAACAATTATATTAAGCCATTTTTCATCTTCACGGTCTTTTCTTGCATCCTGTGTTGTCCAGGTTTTAATGATTTCAAAGCCGAGCTTTTCAAATAGTTCATTTGATGATTTCTCATCCATGTCATTAAAGTATCTTCCGTTTCTCTTGCCTTCAAACTCGCCGTACTTGAATGATGCATAAATTACTCCATTTTCCTTTAATGAGCTTTTAAATCTTTTTAGAACGTCTTCGATTTCATCTGACGGCACATGCAATAGTGATGCAAGAGCCCAGATTCCGTCAAACTCATTTTCAAATTCCATTTCCTGAAACTGCATGTGCATGACTTCTCGTTCAAGATATTCGCCTGCAACCCTGCACATTTCATAAGATCCGTCGATTGATGTTACGTTATAGTTTTTAGAGATGAAAAACTTTGAGTCTCTTCCGGATCCGCATCCTGCATCAAGGATGTTCCCGTTATCTGGAATCAGACTTAAAAAGTCGTCATATAAATAGCTAATGTCTACATTTACTGTTCCTTTAAAGAATTCCTCTGCATTATCATCATAAAAGTTATTCATAATTATCACTTTTCTT
>Ga0256405_10010153_pt1 | contig 12560 bp, 10 predicted proteins | sample RumenRJG_02DNA_FD_189096 | JGI IMG/M metagenome (GOLD analysis project Ga0256405, IMG submission 189096) | Bovine rumen microbial communities from Lethbridge, Alberta, Canada - RJG_02 | ecosystem: Host-associated > Mammals > Digestive system > Stomach > Rumen | place: Canada: Alberta...
CGGTCGCGGTGAGAAGAGTCGCCACACCAATGATCAAAATACGATAGACCGCATAAGGGACACCTTTGGTCTGAGCCTGCTCTCTACCCATCGCGACAATGTTGATGCGCCAAGAAACAACAATCAGAAAGATGCAACATATCGCAACTATCGGCAAAAGTATCCAAACATAGCTCATCGTAGAGTTCTCAAAGGAACCCATAAGCCAATAGGTGATAGATGCTAATGTTGTCATTGGATCCGCCAAAAACTTTATGACGGAAAGCAAAGCTGACATGAATCCACCGACGATAATACCGGCCAGGACCAGCGTTATCGAGGACCCGTTTTTAAATAGCCTCGATAACAACATGGTCAATAACACTGTGCCAACACCCGCAACAAAGGCAAAGATGCTTACAAAAGCCGAACCTAAGCCAAGGATAATGGCCAAGGAAGCCCCTACTGCAGCGCCGGAACTCACACCAAGCAAATCTGGTGATGTCAGTTTATTCTGGAATACTTCTTGATAAAGCAAACCGGAAACGGATAAAGCAATGCCCGTTAACCCAGCAACAATCGTTCTAGGAAGCCTAAGCTTTAGGATGACGCTGCGCTGGGTGGCAAACGCAGCGTCATTACTAAACAATGCTTTAAAGAAATCGGCTATGGAAATGCTATATTTCCCCACCATCAGGGCAATAACAAACACCACTGCAAAGCATAAGAACGAGATGATGAGGGATAGCGTCGTTCTCTTGTTCATTAGTAGAGTTGACCGCCTGTTGGGTTCAGCCCGTTTAGCATATAACCAACCTGTTCATCGGTTAGATCGCTGCCAAAGTATCCTTTGACGGAATTCTTTAGCATCGCCTCCACATCATAATGGAAGATGTCTGGATATAGCCTATTGGCCTGATCATAGAAGAATTCAGCAGACAAGCAATTGAGTTGCTCCATCTGAGTTAAACCCATTGGAATGGTATAGATACGGTTATTCTTCACCGCATCAAGGGTTGTATATGGTTCGGTGTTTTTAATGTCTTCAACGTGCTTGTTCTGATAGATACCGCCCATCACGAAGACATCTGGGTTATAAGCGCATAATGCTTCGTCCGAAACTTTGTTCTGACCGCTTTCTAAAGTTGCGGACATGGACTCAAAACCAAGCATCCTATAAGCGTATTCAACGAAGGAGCCTTTCGTATCCGTATAGCCAATGCCTTTATCCTTATCGCCACGAACATAGAAGAGCTTCTCTTTCTCTAGATTATGCTTGGCGAGTTCGGTTTGTATATCCGCAACAGCTTTGTCGAATTTGTCGTTCCAGGTTTTAGAGGCTGCTTTAACGTCAGCGTCTGGCCAGATGGTCGCGACCATATCCGAGAATGTATGAATTACATGGTCGAAAGTTGGGTTGCCATAAAGGCTGACGGTGACCGCGCTGATGCCATGGGCAAGAAGATCATCAGTGATGCGGGGTTCTGGACTAAAGACGAGATCCACGCCGCGAGAAAGATATAGCTCATAGCTATTCTCGTATTCATAGGCGAAATGTTTCTCGGATTCTGGATAGAAGACCTTAGTCCAGGGATTGGCAAGAACCTTTTTGTCTACACCGTCGATATTGTCACCTAACCCAAAGGCGACAAGAAGGTCGTAGGTCGAGCGGCTGCAAACCACTTTCTTAGGGTTCTTTTTGACCGTCACCACTTTATCGTACATGTCGGTAATGGTGACCGTGTCCGTTTCTGCGGGCTGGCTATCGCCGCAAGAGGAAAGGATGGGGATGCTCAGGCATAGCAATGCCGGAGCGAAAACTGTTAAAAGTTTCTTCATGTTTTTCTCCTTTTATTGGTGCTGATATAACCATTCCCAATAAGGGCGTGAGGAGATGGCCACAGAGAAGGATGGCCATCTCAACACTGCGTATTTAGTTATGTCAGTATCCATAAATAATCTAATCATAAATGTTGTTTCCTAGCAATACGCATACCCAGGTAAATTGTTATCTAACTATTTCTGCGTCATCTCATCGAACTCAGCGATGGAGATCAGCTTCAGGTTAGTTAAATCAAGTTTGCTGATAAGGAATTCCTTGTCCGCTTCATCAAAGTAGACCACATAGGGGGCTTCTTCTAACTTCCGCTTTAAGAAGTATCCGCGATCTAGCCAAGTTGTAACACGATTCAAGGTTTGATCACTATGACGCTTGAATTGGTTCGACACGGTGAAGCATTTTTCAAACGGAGCGTCTTCTGGGGTGTCTCTATTGAGGAGTTCTTCGAAAACCTTCGCGCGGCGCTTGCGTTCTTCATTCGCCTCATGACGCTTTTGCATATCATCATAAGCAGAGATGGATTCCATTCTGCACCGCGGGCATGCATCGATGAGCTGTTTCACGGTCTTACCGGTTTTCTTGCATAGACCTTGCAGCACCATCATGGCCATATACGAATCATCATCAGGACGATGGGAGGTAACCCCAACCCTGCTGATCTCAAGCATATCCATCGCCGTTTCTAGGTTAGGAATCTTTTGGATTTCAGGGAAGGCTGCCATGAAGAGCATCTGCACATCATAGCTAACGAAGGGTAACTCTGTTTTCTTGTAACGTTTGCATTGATCGATGATGGTTTGGATATCGCTTTCTGCAGCCCAGAGGAAGATCATCGTGTTCTTTTGGCTCAGCATGAACTTGACGTTATCGTAGAGGACATCAAATGTTGGGGCTTTCCAATACTCTTCTTCTGGATGGGCGAGTTTGATATCTCGCCCACCCTTTCGACCCGTGAGATTGAATCTGCCATCTTTCCCTGGATTGATGAGGACGTCGCGTTTAGTTCCAGGAAGCAAATGGAAGGATTCATCGGTGATGAGCGAGCCAAGCTCGCACATCTTGTGCTTGTTGTTGAAGCAATTAGAGGATTCAGTATCAAAGAATAAATAATTCACAGCAATCACCTTCTTTCTTTATTGGTTTTGAGCAGGAACTCCGTTTGGATGTTCCTTTTTGTAGTCGTTGATGAGGATGGTAAGTTCTTCGGAGGAAATCATTTCCTTTTCTTTGAGGATTGGGAAGATCATTCTGCCAAGGTCTTGCCACTTGCGGATGAATGCTTTGGCTTTTTCAAACTTTTCGTTGAGGATATCTATGATTTTCTTGCTCCTTTCTTCGGCGTAATAATTGTTTGGCGTAGACATCATCGTTGCCGCTCTGCCAGCGAATGCGGATGCATCGAAGGATGGAAGATATTCAAATCCAAGCGCACCGTTTGCAAGCACGTTATAGATTGCTTCGTTCGCATTGGAGAGATCGGCTCTTGATCCGCAGTAGCGTTTGCCAAGGAATACCTCTTCCCCTGCCATGCCGCCTAAGCAGACTATGACAGAATCTAAGATTTCTTCGGCAGAGCGGTCGTCTTTCCTTGGAGTAAACGGAATTGGGAAATCGTCATCAAGCCAAATATGCCCTGCAACACGGCCATATTGTTCCACCGAGATCGATGCGATATCCCCAGTTAGTTCGTATTGGGCGAGGAAGTGTCCAATTTCATGATAACAGACGGCATCGGTTGGCCCGGCCTTGTTCGCCTTTTTGATCTCACCAAACCGAATGGTTGGGAGAACTGCGGTGATAAGTTTGATGGATAAATCCTCTTTCTTCCGTACCGACTCGATGATCGATGCGTTAATTAAGGATTTAATATCGGCCCCGGAAAAACCCTCTGTCTTTCTAGCGACAACGCTTGGATTAATTCCAGTGATGTTGGCCTTGTTGAGATAGAGAGAGGCAATGGCTGCACGATCTTCAACCACAGGCAAGTGGAAGGTAATTTGTTTCTCAAGCCTGCCGCTTCTAATCAAGGCCGACGGCACTGCTCTTTTGTTGTTCGTGGTTGCGATTACCAGGATCCCTTCTGAAGTTGAGATGCCGTCGATTTCAGTAAGTAAAGTTTTAAGTGTCTTCCTGGAATAATCAGATTGGAACCCGAATCTAGGGTCGTTGGTGCTTACGAGTTCATCAAGTTCATCGATGAAGACGATGGATGGGATTGTTTCCTTCGCTTTGCTGAAGAGATCTTTCAATGATTTGATTGTCTCCTCCTCGTTTTCGGATTCGCTGGATTCAAACTCATATAGGGGCACTCCTGCTTCCGTTGAGATGGCTTTGGCAAACATCGTTTTGCCAACGCCAGGTTCGCCGCAAAGCAAGAGTCCTTTTGGGATGGATGCCCCTTTGGCTTTGTAAAGAGCGAAGTTTTGAAGCATGTCGATAAGTTTCACCGCTTCCTCTTTTTCTTCGTGGTATCCCGCGATATCTGCGAGATGGATATATTCGTTATTCATGGTCTGTCTTTGACCTCCTTTCGGCCAAAGCATAACACCGATATTAAGATACCCCCGTAAATGCACAGCATTGTTGTGCAAAATAAAAGGGCTTGCGCCCTACATCCTCAGCGGAAGATATAGATGCGCAAGTCCATGCCAAGTTTGCGAGCAAACAAGTTAATCCAATACAGGGTTAATCTTTCAGGGTGATTGAGAACGTTTCCTAACGTATTACGATGGCAACGGATCTCGTCAGCGAAGACGGATAATCCCCCATACTGGCGCTTGATCGCGTACTTGACGTCCTCGAGGAAATCCTCAGAGGAAAAGTGATTCGAGTTATTATTCATATCGATTACCTCCTCCGTGCAACTTGCGTCGCAAGAGATAACCTCAGTCTCGAATCGAGCGTATTATACGCACAGAATTTGACAAAGCGTATAATAAATACGGATAAAAACATGAAACAAGAAAAGTTAGATGAATTGCATAGAAATCTGCTCATGGCAATGGATGATATCGCGTGGAGAATGCCGGAAGAGATTTATCTGCATCATTGGGATGCTGGCCCTGCGAATAGAAAATATACGCTTGCCACTTTCGAAGATGCGTTCAAATCCCTAGAGCTATTTTGCGAAGGAATGAAGATTTCGGCCATAACGCAATGCGGCATGATTCTTCGTCTTCTTTTGGAACAAACTGCGATTGCAAAAACACTAACACAGCATCAAGAACTACTTAATGAGTACGTGCATCATTATAAATTTCGCATAATAGTTAATGATCTTTCAATCAACAAGCGTAACGATGAAATCCGCAAAGAGTTCGCTTTTGATGAAAAGGTATGTAGTCCTTTGCAGTTCTTAGATTATGGATGGCTCGGAAACGGAATTGAAAAGGAAAAGAACAAAGAAGATTCACTAATCATTAGGGCAGGGTTAGGCGATATTCTTGCCTGGAAAAAGCGTTTATTTGATAAGTTCTCTCATCAATCCTTTAATTCGACAAGCACTTTGAATCCCGCGATTGGTAGCACCATGATTTATCCTTACATCGATATAGCTGCAAAACTTGCAGACGAACTTTGTTGTGCCTTTCACTCCCTAACAAACTTTGATTTTGTATGGGATGGTGAAAGCAAATTTCAAGATATATTTAGACCGAGATATAAAAAATTTATAGACTTTAAAAAATCCACTAACTAGTTTTTATTGCAATTATTTTTTTAAAAAGCTTTACAATCATCTCGAAGGATCAGAATTCTTAATCAACGATCGCAATAACCCAATGGAACGAACAAGTTCTTCTTTTGTTGGTTCTTTATAATCTTCATTCGGATGGTGAAACCAATTTCTAATATAGATTGGCAGGGTTTGATAAACTTTGCGCTGGCCACGATCAATATATGACCACATTTTCCAACAATCTGGTTTAATGCAACGAGGGTCTTGACGTAACTTCTTATCAATTCCAATAAGAGCGTTTTTCCCAACAATATCCGCATATCTCATAAGAAGTTGATCATGATACTCATATGATGGCATCTTAAAAACAACATAATCAAGTTCAGCGTAAGTTGGATGTGGAAGGCAAAGATCCATTTCTTCGATCGTCTCTTTGTAAACCTTCCCGTCCTTACGATATAGACGCACAATCAAGGCATCACCATTCTTAACCAGCGATTCAAGAACTCTTTCAGAATGTGTGGCAATAAATAACTGTGGGGCGTTTGCTCCTTGCCCCGTCACTAAGTCTTTTATTGCATCGAGAATAATTTCTTGCCAACGTGGATGCAACGATGTCTCGGGCTCATCCAACAGTAATGCGTCTGTCCCAACCTTAATTCCTTGTAATAACTTAATCTTAAGCAGGGTCTCAGATTGACCAGACGAAAGGGTTGTGACGTCAACTTTTGGTTGCTGCCCCGAAATAGATGCATTTACCTGACCTGCACACCCAAGATTTTTAACATCACCTTTTGTATAAATCTCAAGCATCTTTTCATCGCCAAATTTTGCGATGATTTCTGCTCCTTCGTTTGGGTTATTAACCGCAACATTGCCTCTCAGCCCAAACGGATTCATTCCTCCGTTAAACTCTCCGCTAGAGGAGGGATAGGGTCCTTCTTTCCCTGTAATCAGTTTATAGACCTCATTCATTGCGCCGACATATAAACTGTTTTGGTGAATGAATAATCCATGAAAATCCTCGGGTGATGCTTCGTTTTTCACAATATTTAATGAATTTTCGTAGTTAAAGATTTCGTTCAAAAGTGTTGTTTTGCCACAACCATTTTCACCAACAAAAGCAATAACTGAATACGGCTTTTGTGTGGCCGGATTGATAAACGAGATATCTAAATCGCCTAGAATACTGTGGTTTTTGATTCTTATTTGATCAAGGTGCATATGCAATTTCCCCTGCCCAACTGTTATTTAACTTGTTTGCTTCTCTCCTTAATTTGCTCTAAGAACAACTTCTTTTGCCTTTCATATTCTTTAGTATCTACAACTTTGGTGTCATGCTCGCAAAACGCCATCGAAGCCCCAAGGAGAATATCATCATATTGTGGCAAGTAACCTCTACGGAACATGGATTCATCTTGGAACAACGAAAGTAGCTTTTCATAAGACTCATCACTATTTGATACATATGTTCTAGGGCTTTGATTGCCTAGTTTCTTCTCCTCACCATCAGACGAACGTATCATATTAACACGAATTGCATCGGCCACTAAAACATCGCCTGCTAAATCCGAATCCGTAAGAATGATTCGCTTCTTAGGCAAAAGAACCTTGGATACAGAAAACGTAATGACACTTAGGTCGTCAAAAATACTATGAAAAGGAACCTTCCCATAAGTTATGCCAAACTTCTTTATGTATTTGGTATGTTCTTCAATCAATCTATAACGTTTACCTTGCGAGGTTTTCGAAGCCACCTCGAGATGTTCATTAACTTGGAAAACGTTCAACACTTCAAATACCCCTCTTCGAACAAGAATCACATTTATGACCCAATCAATCTTTCCATATTTATCAAAGGCTAGTTGGCCATCTTTATTGATGTAGCACCACTGGCGTCCTCTATCATCGGCCAAGAAGTTAATCATCTCGTGACCAATATGATCCTCTAGATAATCACCACTAAACCCTCTATTTATCAGAATATATTTCTTCTTTTCTCTAGGCATGTTCATTTCCTCTTTCACCCATAATTATACAGGGGTGACAAATATTCAATAATTGCAATAGTAAAACGGCAGGCCATCTATGACCTGCCGTTATTCGTTATTCCCTACACCTTATATTCAAATAAGGCTGGATTATCATGCCCCTCGTAATTGAAGAGACACTGATTGCCCCACTCATTATTGGTAGGACGATCCGTCTCATGGGCATAGGCTTCACCTTCATCGGTAGCCCACTTCAGTCCCTTTAATGGATACCATAATGGTTCCCACCAGAAGATAGCTTCTACCTCATGGAGTTTGGCTAATCGCAATAACTCATGGGTGAATACCCGTTGACCTTCAAGTGTCAATGGGAATGGCTTATGGATATCAGGCTGCGCTAAGAAGGTATCATTCACTAGAGGGATGAAGGTTTCACCCTCATGATGAGCAGATTCGGTGGTAAACCCATAAGCTGTCTCGACAATCCAAATCGGCTTATGGTAACGCTCCCTAAGCATATCAACATTCCCAAATAGCGTTTCAAATGTGCCATGCCAGTATGGGTAATAAGACATACCGATGACATCAAAATCTAGTTTCGCAGCGACTAATTCGTCGAAATACTCTTGGTAGATATATTGATCATAGGACCGCTCCAAATGGATGACGATCTTAGACTCTGGGCAGACTTCACGCGCGGCTTTGACGCCATGCTGAAGCACCTTGATTAAAGCAGGATAGCCTTCGCGCTTACCACCACTAGAAGATGGGGTGAGTTTGGCTAATGGCCATAAGGTGCCATTGGTGATCTCGTTGCCAATCTGGATGCCATAAACAGGGATCCCCTCTTCTTGCAATGTAAGTAGCGTTTCACGGGTATATTCATAAAGCTTCACGGCTACTTCATCTAAGGTTAATCCCGCCCAGGCCTTAGGAATCCATTGTTTGGCCGGATCACACCAGAAATCCGAATAATGGAAATCTAATAGGATCTGATAACCCTTAGATAGGCCTTCTTTGGCCATCGCGATGAATGAGGGCAGGTCCACCGTGCCCCCGCCATAGGGGCGGCCATCCTCCGTATAAGGATTCAACCATAAGCGCAGTCTCATGAGAGATACCCCATTGACATCATGGAGGTAGACTAATGGATCCACCTCTTCATTATGAACGAAATACCTTGCCCCTGCCTTACGGGTCTCTAGCATGGATGACGTATCGATCCCAAGGATCATAATTCGCCTTTCTGATAACGATGGAAGCGGAGTGGCTCATTGTCTGCGCCGATCCTCTCGAGCCGATCTGCAAGATGGCCATATTTGAGCTTGCAGAGCTCATTATATTGCAAGACCTTTGCTTCATCCCCATGGAAGCAGCAACGGATGCAATAGTATTCGTTCTTCTCTACATCAAAGAACATATCGATGTCAAGGTCGCGGTTGAAGCAGACCGGGCAACGATAATTTAGTTTGCCTTTCCTAGCTTGAGCCATGATGTCATCACTCCTTTCTTCATGCGTTTGGACGCGAGTAGTCCAAACATCGGCGAGAAGGCGATGCCTTCTTCCGCTCTAGCAGCGGTATCTACCCCGCCGACTTCGATGTAGCTATCAATCTGAGGGACGATCGCGTAGGCCACACCCTTATCCACATCAAGATGACGGTATTTATATAGATATGGGATCTCTTCTTTGTGATCCTTGCCTGCAACACCTAAGGTGATGCCGGTCATATCCAGAGAATATTCTTCTTTGCCATAGGTGCCGACGAGGTAATCCTCGATCTCCACCTCTAAATTATTGGGGTTCTCTAAGATGAAGCGCTCAAATACAATCTTGCCCTCGCCCTTAATAAAGGTGAAGCGAGACTGCATCTTGAGTTTGCCATCGCTGAATTCGATCTCGAATGGATCGGTGGTCGCGACGGTATTGCCATCGACTTTGGAGTAGGTTGCTTGGGTACGGACAAGCGCAAGGTCAGCGATCTCTTCCTTATATTTGATGCGGCAGCTCTTCAAGGTACCCTGACCAGCATAATGGGTGAAATAACCCGCTCTATAATTGGCCTGAATGATATAAGGATAGGAAGCGTTATAGGCGTTGCCTGTTCCAATGCCAACGGGGATATCAAGCTTTGCCGCATAGTTACGTAGATCGATCATCGCGCCACCTTGATTGAAATCTAAGCAGCAGCGAAGATATGGATCATAATACCAGAGGTACTGCTTCTCTGAGCCATAGAGGATATCCTTCCATAAAGCCACTTCCGGGGTCTTATAGTCCGGATGCTCTTTACGGTAGTAATCGGCATATTCGGCCATCGTCATATCGATGAGTCGTCCTTCTTTCTTGAGCTTGCCATAATAATCTAAGGCATCTTCATAGGACTTCTTGAGTAGTTCATAAGGTGCTTCCCAGCGGCCTAGTTTATTAAGCCATCCTGGACCAACGAACATCATGTTATAAGCATGGCCATCATTGTATTTGCCCTGCTGGATGAACATATCCACAAGGTTAAAGAAATATGGCAATTCATTATCCTCATAGATCATGCCACGCAAGACATTCTGAGGATGAGTGCCAAAGTTACTTCCATTGCCATCGAAACAGGCCATGACATCACGGCTAAGATGTGGGATGGCGACAATGCCAGAATCATCTTCAACAGAATCTGCAGGCATCGCGGAATTCACCTTGGATGGGATCCATGGGGCCCATGGTCCGCCATCCATGAAGGTGTACCAGGAATTGTTGGTCGTATGGTAGGCTTTGACGCCTTCTTCAAAGCAGGTCGCGACCGCGCATTTGACCATCGGGTACTTGGCTTTGATGTAGTTGATCGTGAAGGCGTCTAGATAATAGGAGCCCGTGGATTCTGGATAGAAGCCGAATTTCTCTTTGAAGAGGTTGAAGCAATCATCGACGATCGCCATCTTATCTTCGTTGGAGAACATCCAGATGCAGAAATCCTTGGTTTTGTATTTCTCCTCAAATTGAGGGCAAGGTAGGCCAAGGAGAGTTAAGGCGATTTCATCGCCATATTGCTCATGATGCTTCTTTGCTAATTCCACGACCGCATCAGAGAATAAGGAAGCATAGGTCATCTCGATCGTCGTCTTGATGCCGCGGCTATGGGCGGTTTCCTGCTGGAAGAGGAAGATGGATAGGGATTCATCAAGAAGGGCATCATCACCCAGTTCGTCCTGTTTGCCGGACTGGGTGATTTTCTGCGCATATTCAGGGGCCATCTCTGGTCGATGAATCAAAGTTAAAACAAATTCATTTTTCATATAGTTAAACCTGTGAGGTAGTTAATTGAATTAAGCGGCAAGCAAGGAGAGATCGGTGAAGTGTCCCCAGCAACCGGCTTTGCCTTCGACGCGGAAGCCAAGGGTGAGGTTGCAGTCACTATCGAAGCTCAAATCGAACTCGACGACGCGTCCTCCATCGACCCAGCCTCCATAAGGAGTGAGGTCATAGGTGACTTCCTCTGCCTCGCCCTCTTTGGTGTACATCTCAAACTTATCGAAGTTGCTGCCAGCATCGACATTGAGGACCATGCGGAACTTATAGGATCCTGCAGGAAGATTCTCAATATCCTGATGGAAGGCGAAGGAGAAGGCAGCATCTAGCCACCAATGGGCTTCCATGATGGACTCGGAATTCGCGCCGATGGCATTGCCACCGCTATTGCTCGAGATAGAGAATGCGCCCTGCTCGTTGCTATCCAACACCCATGGGGTGGTCAAGGTAGCGCCAGTCTGATTTTCAAATCCACCATCCTGGATGAAATTCACTGGGCTATCATCTTCGATATGTTCGGAGAAGGACCAGACATCGCAGTGTCCCCAAGCATCGCCAGACTGCTCGCAATATAGACCGATCTTGATCGTGTTACTTTCTTCGGTGAGAACAATCTCACTAATGGCAACGCGGATCATGTATTTGGCAAGAGGCTCACCATAGCCCTTGACGGAATCTAGGATAGACTGACTTACGCGGGTGCCACCATTGAGTTCATACCAGATGTTGAAGACCTTATAGTCGGTGCGGAGGTCACCAGCCATCAAGCGGGTCGCTAAGTCATAGGTGCCAGCAGAAACACCAGTGATGGTCTGACTGAGTTCCCAGGTATTCTCAGAGGTGCTATACCAGTGGAAGTATTTATCACCATCCAAATTACCTTCAGACTTGGCTTCGATACGGGCGCCGCCAGGAACTTGAGAGGTTGCTTCCCAAGGTGCGCCAACGGCGACTTGCTCGCCTTCTGCTTGTCCTTCAAAGGAGAAGTCGGAGACCCAGTTGGACTGGGCGATGACATTGGCGATGATGTTATAGGTGCTATTTCCAGAAGCAACCGTGCCATGGACGACATAATTGCCGTCTTTGACGATCGCAGCGATGTCATCTTGGTTCCAGGTGACGGGCGCGCTGCGTAAGGCATCGAAATCAGAATAGGTTAAGGCGGTGCTTGGAAGGGTAATGCCATCTTTTAAGTTGACCGTCACTTCAATCTCTTCCTCGCGGATGCCTTGGATGGATTCCGTCGCGGCGTGGGTGCCATCCTGTAAGAACTTATAGGTATAAGCAGATGGGAGGACTTTGCCAGTATAGGAGAACCAGCCTTGGTTAGCCCAAGCAGAGCGACAAGAGGTTTCAGAATAGGTCACTTCCCACTTGGATTCATCCCATGCACCAGCGGTGATGGCTTCTTTAGCGGTGTAGATCTCGCCGTTATAGGCAACGACGGCGCCTTTATTGTAATTTGAAGAGGCTTTGAAGTTATATGGTTCAGAGCCATGGGCATTGTAATATTGTCCGATTGGGGTCGCCCAGGTAGAGCCGCGGACTGGAAGCCATGCCGGTTCCCAATAGAAACAGCCCTGGCCGCAGTTTTCTTTGGCGTTGGCGATGGTTTGGACGATATCGCGGATGGCCGTGGTCTGTCCTTGCCAGGAGGTCAGGTAACCACCGGCGTTCTCTAGGTGAGAACCATATTGGTTAGAGGCCCACTCGGCTGGCTCATTGGTGAAACCATAAGAGGTTTCCACAACCCAGGATGGTTTGTTATAGGTG
>Ga0256405_10010154_pt1 | contig 12559 bp, 6 predicted proteins | sample RumenRJG_02DNA_FD_189096 | JGI IMG/M metagenome (GOLD analysis project Ga0256405, IMG submission 189096) | Bovine rumen microbial communities from Lethbridge, Alberta, Canada - RJG_02 | ecosystem: Host-associated > Mammals > Digestive system > Stomach > Rumen | place: Canada: Alberta | collected...
CCGCGCCATTCCAACCTTCGGTTCTCGGCAAGCCCCGCGACACGAACCGGGCTTCGCCCGACACGAATATCCACGAACGAAGACCATACCCGTCAAGCCCATGTTCGTGCAGCCTGCGAAGCAGGCGCATTCGTGTGCCACGCAGGTGGCATTCGTGTCTTGGCGGGCGGCGGAACCCGCAGGGTTGAAGCAGAGACTTGACGACGGGCCAGGCGAAGCCTGAGGCCCGGCGGCAAGGCGATGGTTCAAATCGCGCTTGCGCGATTCGCCGCGCGCCAAGGTTCGTGCTCGCGCGTCAGCGCCAAACATGCCGGCATGGGTCATGCAGAGACTATTGCCTCTGCATAAATATCGCGTTGCACCCTCATCGCATAACAGGGTGATTTAGTTCACGGCGCATTTAGCCTGTGGCGTTCGTGTTCATGGCAAACACGGCGTCACAAACTCCCAGGCATTCAAGGAGGTATCGCGCTGTCCCCAACGTCCCCAAAGATTTTATCGGACGGTCGTCCGAGAAAACAAGGCTATCGCGGGGTCCCAGTTGACGCAGCTGATGGATGTAACCGTTAGCGCACGATGATTGTGAAGCCGGAACTCTTCATCTGTATCAGCCAGTTCTTGTTGCTTCCGGACGACGCGGTCAGCCAGCCGAGGACGTCGACGCCGGGGTAGTCCGGCATGCCGTGCAGGTAGGCGGCCGGGTAGTCCGGGAGCGCCTTGTCCGAGTCCGCGAGCGGGATGAAGTCGTCCGACGCCGTCCACTTCGGGTAGCGCTTGGCGTCGACCACGAGGAAGTAGCGGCGGCCGTTGCCGCCCTGCGGATCGAGGGCCTCGCTCCCCGCGAACGTCGGCTTGTCCCCGAGGAAGACGTAGATCTGGTTCCAGCCGTTGTAGCCCTTGAACGCCGCTTCGTTGACGGTCTCGAGCGTCTTCGGGAAGGTGACGGGGTAGTGCGTGGTGCCGTCCGTCCCGATTGCCTTGAAGCCGAAGAAGGCCCGGGTGCCGACGAACGTGAAGGTGGCCTTGGAGAAATCGAGGGCGTGGTTCAGGCGCAGCTCGCGGAAGGCATCGCTGCCGAGGGTTTGGAGCCGCATCGCGGAGGGCGAGATCGTCCGAAGGTTGCCGCACTGGTAGAAGACGCCCAATCCGCCGTTCGCGATGGTGTGGATGCCCGGCGAGAAGACGGCGTTGGTGAGCGCGCCGCAATGGTAGAAGCAGGAAACGCCGAGGGAGACGACCGAGGGGGCGAGGACGTCCCGGACGCCGTCCACGTTCTCGAACGTGCACTGCGGCAGTTCGGTGATGTCGTCCGGAATGCGAATCTGCCCTTCCACGCGCGTGTCGCCGCGCTTCCACATCGTCGCGAGCGCCGTGCACTGCGAGAAGGCGTGGCGGGGTCCGAAGGACGCGAAGCCGGCGCCGAGCTCGACTTCCGCCAGGTTGGAGGCGTACTGAAACGCCTCCTGTCCGATTGTCGTCACGCTGTCGGGGAAGTGAATCTTGACGACAGCCGTGTTGCTGTTGAAGGAGCGATAGAAGACGACGGTTGGTTCAAGCCCCGTGTCTTTGTCAAGCGTCGTCATGTCGAGGACGCCGTCCGCGGCAATCAGTTTGGGGGCGAGGTAGACGACATTGTTCACGGTAAAGATATGAACTTCGCAGTCACCGTCGGTCGCGACGAACGTCTCGACCGTATTATTGTTGTCGGGACGCTTGTAGGTGCCCTTCCCGCTGATCCACCACGTCAGCGACGGATCGAGGAAGAAGAGCCAGTTGGAGGCGCCGTCCGCGCCGAGCGTCGACTGCCCGTGGTAGATGTTGCCGAGATAGTCGCTCTCTTCCTTCATTGCGTCGGTCATCGGAGTAAAGGCTTCCGCCTTCCACGCATCAAGCGCATCGGAGCTTTCGACGCGAATGATGTAGCGCGATCCCGGCACATTGGCTGGCGGCTGGAGCGCCTCGGCGCCAAAGCTCGGCGGATTGCCGCCGAACGAGATATTGGCGCCCGCCGCGAGGTTCTTGAACGCGGCGGCGCCGACGCTTGTCACGGTCGCCGGCAGTTTCACGAGCGTGAGGCCGGTGCAGTTCTCGAAGAGCGAGGCGGGAATCGCCGTCAGCGGCGAAGCCGTGAAGTCCATCGTCGCCGTCAGCGCGGTGCCGCGAAAGGCGGCCGTGCCGATTGCGGCCAGCCCGCCGATTCCGCCCGGAACGGTCACGGTCGCGAGCGCGGAGCAGCCGTCAAACACACGCGCGCCGACGCTCGTCACGCCCGGACCGGTAAACGACGTGAACGCCGTGCCGGCGAAGAGCCCGTCCGCAAGCGTCGTCGCGTCCGCAGGCAGGACAAGCGCGCCAGCGGCAATGTCCTGTGAAGCGAGCCCAAGCGTGGTGAGGGCTGAGCACCCGTCGAACGCCGACGCGCCGGCGGCGTTCCACACGAACGTGCTCGGCAACGTGACTGTCGCAAGCGCCGTGCAGTTCTGAAACGCGCGGGCTCCGAGCGCGTTCGCGCCTGTGGGCAGAACAATCTCGGAAAGCGCCGTCACGCCCGCGAAGGCATCGTCCGCAAGACCGGCGAGAGGAAGGTCCGTGTCGTCCTCGATCTGTCCGAGGTCGAGTGCCATCGCCTCCGGCGCCGTCGCCGAGACGCACCGCGCGAGATAGCCGCCCGCGCCGTTCGGGACGAGTTCCAGCGTCCAGTAGCCGTCCTTGCTCTCAAGCGTCACGACGCCCTGCGCGTCCGTGCCGGTCTCCGTCCAGTAGACGTCGCCCTTGGGTAGATTCTCCTGAACGAGCCAGTTCCACCAACCGCTGTTCGTGACGCCGAGCGTCGACTTGCCAAGCGTCTTCTCGCCGGGATAGGACGCCTGATTCAGCAATGTCGGATCATCTTCGACCGACGTGAAGCCGCTCGCCGTCCAGCTTGGGCACTTCTTCGCGTCCACGTAGAGGACATTGTGGTAACCGGAGTTCTTCGGCTCGAAGGCGTAGTTCCCGAGCGACGTCGGCGCCTCGCCGAGAAAACGCAGGCGAACGATGTTCGAACGACCGTTCTGCTGCTGCTGGAACGCCTGGTTCCCGACGGTCTTGAGCGTCGCGGGAAGCGTGATCCGGCAGCCGTCCTTAAGCTGGATGCCGAAGAACGAAGTACTCTGAACCTCCGTGAACGTGGATGCCGAGAAGTCAAGGTCGTGGTCGAGCGGCAGTTCGCGAAAGCAGCTCTGACCGACTGCGACCGTGAGAGCCATGTTCGCCGGAGAGAACGATGAAAGCGCCCAGTCCTGGTAAAACGTACCTGCCGTGCTTCCGCTCGTGACGGAGTAGAGCTCGGGAGAAAGCTCGACGGATTCGCAGAGCTTGCACTGGTAGACCGATGCCTGACCGACCGACTTCACGCCGCGCGCAATCAGGTGCAGAAACTGGTTGCAGTTCTCGAAGGTGTAGTTCGGGAGCGAGGGCACGGCGTCGGGCAGATGGATCGTCCCTTCGACCGGCGTCTCGCCGCGCACGTAGACCGTGTAAAGCGCATTGCACTGTGAAAAGCCATGCTTGTTGTTGAACTTGGCGAAGCTGCTCCCGAGTTCGACTGTTCGAAGGGCATTGCAGTTCTGGAAGCACTGCTCACCGATGGCCGTCACTTCGTCGGGGAAGTGTATTTCCGTGAGTTTGGTCTTGAGAACGGCGTAGGAACTTCCACGGAAACCGTTGGCGTCCAATTCCGTGCAGCGATAGGACTTTCCGGCTGTTTTAAGATCGTCGTTGAGCGTGGACATGTCCAGAATCGTCGTCGTCTCGTCCGTCGAGACGAACGCAGCCTTGTACTTGTTGTTGAGCTTGATCGTCCAGTGTCCGTCGGTGATCTCGGGCGTGTTCCCGTCGGTCGAGACGGTCCATGTCGCGAGGGCCGGCAATGTCAGCGCGAATGCCGCGAGCGCGGCGAGGATGTGGCGTAGTCTCATCATGGCATTACTCCTTGTTGATCATGTTCAAAACGCACGGCGGAGGCGGCGGAACGCCGTCTCGCGAAAGGCGATACAGAGGCGCGCAGGAAGCGCGCCAAGCGCGTCTTAGGCTTTGAGGGGGGGGGTCGAACGACAACTACGGACGCAGCACGCGGCGTTCTGCCGTGCGCCAAGGCGATTCTCGTAAAACATCAGCATCAAATCAACCAACCCCTTGACGATAAACATATCCCCAATAAAGTATCAATATGATACCACTCCCCCGCGCTGTTGTCAAGCGCGTTTGGGTCCTCGGCACAAAAACCAGGCATAGTCGACAGCGCGTTTCACGGTCCCTGCCCGGACGGGATTCAGTATTTCCAACAATCGTGCGCGGCCATTTGGTAGAATACGCACATGGCGAACGCACCGGTAACATCAATAACCCTGCTAAAGAGTCTCGCGAGCGGAACAGACAACGCCCGCTGGGCGGAGTTCTTCCGCATATACGAGCAGCCGATGCGGTCGTTTCTCTCGGCGCGCTTTCCGTCGGTCGACGCAGACGACGCGATACAGGAGACGATGGTCGCGCTCATGCGGCGCATGCCGGACTACCACTACACGCCCGACAGCAACGGACACTTCCACAACTACCTCACGGGCATACTCAAGCACAAGGCGGAGGACGCCCTGAGACGCGAGGCGCGAGAGAGCGGCAAGCGCGACAAGCTGAAAGAGCGCGGCGCGGCGGATGCGCCGCGCGAGGATCCCGACGACTGGAAGCTCGCCGCGATGAACGCCGCGCTCGAGCAGCTGCTCTCCGACGAATCGGTGAACGCGCGCGCCCGCGAAGTGTTCCGCCACGTCGCGCTGATGCACGAACCGCCCGCCGAAGTCGCCGCGGCGTTCGGCATCTCGCGCACGAACGTCGACCAGATAAAGCGCCGCATGGTCCAGCGTCTCTCCGTCCTCGTCTCGTCAATGACCGCAGAGGAATAACCTATCTGCCCCCACCACTTTCGTGGACAAACTTCGATGCGCTATCCTGGGAAAAGAATTCGCGCGGGTTCGTGCCTCGGGGAACGACGACTTCCTTCCCCTCCCAACCAATCCACGACGGCACAAGCCTGCCGGTCGTCTCGTCCGGCGTCGTTCCGTATACGACCGTCTCGGGCGAGAGGACGAACTTGGCGTTGAACCCAAGTTTGCAGGCCGCGAACACCTTGCTGACTTTATGGCCACCGGGGAACAGCGGCATCGACCGCACCGTCGCGGGAATTGCGAGTATTCCGTATTCGAATTCGCCCCAGCGGCGGTGCAGGAGATGGCGGCCCAATGCAACGACCGGCCGTCCGCCAAACTTATCCGGGACAAAGACATCGCGGCCTTCGCCGAGGAACATAAGGGCGTTTGCACCATCCTCCCCCTCTTCGGACCAGAGGAAGTCGCCCGTAATGTGGAGGCGACGGTGGAGTTGGTCGTCGCAAAGGAACAGATGTGTGCTGAATAGCCCGTCTACCGGCAGGGCATGGGACTTCAGCGATATTTTCCTCCTCCCATGTGTTACGGTGTTTGTTATTCCCCCGGAAACCTTGACAGTGCTCCAGGATATCTCGACAGGCACTCCAATCGTTCCGCCGTAGAGCGCCGGCGCGCACCCGTCGAAGGCGTCAGCCGCGATTCGCGGCGAGCGGTAGCCTTCGAAAACCACCAGATTGAGCTTTGGCGACTCGGCAAAGGCCCTTGCCGCGATGTTGGTGACATGGGACTTGATATGCACCGTCTCGAGCTCCTTCGACCGATTGAACGCCTCAGGCGGAATCTCCCCCGCACTTCCGTCGACATACAGATAGCGGATTCCCCTGATGTCCCTGATGCGCTTGCCCGCCACTTCACTTGGCAGGCCATCCGGACGTTCCTCCACGGTACCGTAGTACGTGGCTTCGTCCGGACCAGTCTTCGCCAGCAGAAGTTTCGCGCCGGGCTCGGGCCGGGCGACGATCAGCCTCTCCCCGTGGAGCGGCCCCTTTGCACAGCATTCGGCGATCCAGCCCTGGAATTCCGGCGACGAATACTGGGCGTTCCACCAGTTGTCGCCATTCGGATAGTAGTTAAGGCGCACGTCGGCACCGGCCTTCCTGTAGGCTTCCGCCATCGTGTTGACCTTGTCGTCGATTTCATGATACGCCTCCGACAAGGCGAACCACCAACGGCCCGGACGGTACCTGTCTACCGCCGGCAGGAGGAACTGCCACGACGGATATGTCGCGCACACGCCGGCGTAGCGCCCGGGATATTCGCGCATCATCGAAAGCGCCGCGGACGCCCCGGAGCCAAGCCCCGTAAGCACAATGGCGTTTGGATCGATCGTTCCCCTTCCTTTCGACTCAAGCTGTCGCTGCAGCTCGCAGACAAGATCCGCGTACATCCGGAGGAGATCCAGATTGGCAGGCGGATCGCCAGATGGAGGGCTGGAGCAAAACGAGTAGCGATGTGGATAGTGAAGATACGACTCCCGCGTGGCGAAATCCGGCGGCATAATCGCCAGCAGATGGCATGGATGCGCGAATACGAAGGATGGGTCGCGGACAGCGTCGAAGACGCCGGTCTGCCTGAACATCTTCTTGAGATCGGTCCCCTGCTCGCCGCTTCCCGCGATGTAGACGACAAGCGGCATCGGACCTCTCCCCGGGGCCGGAGAGAACAGGAACGGTATCTTCTCCACGGTGCAAGTGTAGCAGCTTAGCACGTCGTTCGTTTTGCTCTCCCAGCATTCGAGGCGCTTTTTGTATGACGAATAAGCCGGATCCCCCTCCTTCGGGAACCCGCGGTGGAACCAGCCCGTACGGAAGCGGTACTTGCGCGCGAGGGCCTTGAGTTCATCGTCTTCCTCGTATGGAGATATGCGGCCAGGGCACCCATAGCCGGGCGTAACCCCGACCTCGGGCATCTTGAGGGGGCCGCGCAGGTCGAAGAACCGGAAGAGGTCGCCGCTCATCTCGTACCACGCCGAAACGAAGTCCAGATAATTGTCGCCGCCGTGCACGATTTCGTTCTGCGTAATCTCGCATGGCAGCTTCGAAAGATCGAGAAGCGCGGTCGTGGTCCGGTGGCTTACCACATGCGGCGGGCTGTTCCGAACGGAATTCCAGAACCCCTTGACCGGCACTGGCGCACGCTTCGGCGGAACACGCCAATGCCCGGGCTTGGCGCCCTTGCGTGGCTTAACCACGGAAGACGGGCCCTTGCCGTCGGAAGCAGTCGAAGTGGACGCCTCGCCATCGCCAGAGCGAAAACGATAGCATCCCGGACAGACGGGCCACGGCGAGGACAGCTGGTAGCCATATCCGTCGAGATCGCGGCAGACGAACACCGCCGCGCCGGACTCGCCGAACCTCAGGCCGCACGGATCCTCCCAGTCCTCCGGAAGCGCGGGATTCGGGTGGAAGTCGCCATTGGCATAGTCTGCGAAAAATCCCTCGTCCGCAAGGCAATAGCAGCCGAACTTGTCGCCTTCGTTCGCGCCTTCCTGCAGCATGGCGCTTCCGTAGCTGAGGCAGTTCAACATGAAGAGCGGAGAGTCTGCGGAATTCTCGAATACCGCCTCGTCGTTCAGCTCCCCACGGCAGCGGATGAATGTGCAGTGCACAACCTTGGGGTGCTGGCCGTCGAGCGATTCGGCCGACATGATTGCACCGCCCTGCTTCGCCGTGCAGTCGACGAAAAGGCATGAAACGACGTCGCGGCCTCCGTAGATAGCGCCGCCTACGCCTCCGTTGGAGATCTCGGAACCGCAGCTGCGGAACTCGCAGCGCGAGACATCGCCGGCCCCGGCTATCGCGCCGCCGCCGTCAAACGCGCGGCAATCAATGAACAGGCACTCGACTACGTATCCGCAGTCGCTCAGTGCGCCGCCAGTGCGCGCTCGGCAACGCTCGAAACCGCAGCCCTCGACAATCCCACACCCCTGCACCGCACCGCCCTCGCCCGCCCAGGCATCGGCGGACGAACCGCAGCCGATGAAATCGCAGTCCTTCACACGAGTGTCTTCGACGCTGACGAACTCAAGCCGCCCCTGGTTGACAAAGGTCAGGTTTCTGAAGACCGACTCCCTGCCGCAGCCCTTGATCGCGGCCGACCTGTCTTCCCTGCGCCCGCCTTCGGCATTCCCCCCGATCACCACGGTGCCGCCAGGGCAGCCGCTCGCATCGAGTGTTATCCGATGGCCGCCGCAGTCGAGGAGGCATTTCGCATTCTGGTTCCAGATATCGTCTTCGCCGATCTCGATCGGCGCGCAGTCCGCCGCGAATACAATGTCGAGATCCTGCACCAGCAGGCCATTACCATCTGACGCCTTCGCGACTGCGCCGAGAAGCTCGGCCTTGCCTCTCACCGTCGCCGACACGCCGAATGCGTCTGCCGACAGAAACAGGGCCGCCGCCACAATCAAACACGAAAGAAAAAACTTGCTTTGCATAATGTGTTGCGGGGGATGTTATCTATCAAAGCTACATGCTATCTCCTTGGGCATTTCCATACCGCGACAATTATACCAAAAAACGCCGCGCGGCGGATTTACCGCGCGCGGCCCAAGTCGCTGAAGACGACTTTTGCCTCAATCGCATCTGGGGGTATCTTCAGCGACTTCGCGTCGGCGACCGCGAGCCGCCTGTCGGCAGCGGGATCTTTAACGACAAGCTCGCCAAGCGCCATCGGACGCCTGTCTTCAAGGACTATTGTAACGACATAATATCCAGCCGCCGGTAATCCCAGCCAAGCAACCGCCGCCCCATGTGGCGAACCGTCTCTCGACGCCACCGCCCCTTCTCGTCCTGAAGCCAGCCTGCAGGCAAAGGCATTGTCCCTTGGAGCTATACTTATTTGTCCCCGGTATCCTTGTATATGTCGTATCCAACGGTCTTGCCAAGGATCCTGAGCGCCTCGCGTTCATGCCTGGCGACGTCCCCCTCTGTATGCGCGAGCATGTTTGTCAACGCCGTTACATCGGCACACCCCAACATCACCATGTCGGCCTGGCGCACAAACAAAAGTGCTCGCACACCGCAAGCACCGCGGCTATTGCTGTTTTCTGCCTTTAGCCCAACCTGCAATAGCCAAACATCGCACAAAATAAAAATGCCCGGCGAACCGGGCTGCAGTCTCAAAACGACTTCGGCATATAGCCTTGTTGTGATAAGATGCGAGAACATGATATAATATTTCCATAAACTCGTCAATGGGGTTCGACAAATGAAAACAACTCTTGGACTTGACCTCGGCACCAATTCACTGGGTTGGGCCGTACTTGATGACATAACGGGTGACATCATCAACAAGGGTGTCGTAGTGTTTCCCGAAGGCATTGACGCCGCCAGCGACACACTAGAGACGCCAGCCGCCGTCCGACGCGCCGCGCGAATGGCACGTCGCATGAAATTTCGCCGCAAACTCCGCAAATGGAAACTGCTCGAGATTCTGAGCAGGAACGGAATGAGTCCCATCTCTGGACAAGAACTCGAGACGTGGAAGAAATCTGGCATCTATCCAATCGAGAACAAGGAGTTTGTCAGCTGGCTGAAGTCAACCGATTCGTCTAATCCTTACGCAGACCGCGCAGCCGCCGCATCCGGGAAGGTCTCGCCGCTCATCCTCGGACGTGCGCTTTACCACATCGCCCAACGTCGTGGATTCAAGAGTTCTCGCAAAGACGCCCAGGCCGACGGCACAGAAGACAAAGACCTCGGCGCCGTCAAGGGCGACATCATCGCACTGACGAATGAAATCGCCGACGCCGGATGCCGCACACTCGGGCAGTATTTTGCAAAGCGCATAGAGTCGGAACGCGACAACATCTGTAAGACGCGCATACGCAAACGCTACACCGGTCGCATCGAGCACTACATGGCGGAGTTTGCCGTCATCATGGAAGCGCAAGGAATCGCACATGACAGCCCCCTTTACAAAGATCTCTACAAGGCGATATTCCTTCAGCGTCCGTTACGCTCCCAGAAGCATCTGGTCGGGCCATGCCCGCTGGAGCACGGAAACCCCAGAGCGCAGATTGGGCATCCCGCGTTCGAGGAATTTCGCATGCGAGCGTTCGTAAACAACCTATCATTCCGCAACACCGTCACAGATGAGCGCGTCCCGCTAACAGCAGAAGACCGCGAACTTGCCTGTTCTGCGTTCATGAAGGAATCCTCGACGATCAAGTTCAGCGCTATATCAAAGCTTTTCAAGAAAAAGTTCAAAAGCGAGCCCTTGAAGTTCCACCACTATGCAAGCGACGACACCGTGGCCGCCTGTTCCACGCGGTGCAAGATCAAGAGCGGGTTCGGCGACATCCCCTATGAAGAGCAAAAGGTCTTCGATGCGCTGACGTTCTTCGACGACGACGAAAAGCTCGCTGGGTGGTTCAGGCGCCACTATCCCGCATTGACGGACGAACAAGTGGAGCGGCTTGTCAAAATCCACCCAAAGGAAGGCAACGCACAGTATTCGCTAAAGGCGATAAACAAGATACTGCCCTTCCTTCGCAAAGGCCACAACCTCTTCACGGCACGACTGCTGGCAAAGATGCCAGACGTGATACCGCAATTTGCGGAACATGAAGACGAAATCGTCCTGCACATAAAGGAGATGGAGTCCAAGTGCCGCGCCGCAAGAGAAGCGATGCGGAACGAGACAATCCGCCAAGAGGGAAATCCTCCAAGACTGATGGACCTTTTACGCGAATACTTCCTGACGGAATGGAATGTAGACGACAACGCATGGAACAAGCTCTATCTACATGGCGATTCACAATACGAAGTGGATCCACAACATCCCGACCGCATACCCGCCGTCGCCCTCGGCATGATACGCAACCCGCTCGTCCAGCGCTCAATGACGGCGTTGCGCCGTCTCGTCAACTATCTCCGCGACCATGGAAAGATAGATGGCGACACAACAATCAGGATCGAGCTTGCGCGCGGCGTGAACGACTATGCAACGCGCCACGCGATCCAGCTGTGGCAAAAAGACCGGGCGGCACTGCGAGACAAGGCGCGCACGGAACTTGGCGCCAAAGCCACCGAAGATCTTGTCGACCGCTACATACTTTGGGAGGAGCAAGGGCGCATGTGCCTCTACACAGGCAAGTCGATTTCGCTGACTGAACTGCTCGCAGGCAATTCATTCGACATCGAACACACGATACCACGCTCGATGTCTGGCGACGACTCTCTCGCCAACAAAACCCTCTGCGACGCAAAGTATAACCGCGAAGTAAAGAAAGGCATGGTGCCCACGGACTGCCCGAACTACGAATCTGAGATCTATTCGCGGCTTGCGCCATGGCGCGAGAAGGTCGAAGAACTCGAAAGGGCATACCGTTCGAGAAACAATGCGGCAAGATCAGCCACGGATCCGCAGCAGCGCGCAAACGCCCGCATCAAGGCAATACGGACACGACTTGAGCTTACATACTGGAAGGACAAGCTAAAGAGGTTTGAGACAACATCCGAAAAGCTCGCCGATCCGACAAACGGTCTTTCCGGCTTCAAACGTCGCCAGCTTGTAGACACCGGCATCATGAGCTCTCACGCAGTGGAACTCCTTCGCAGCGTCTATCCAAGCGTCTATTCGGTAAATGGTGCGGCAACGGCCTTTGCAAGAAAAGCATGGGGCATCCAGGGCGACGAAGCCAAAGACCGATCGGAGCACACGCACCACGCCAAAGACGCGATGGTGATCGCCGCGCTCACGCCGTCGCGCTTCAATGCCATATGCACCGCACTCAAAGACGACGGCAGATCAGCGGACATGCGTCCTTGCGATGTCTGCAAGCCGCCTTACGACGGCTTTGCCGAGAAAGTCAGGAAAGCGACGGAAGAGATATTGGTCAAGCACGTCCTGCGGCAGACGACCATGCGGCAGAGCTCAAAGCAAAACGCGCTTGCAAAGGCACATCCACTGAAGTCCAATCCATCCAAGACGGTGAAGTTCGTGAAGAGCCAGGGAGACACCGTACGTGGCGCTCTTCACAAAGACACCTTCTACGGCTGCATAGCAAAACCGGAGAGTGGGGAAAAGGCGTTCGTAGTCCGCAAGCCACTTGTAGGCCCGATCGCGGCAATCGAGGCGCTTTCAGACAAGATTGTCGACCCTGCCATTAAATCAATTGTCGGGTCTTCTCTGGCAGATCTGAAGACAAAAGGGGTAAAGACGCTTGAGCCCGGCATGATCAAAATGCCGTCTGGCGTTCCTATCAACAAGGTCAGGATTTTTGCCCACACGACAAGCCCAATGCAGCTCAAGAACCATGCCTCGCCGTCGAACAAAGAGTACAAGACACCATACTACGTGACAGCGTCGGAGGGATCAAACTTCCGCCTCGGTGTTTTCGAGATTGACGGCAAGCTGTCCGTCAAGCCCGACAACGTGCTTGATTGGGCGCAAAACCACAAGCTGCCAGACTATGTGCCCCTGGATAAACAAAAAGGATTTATCGGAACTGGTTATGCAGTTGACGCAACCTGACACAAGATGTAGAATATGCCTTCATGAAAGGCAAGGAGTATCCAGATACGTTCGCTGAACTAGAAAAGATGTTCAAGTCGGATTCCGACTGCTACAAC
>Ga0256405_10010156_pt1 | contig 12558 bp, 8 predicted proteins | sample RumenRJG_02DNA_FD_189096 | JGI IMG/M metagenome (GOLD analysis project Ga0256405, IMG submission 189096) | Bovine rumen microbial communities from Lethbridge, Alberta, Canada - RJG_02 | ecosystem: Host-associated > Mammals > Digestive system > Stomach > Rumen | place: Canada: Alberta | collected...
TGAAAAGGTTCGCGAGGATGTCCGTGTGGGGGGCAGACGTGTAAGGGAAGAGCCCTGGGGCATCGAAAATGAAGAGTTTGTCCACTCCGTAGGGGAGGATCTGTTCCTCGACCTTTCCGGTGATCCCTTCACCGGCCACTACGGCATTGAGCTGTACCCCAAGCCTGTCCGCAAGCTTGCGGCCTTTGGTGAGGAGCTCCTGGGATACTTCGGCAACCTTGGTGCCTTCTATTTCGCAATATACAAATACGTTGTTCATGGCACTATCCGATTATCTTTTCATCCAGCAATTCCTTGATAAGACCGTTCACATCGGCGTCGCTGCCGGTGAGGGTCTTGCTTTCCTTGGCCTGGAACACTATGTTCTGGACCGCCTTCACCTTGGTCGGGGAACCTGCGAGACCGCACTGGCCGGGGTCCCCGTCGATGTCGGCAACGCTCCACTGGTTCAGGTTGAGCCAGGGTTTCTGCTCATAGAGGTAGTCGTATGTAGTGTCCCTCTGAGGCGCATTTACCGGAGCGGGCGCAAGCTCGAGGGGGCACGCCGCGCGTTTGTACTTCATCACGAGACGGGCGTTGGCGGGCCTGCAGGGCTCGGCACTGCCGTTCACGGTGATAAGTATGGGAAGGGGAGCCTTCACGGTCTCGACTCCTCCGTCGATATGGCGGCGGATGGTGGCGACTCCGTCCTCTATCCCGAGGATCTCTTCAGCGTATGTGACCTGGTTGAGTCCGAGTTTCTGAGCCACCTGGGGACCAACCTGTGCGGTGTCTCCGTCGATGGCCTGGCGGCCTCCTATCACGATGTCCACATTGCCGATTTTCTTGATGGCGGTGGCGAGGGCATAGGATGTCGCGAGAGTGTCGGCGCCGGCGAAAAGCCTGTCGGAAAGGAGCCAGCCTGTATCGGCTCCGCGATAGAGTCCCTGGCGGATTATCTCTCCGGCCCTGGGAGGGCCCATGGTGAGGACTCCTACGGTGGAGCCCGGATTCTGCTCTTTAAGACGGAGGGCCTGCTCGAGCGCGAGAAGGTCGTCCGGATTGAAAATGGCGGGCAGGACGGCCCTGTTGACCGTTCCTTCCGCCGTCATGGCATCCTTGCCTACGTTCCTGGTGTCAGGAACCTGTTTGGCGAGGACAACGATGTTGTATTTCATTTTATTCAGGTTTTGGTAAACAGTCCACAAAGATAGTAAAAATATCTTTATGGTCTAGTACCATAACCCGGGTCAGAGCCTGATCAAGGCTTTTGACGCCCGTCCGTCGATGCAGATGGTAAGGGGAGAAGGCAGTTTTACCCGGCGGACAAACGCGCTTTCATACACTGCAGGAAGCGAGTCGAGCTGCCCGATGTCGAACATGTCCCCGGGACGGGAATAGGGATCTACGCTGACGTATCCCACATTGAATGAGGTCATGTTCTGGAAGAAATGGGAGCCTTGGCTGGGATCCGGGCGGAACGAGTCCAAGGCGCACTCCACCACGGCCTTGACCTCGGATATGTCTCCCCATCTGACGGGTACCCCGAGCGAGGGAATCGAAGACCCCCATCGGCCGTAGCCGATAAGGACGTAACCGCGGTTCTCCGCCCTCATGGCGGCGTTCAAGGCTGCTATCTCGGAAGCTATCTCCCTGGTATGCAGGTTGTCGAAGGCTTCCGGACGGAGATATATGACATCTTCCACACCTTCGGTGAATCCGGTTCCCAGGGCGCTTGAGGAAAGGACGACGGGATTGGAGCAGTCCACCTTGTCCCAGTCCACTTCCGTAGAGGCGCCGTCTGATGATATAGGTCTTATTTGCAATACGTTGAAAAGTGCGCGCCCCCTGAGCTCGTCGGAATCGGAGGGGGAGAGTTCCGCGGCGAATTCAATTTCAACGTCGCACCTCATTTCCTCACGGGCGATCTCAAGGAGTCTCCTCACTATGTCGGCAAGGGGGAAGGTATCGTATTTAAGGATATGGGCGAAGGTGATGAACTTCGGCCCTTCGCCGGCGCCGCTGTCCACCAGCCTCATGTTCTCCATGTCGAAGGTGGAAGCAACCGCCCTGATGGAAGGGAATCTGGAAGGGCAGTCTTCGATAGGGATCCTTTCGAGGTTCACGGCGTCGTCTGCCGAGGTCTTGAACCTGTCCGGCTGGAGGTTGAGGGCATACATCACCTTCTGGGTGTCGCTCATCGCCAACTCCGGGGTGGATGTTTGTATGGCATTCCTTGGATAGATGGGTGAGAAGCGAAGCACCTGTTCTCCGTCCACGACGGCTTTTCCAAGACCGTAGGCCAGTTTTACGATTCCTTCTTCGGCCCTTTCATGTCCGACTGGGTAGAAATTCAACGAACGGGCCACTCCGGAAAGGGTGGGGAAATAATAGCCGTTTTCCTCGAGACCGCAGATTTCCTGGATCACCACGGCCATCTTCTCTTCGGCTATCATGTTGCCTGTCGCCAGGATGTAGGAACGGGAGGAAGAGAAGAAGACGCTGGCATACACGCTCTTTATGGCCTTGGCAAGGAGACGAAGCTCCTGGTCGTCATTTGGCGTGCGGGGAATCATGTAGGTGGAATAGACACCTGCAAACGGTTGATAATAAGAATCTTCCAGTTTGGAGCTGGAACGTATGGCGAGGGGTTTCCTGCAATGCCTTATGAAGACCTTCAGGGCTTCCATCAGGTCTGCCGGCAGGCTTGCAGAGACGAATTCGCTGAGGATCTCGTCGTCTGAAAGGTCTGCGTTGATGACATATTGCAGGCCGTTTTCGAGGATGAACCTGTCGAAGAAGGAAGTGGTCACCACGAAGGAACGCGGCACCAGCACCCTGACCCCTTCCCATTTGTCGTAGAGGTCGTATTTCTGGAGGATATGGTTGAGGAAGGCAAGTCCCCGTGCTTTTCCTCCGAGTGAGCCGTCACCGAGGCGGGCGAAACGAATGGCATCGTTGTATGAGGCCTTGTCATACCTTGCGCCCGCACCGAGACCCTGCCCCATCCTGTAGTCATGGATGGCTTCCCGCAGTATTTCAGCCCCTTCGGGATTCCCCTTCAGGTTCATCGCCTTGATCCTGCTCCCTATGGAGAAAATGCCCCTTGCCAGCAGCCATTTGCTGAAATAATTCCTGGAGAGCAGGGAGTCAAGGGTCTTCTGGGGGATGTCTTCGAGGATCCTTTCAACGCCGAGAAGGTCGTTGGCGCGGGCCACCTCCTCCCCTGTGTCGGGGTCCGTGACTACGAAATCTCCGAAGCCGAAATTAGCCCCGATATATTCCGAAAGCTCGTGGGTGAGGGTCTTGCTCCTCTTCATCACGAAGCCGGCGTTCAGTTCATGGGCCACAGTCCTCATGCTGTCCTGTGAACTCTGCATGAGGAAGGGCATCTTGGGATTCTCACTGCGGATCAGGCGGCACAAGTCTACCCCGGCATCCAGTTTCTCCGTGGACGGATCGTCTCCTGCATGGATTACGAAACCTATGTCGGAAATCACTCCGAGGAAGTACTTCCCGTACTGCCTGTACATGGATAGGGCCTGTTCGTAGTTCGTGGCGAGCAGCAGCTTGGGCCGAGAGCGCTTGCGGCGGATCATCTGGCTCTCGTTGAGGGCGTCCTTGATGCCTTCCCGGTTCTGCTCCAGCATGAGGCGGTAGATAAGTGGAAGATAGGTGCTGTAGTACCGCACGCTGTCTTCCACCAGGAGGATGGCCTGCACCCCGCATTCCAGTACGTCATGCGGGGCGTTCAGCCGGTCTTCCAAAAGTTTGATGATGGCAATGATGAGGTCGGTGGAGTTGTTCCAGCAGAAGATGTAGTCCACGTCGGTGCGGTTGATGCTGTAGAGTCTCCGCCTCATCTCGCTGCTGTATGATGTGAGCAGCACGAAGGGAGCCTCGGGATTGAGGGCCTTCATCTTTGCCGCAAAGCCTTCCACATCCATTTTTCCGATGTTGTACATCAGGATCACGAGGTCGAATTTCTCCTCGCCGGATGCCGTTTTCAAGGCATCTTCAGGAGTTTCCGCCCTGGTGATGGCCGGAGGGCTGCTGAGGTTCAGTTCGGCATACTCCGTTGCGAGCTGTTCCTCAAGGCGTCCGTCCTCTTCGAGGAAGAAATTGTCGTAATTGCTGCAAACCAGGAGGATCCGACGGATCCTCCTGCTCATCAAATCTTTCAACAAACCTTTTGTCACTATATTATAATTCCCGCATGGTTTTATACTACACCCTGGTCGAGCATGGCGTCGGCGACTTTGATGAATCCGGCGAGGTTGGCTCCCTTCACATAGTCCACGTTGCCGGCCTCTTCACCGTACTTGACGCAGGCGGAGTGGATGTCATGCATGATGGTGTGGAGATGGGAATCCACCTCTTCGCGGGTCCAGTGCTGGCGGATGCTGTTCTGGGTCATTTCAAGGCCGCTGGTGGCTACGCCGCCTGCATTGGATGCCTTTCCGGGCGAATAGAGGAGCCCCGCTCCCTGGATGATGCCGATCGCATCGGGCGTGGTGGGCATGTTGGCTCCTTCGCAGACGCACTTGCATCCGTTGCCGACGAGGGCTTTCGCGTCATCCGTTTCGATCTCGTTCTGGGTGGCGCAGGGAAGGGCGATATCGCATTTGATCCCCCAGGGACGCTGTCCCTTGTGATATGTTGCAGTAGGATATTTCTCTGCATATTCGCTGATACGGCCGCGTCGGACGTTCTTCAGCATATATACGTAGTTCCATTTCTCCTCGTCGATGCCGTCAGGATCGTAGATGCTACCGTCGGAATCAGACAGGGAAACGACCTTGGCTCCGAGTTCCCTGGCCTTCTTGGCCGCATACTGGGCTACGTTTCCTGCACCGGAGATCGTGACCGTACTGCCCTGGAATCCGAGACCCTTGGATGCCAGCATCTCTTCTGCGAAATAGCACACTCCATAGCCGGTCGCCTCTGGCCTGAGGAGGCTGCCTCCCCAGTTGAGTCCCTTTCCGGTAAGGGTGCCGGTAAACTCGTCGCGGATGCGCTTGTACTGGCCGAAGAGGAAACCGATTTCCCTTCCTCCGACTCCGATGTCGCCTGCAGGAACGTCGGTATCCTGTCCGATGTAGCGCTGGAGCTCGGTCATGAAACTCTGGCAGAATCGCATGACCTCTCCGTCAGACTTGCCGCGGGGGTTGAAATCGCTTCCTCCTTTGGCTCCGCCCATGGGCAGGGTGGTGAGGCTGTTCTTGAAGGTCTGCTCGAAAGCGAGGAACTTCATGATGCTGAGGTTGACGCTCGGATGGAAGCGGAGTCCGCCCTTGTAGGGGCCGAGCGCGCTGTTCATCTGTACGCGGAATCCCCTGTTGATCTGGATCTCCCCGCGGTCGTCGACCCAGGGGACGCGGAACATGACAACCCTTTCGGGTTCGGTGATCCTCTCCATGATCTTCTCCTTGATGAGGTAGGGATGGTCCAGGACATACTGGGCCACGCTTGAAGTAACTACGCGGACGGCCTGGAAAAACTCAGGCTCGCTGGGGTTCCTTGCCTGAAGCTGGGCAAGGAATTGCTCGGTAAAAGAATCTGCTTTCATAGGATACACTTTTTTTTACTAACGCTCCCAAAGTTAGGAAAAATAATCTATTTTTACCTCTGAAAAAGTGCATAAGAGGATGAAAAAATTATTTTCTGTCATTGCGGCAGTCCTTTCCTGGATTGGAATGACCAACGCGCAGCTCCCCGAAAAAACCGTTTCCGGCATAGTAACGGATCCTTTTGGCCTCACTGCCCCCGAACAGCCCCGCGACCGTCAGGCCATTCTCGACCACCCCGTTAAACTCAAGGACGGAAAGCTCCAGCCATGGACATCTTATGACACGATTATCCTTCACAGCATGAATTTCATAAAGAGGTGCCCGGCCAAGGACACCCCTGACGGACCTCTTCCGTGGTATCTTATAACGGCAAGGCTGAATCAAGACGGCAGTTTCCATCTTCTCCAGAACAACCAGGGGAGCAATTTCTATTGGGCGATGGAAACCTTCAAACGCTATTATCCCTACACTGGGGACCGGGCTGCTTTGGAGCCGGTCAGGCAGCTCGCGGAACGGATAGCCCTTTTCCTTACTCCCGGGAACTTCGAATGGAGCGGTGTCCCCAGGACGCAGGATGACACTCCGGACGGGGTGTATGACGACGATAAGGGCGAGCCGGACAAGGCGGCCATGGTCGCGGCTGCATATGTGGATTATGCCAGGTTTACCGGAGAGAGCCGGTATCTTGCCATCGCCGAGGGAATAGCAAAAACCCTCCTGGCCCATGTCCGGGACGGTTCTGCAGACGAATCCCCCCTTCCCTTCCGCGTCAATCTCCGCACGGGGGAAACTATCAGGACCGAAGGACACGCGGAGAACTATACATCAAACATGATAATGGTCGTGAAGATGATAGACGCCCTTCTTTCGGCCGGGACGTCCCTGGACCGCGATTATCTTATGGACAAGAAGCGTCAGGTGCTGGGATGGATACTCAAATACCCTATGAAGACCAATCTGTGGGCCTGCTATTTCGAAGATGTCAAGGAAGTTTACAGGGGAGACAACGTGAATCAGTTCAGTCCGATGGAGACAGCGCGTTACCTGATGGAGAATCCGGGAAGCGACTCCCTGTACAAAGAACATGTCACCCAGCTCATCTACTTTGTGAAAAACCGGTTCGGATACACCCGCCGCTATGGTGCCACCAGCGTTGGCGAACAGGATGCATGCATAGGGGAGATGGGAAGCCATACTGCCCGGTACGCCAGCGTGGTGGGGAAATGGTCTGCGCTTTCCAATGATTCGGCCGCCAGGGAAGAGGCCCGCGCCTCATTTGCCCTGGCCGCATATTCTGCATGCAACAAGTACACAAAAGGAGACGCTTTCATCAATTACACTGGTATAGGCTTTCTTAACCCTTGGTTCTCAGACTCTTACTTTGACTATTTATCCCATTTCCTCGAGGGCTTCGAAGACCTTCCCGAACTGATGCCGGAAGGCTCCGTCCACCTGTTCAGCACCACCTCGATGATAAGGGATGTCACCTATCTTCCAGATGGACTTGAGTATAGTGCGGCTGACGACGAAGGGACGGAACTGATAAAGCTGGATTATATTCCACAGGTGTATGCCGACGGAGAGCTCCTCCCTGAAGGACAGTGGAGTTTCGGGAAATACCGCGGAGTGGCCAATATCCTGAAGATTAACCGCAAAGGCAAGAAATCCATAGAGGTCAGGAAACTGAGGGACTGTCCTCCAGCTCCCGAATATAACCGTCCCGAGGTAGACATGACGGGATATCCTCTCGTTGATTCCCTGCATTTCCCCCGCCTCTTTTCCCATGCGGATTGCAGATATGCCTGGGAAGGTTGGAAAGGCGGTTTCCGCAAATGGCAGAAAAGTTTCCGCCGCGATTTGGAAAAGAAACTCGGTTTAACCGGGATAAAGGAGGAACTCTCCAATTTCAAACCTTCGGCCACGATGATAGACTGTGAAGATCTGGGCACGTTCACCCGCGAGAGGTGGGAGATATTGACCGAACCGGATATCCTCCTCCCCATTGTCGTCTTGCGCCCCAAGGATCTCAGCGGCAAGGTTCCTCTTATGATTACCCCGCACGGACACTCTGGGAATACAGAATTGTATGCAGGGGTGTATTGGAACGAAGAAGATTGGGAAAGTGCTGAGGAGGGCGAGAGGAATATAGCTGTGCAGGCCGTCGGAGAGGGATTCATCGCCATCGCACCGACGGCGCGGGGTTTCGGAAAGACCCGTTGGAGCAAGGATATTGATGCGGATTCATATAAATCCTGCGGTTATTACATGCTCAGGGATGCCATGGTCGGCCGTACCCTGATCGGCGACAGGGTGTGGGATATCATGAAAATCATCGACTGGGCGCTTGCGGAACTTCCGGTGGATCCATCCAAGGTGATGGTGTCCGGGCATTCCGGAGGGGGTACCGCCACCCTTTATGCCGGTGCCGTTGATGAAAGGATTGCCGTATGCATGCCTTCCGGAGCATTCTCTTCTTTTGAAAAGAGCATCGTGGACCTGTCCCATTGCGAATGCAATTATGTTCCCGGGATAATGGAGCTTGGAAACATGGGAGACATCGCCGGGCTCGTCGCCGGCCGTCAGCTTCTCATAATCCAAGGCAAGGAGGACGATATTTTCCCGATAGACGGCGCCCGTGAGGAGTTCGCCAGGACGCAGAAGATATTCTCCTCTGCCGGGAAAGGGCGTTGTGGCCTTGCCGAAGGCGACGGAGGCCACCGCTACTACAAGGCCCCGGCATGGAAGTTCGTTCACGAGTGGCTCGGGACCCTCAGGCCGTAATTACCTGCTTGCCTGTTTCGGGGATTAAATAATTTGCTATTTTTGTATTTTGGTATAAAAGCGGAAATATGGACCTCGGGCTATTTGAGAAGATGCTGGCAGTGGATTCCACCTCCGGAAAGGAGAGGGAGTTCGCACAGAGGCTCATGGAATGGCTGAAAACGCCCGGAAACAGGGTGGAAAGCCATGAGGTCGGGGACGGTACCCTGAACCTGCTTTTCAGGTGGGACCGCAAGCCGTCGTGCGGAGAGGAAAGTCTTCCAAGCCTGTGTTTCTGCTCCCATCTGGACACGGTACCGCCTTATATCCCGCCGGCTTTCGTCGATCTTCCAGGAGGAGATGTCAGGATTGAGGGCAGGGGAAGCTGTGATGCAAAAGGGCAGGTTTTCTCGATGTTTGAGGCATGTAAAGCCCTTGAGAAAGAAGGATATACGGATTTTGGTCTGCTTCTTCTTGCAGGGGAGGAAACCGGGTCTTTCGGGGCGAAGGCATGGGACCGCGACTGTCCGGGAGGAGACGTTGTGATCGTGGGCGAGCCCACGGGCGGTGTCCAGGCCAGCGCAGCCAAAGGAACAGCTTCTTACGAGGTTACCATACACGGGAAGCCTTGCCATTCAGGTTATCCTGAAGCCGGAAGGAGCGCCGTGGAAATGTTCATGGATTTCATGGAGGAACTGCGCGGGGAGGATTTTCCGTCCGACCCCGTCCTCGGAAAAACCACCTGGAACGTCGGCAAACTCCTGAGTGACAATCCCCAGAACATCCTCAGTCCGGAACTGACCTTCCGCATTTATTTCCGAACCACCTTTGTATCAAAAGAGGCTGTGGACGCCTTTATGGCGAGGAAAAGGGAAGGATTCGAAACCGTTGCGCGCGGAGGGGACGAACCGATGGAGTACACTCTTTGGGACGGGATTCCGTCCGCTCCGGTCTCTTTCGGCAGCGACGCCCCCAGGCTGCATAAGTTCAAGCGCAGGAGCCTGCTCGGCCCCGGCTCGATACTTACGGCCCATACCCTGGGAGAGCAGGTCCTCCTTAGCGAACTCTCCGCCGCGGTGGAGAATTACAAGAGTATAGCAAAACAAATCATAAAACGAACTTGACATCATGATTGTAATTAAATTCGGGGGTACATCCGTACAAGACGCCCAGGCAATCGGCCGCGTGATCTCCATCGTTGAAGACCGGCTTGCAGAGAAGCCTGTCGTGGTCGTATCTGCCCTTGCGAGGGTCACCAGGCTTCTCGTGAAGATTGCCGAAGAGGCTAAGATGCAGAACCAGAGGGCTGTATCAGACCTTATGGCCCAACTCAGGGAGAGGCATGTCGCCCTCTCCCGCGAGCTCATTTCCGACGGGCCTATCCTGGCCGACTGCCTTTCTTCCATCAACTCCCAGTGCGACAGTCTCTCGGACTTTGCCGAGGGAGTATGCCGCATCGGGGAACTCTCCCTGCGGAGCAACGCCCGCATAATCTCCACGGGAGAGATGCTCTCTTCTACCATCATCGCTGCGGCGATGAATGACAAAGGGTTGAAGGCCAAATGGTTGGATGCCAGGCGTATGATTATAACCAACGACGATTATATGAGTGCCCGGCCCGATATGGAAGAGACGGAAGGAGACATCCGCTGGCTCATTCCCGAGGCTTTCAAGGGGGCCGACATCATCCTGACCCAGGGCTTCGTGGCCTCCACCAAGGAAGGCTCCACTTCCGTCCTCGGTTTCGAAGGCTCGGACTACTCCGCAGCTATATTCGGAATGGCCTTAAGGGCCTCCAGGGTGGAGATATGGACCGACGTTGACGGCATCCGTACGGCCGATCCCCGCGTGGTTGAAGACACCTGCAGGATCGAGAAGGTTTCCTACGAGGAGGCCGCTTCGATGGCATGGCTCGGTGCCCGCGTACTTCATCCCCTTACCATCGAACCGGCCCGGAGCAGGAATATTCCCATCTATGTAAAGAACTCATACAACATTCCTTGCGAAGGCTCTGCAGTTGTCCGGGGCGACCTTTCCTCGTCCGGACCCAAATCGATAGCATTCCGCGAAGACGTCGATTATCTGGAAGTCCGCTCAAGGACCCTCACCGGCACGGAGACGATGACGGCCCGTGTGATGGATATCCTCACTTCCCGCCGCATCAAGGTCTGCCTCCTCAATTATTCACAGGCCCTTCTCTGCCTTACCCTTGAAAAGGACCAGCCCGGCTTCGACGAGGCCCTCTCCGAGATATCTGCCCTTGGCGAAACCACCCTTTACAGGGACAAGGCGCAGCTGAGTGTCGTCGGCAAGGATGTCGTAGAACTTTCCGGACTGAGGGACACCGTCCGCAGCTGTGCGGGCAAGGTGGCCATGATCCATGACGATCCTGTCGGAATGAGCGAAAGCTATGTTGTCGACCTTGCGGGTGTCAGGGAAACCGTAAAGGAACTCCATAAAAGGTTATTCGGAAAATGAAAGTTGTGATCAGCGGATATGGCCGGATGGGTCATATGATTGAAAAGATTTTGAAAGACAATGGGATAGAGGTCGCTGGAGCGAGCGAGGACATCGCTGCCTTCCCGGTCTCCGAGGCAAAGGAGTGCGTGTGCATCGACTTTACCACTCCGGATGCCTTCAGGAAAAACTATCCTGTCCTGGCTTCCAATTTCAAGGCAGTGGTGGTGGGTACCACAGGATGGGATGACATCCGCGAAGATGTGGTTTCCTGCTTCGAGAAATGCGGCACGCCCATGATCTGGTCTTCCAACTTTTCCGTCGGCGTGAATGTGTTCTCTGCTGCTGTCTCATTGGTTTCCAAACTTTTGGGCAAGGCGGGCGGCTATAGTCCATATATCGTGGAGAAACACCATATCCATAAACTCGATGCCCCTAGCGGTACGGCCAAATCCCTTGCAGCTGCCGTTGCCGAAGGGATGGGGGCGCAGCCGCCGGTAAGCTCCGTAAGGGTGGGCGAACTTGCGGGCACCCACACCGTCGGGTTCGAGGGCCTTGCCGACAGGATAACCCTTGAGCATGAGGCTTTTTCCCGTCAGGGCTTCGCTTCCGGCGCCGTGTTGGCGGCCAGGATGACCGAAGGCCTGAAGGGCGTACACGAATTCAAGGAACTTTTTTTCAAAGACTGAGATTATGAAAGATAAGATATTCAGGGGCCTAGGCACCGCGCTGGTGACCCCGTTCAAGGACGGGTCCGTCGATTTCGAAGCTCTCGGAGGAATCCTTCAGCAGCAGAAAGACGCCGGCGTGCATTTCCTCGTCCCTCTCGGCACTACAGCCGAAACTCCCTGCCTTACGGCAACGGAAAAGGTTGACATCCTCATATTCACGAAGGAGCAATGCCCGGGAGTACCTGTCATCGCAGGCGCCGGGTCCAACTCCCTCGCAGCCACCCTCGAGAACATGAGGCTCCTGTCTCCTTGCGGACCGGATGCCTTTCTGGTCGTGGTGCCTTATTACAACAAGCCTACCCAGGAAGGTATGTACCAGTATTTCAAGGCCGTAGCTGAATCTACGGACAAGAACATCGTCCTGTACAACGTGCCCGGACGTACCGGGGCAAACATGAATGCGGAGACAACCCTCCGTCTGGCTGAAATTCCCAATATCGTTGCGGTAAAGGAAGCTTCCGGGAAGTATTCGCAGATAGCGGAGATAATCCGTTGTGCTCCGGAAGGATTCAGCGTGCTCAGCGGGAATGATGACGAGACGCTTTCCTTGATGGCGACCGGTGCCGACGGAATCATCAGCGTGGCATCGAACATAGCTCCAGGGCCGATCGTGAAGATGGTAGAGGCGATCTGGGCGAACCGGATGGATGAGGCCAGGAGGCTGTTCTACAGTCTGCTTCCCCTCTACCGCAACTGTTTCGTGGAGTCGAGCCCGATTCCCGTCAAGGCCGGGATGAGCCTGCTGGGCCTGCTGAACAACGAACTCCGCCTTCCCCTCACCCCTGCGACATCCGCAACTGTCGAACTGATGCGGCAAACTTTGGCTAAACTGGAATTGTAATTAATCCTCTGCCGTACTGTCACCCCCGGGAGACCGTCTCGCTTCGCTCGACCCCACCGATCGCTTCGCTCCGGTCCCCCCTCTTATCTTGCCGAGGGTGGCAGAGGTCCCCGGGGGTGACAGTATGGCAGAGGGAGCAAACACTCTGAATTCAACAATTAATTCGATACTTGAGTAATGAGCGACGAGCTTAAAAGATTCAACGAGGTGTGCGACGCCC
>Ga0256405_10010157_pt1 | contig 12557 bp, 6 predicted proteins | sample RumenRJG_02DNA_FD_189096 | JGI IMG/M metagenome (GOLD analysis project Ga0256405, IMG submission 189096) | Bovine rumen microbial communities from Lethbridge, Alberta, Canada - RJG_02 | ecosystem: Host-associated > Mammals > Digestive system > Stomach > Rumen | place: Canada: Alberta | collected...
CGTTTTTTCGTTTGTTTTGATTTCTGCTGCAAAGATACACATTATTAATATAATATGCAAAAGAAGGAGGAAATTGTTAAAACGTAAACGTTTACAATAATTTTTTTAATAATTGTTCACGTATTATTGATAAAATGTGTACCTTTGCACCCAGAATATTCTATTTTCATTAATTTTTTAAAACTACTAATTTTATGTCTGTTAAATTTAAGAGTATCTTTCGAACAGCACTAATCATGTGCTTGCTCTTAGTCGTGGGCAATCTGTCTGCACAGACCACAGCTAAGGGAACGGTTACTGACCAGACTGGCGAACCAGTAATTGGCGCAACCGTAGTAGAGAAGGGAAATCCCAAGAATGCAGCAGTGACCGACTTCGACGGTAACTTCACACTGAAGCTGCAGAATGGCAAGACAGTTGTGATATCATACATTGGTATGGTAACACAGGAAGTCACCGCGGGTCCCAACATGCAAATCAAGTTGCTGGATGACAACGCATCCCTCGAAGAGGTCGTTGTTGTTGGTTACACCAGCAAGGCTCGTAAGGACCTGACCGGTTCTGTAGGATCAGTAAGCGGTGCGAAACTGGCTGCTGTACCTGTATCATCAGCCGCAGAGGCTCTGTCAGGTAAGATTGCCGGTGTACAGGTAACTTCTGTCGATGGTCAGCCTGGTGCCGACATCAACATCCGCGTTCGTGGTGCAACGTCTGTGACCCAGTCTAACGAACCTCTTTACATTGTCGATGGTTTCCAGCAGGCGAACATCAACGATATTCCTCCCTCGGATATTGCATCTATCGACGTATTGAAAGACGCCTCTCTCACCGCCATCTACGGTGCGAAGGGTGGTAATGGTGTTGTTATCGTAACCACTAAGTCTGCAAAAGAAGGTAAGGTAAAGGTGAGCTTCAATGGCCGTCTGACATGGTCGCACATTACCAAGCAGCTCGACCTGATGAACACCGGTGATTTCGTTAATTATCAGTATGATCGCGCTGCTGCCAATGGTACGCGCTCTTCATGGGCCAAGTCCTTCCGTGGTAACTTCGGTAACCCCCTTGACAACGACAAGTACTATGGTCAGCCTACCAACGACTGGCAGAACGAGGTTATGGGTAACACACCACTCTCTTATCAGGCTAACGTCAACATCGGCGGTGGTAATGAGAGCACGAAGTTCAACCTCTCTATCAACCAGTCTGAGGACAAGGGTATCATCCTCGGTTCAGGCGTACGTCGTACCGTACTTAACTTAAAGTTAAACACAAAGCTTCACAAGAACCTTGAATTGAACTACAACCCGAAGATGACATACCGTCGTGACGAGGGTGCCGGTGGTGATAACGTAGGTACTGGCGGTATTATCGACGTACTGCGCTATCGTCCTACAGCAGGTCTCCGCTCATGGGGTTCTTACCATGAGGCAGAGGATGCCGACGAAGCTGCTAATTTCACGCTGACAAACCCTGTCAACGATATCGCTACAAACACCCAGAAGAGACACTCTTATACCGTCAGCAACCAGTTCTCGCTGAAGTGGACTCCCATCAAGGGCCTCGTGCTCCGCAGTGAGGGTAACTATAATATCAGCTTCCGCGACAATAAGCGTTTCTATGGTTACCTGACAACAGTAGGTCAAAAGTCTTACAACAAGGGACAGCCTGTAGCTACTATCACGAAGCGTACAACACAGTCCTATACTTGGACGAACACCGCTTCATACGACATGAGCATTAAGGATGATCATAACCTCTCTTTCCTCCTTGGTCAGGAAATATACAACTCATGGTACGAGGAGTCTGCACAGACGAACAACCTGTTCTCTCGTGAAATTACCGCTGATCAGGCATTTAGCAACATGTCTCTCGGTACTCCATACGAGTCTACCTCTATTCTCTCTACTTCAAACCGTACCGCCTCTTTCTTCGGACAGGTATCCTATAACTACAAACACAAGTATCTGTTGTCTGCTACACTGCGTGGTGACGGTTCCACAAAGTTTGCTCCTGGTCACCAGTGGGGTTGGTTCCCATCCATTTCTGGTGCGTGGGTTCTCTCTCAGGAGAATTTCATGAAGAACGTTAAGTGGGTTGACCAGTTGAAGATTCGCGTTGCCTTCGGTCTTGCCGGTAACAATAACATCAGCGATGACCTGTGGCGCTATCTCTACACCACCAACCGTACTGGCGGTCCAGCATGGGGCGAGAGCCAGCAGAACTACTACTCTACTCCAAGCACTTTCCCTAACGAAGGTATTAAGTGGGAGACTACAATTACACGAAACTTAGCAGCTGACATCTCACTGTTCGGAGGTCGTCTGAGCATCACTCCAGAGTTCTATTGGAACACAACACGTGACCTGCTCTACAACTCAATCATCTCATCTACCTCTGGCTACACCAAGCAGATGCAGAACATCGGTAAGGTTGAGAACAAGGGTATAGAGCTCACTATCAACGGTGACATTATCCGTGGAAAAGACTACGTACTCTCTGCAAACCTCACACTTGGTCACAACAAGATGACTATCAAGCAGCTCAATTCTACCGACAACGTGCTCTACGAGAACAGCAGTCGCTGGTCTTCCGCACAGGGCAATGACTATAAACTCGAAGTTGGTGGCGAGCTCGGACTGCTCTACGGTTATGTATATGATGGTCTCTACACCCTTGATGAGTTCACCTTCAACTCTTCCAACGCTGCAGAGGCAAAAGAAGGTACTGTAGTCATGAGCACCGACGTCTTCGGCTCTTCAAACTCTGGTGAACCCACACTGCCTGGTAAGATGAAGATGAAGGACCTCAACGGTGACGGCATCATCGACGAGAATGATAAGACTGTCATTGGTAACACGAACCCGACACTGCAGGGTGGATTCGGTCTCTCCGGCCAATGGAAGGACTTCGACTTCACCATGAACTTCAACTACATGATCGGTTTCGACGTGTACAACGCTACAGCATACGCTCTGTCCAGCTCTACAACCTCACAGTACAACTTCTACAATGTACTGGACAAGTTCACTGACCGCTGGCGCTATACCGATCCAACAACAGGTGAGTGTATGTACAAGAATACATACACGGATAATGCTTTGGCAAAGTATTTGGAACTTAATGCCAACGCATCTAACTGGAACCCTGCTGACGTAACGAACAATCAGCTTATATCCTACTTCGTTGAAAAAGGCTCTTTCTTGCGTTGTTCTGACCTTACCATCGGTTACACACTGCCTCAGAAGATCGTCAAGAAACTCTATCTCAGCAAGGTACGTGCATACGTTTCTGCCGGCAACCTCTTCATCATCACTGGTTACTCTGGTTACGATCCTGAGGTTGACGTACAGTCTGGTCTGACTCCTTCTATGGACTACAACCGTTACCCACGTGCACGTTCTTGGTCTTTCGGTATCAACGTAGACTTCTAATGCATACAATGTACATTCACATTATTTAAAATTAATAGGTATATCATGAATATTAGAAATATATTAATCAGTGGACTTGGCGTTATGGCTTTGACCGCCTGCAACGATTTCCTCGATGTAGATGCGCCTTCAAAGCAGACCGTTGATGCCGTCTTCAGCTCCTCACAGGAAGTCAATGCGGCTCTGAACGGTGTCTATGCCAAGGTTATGGTAAACGATGCCTTCGGCAATAGCCTCTACAACACTGTCATGTTGAACAGCGATGTGGACTTCACTGCCAACTCAAACGAGAACGCACAGTCCAACACGCCGCGCCGCTTTGATGTCACGTCCAGTGGCTCTGCAGTAAATAAGCTTTGGACGGCTCTCTACGATGGAGTAGAAGCTGCCAACGAGTTTATCTATAATCTGGAGAACAGCCCTATCTACTCAAAAGAGGCCAACACCACAACTGTAGTTGATGAATTTGGTAACGAGACGCAAGTGTCAACTCCTGTCGTCAACAGTTATACACAGATGATTGGTGAGGCCAAGATGATACGCGCCATGTTCTACCATGAGCTTCTCTCATATTGGGGTGACGTTCCATTCACCTTCAAGCCTACCAGTGTAACAGGAGAATTTGCTCCTCCTATCACTGACCGTCAGGCTATCAGCGACGCGCTCATTGCCGACCTTTGCGAGGCTGCCGAGTATATGAACTCCGACAAAAACGTTTCTGACGCTCCAGAGCGTATCTCCAAGGAGGCTGTATATGCTATGATAGCACGTCTCGCACTGCAGGCAGGTGGTTACTCACTGAACCACGATGCCGGTGACACAAAGGGCTATTACATGAAGCGTCCCGCAAACTATAAGGACTACTATCAGATTGCACTTACCTACACTGACAAAGTCATTATCGCTGGCGGTCACAGTCTCGCAAAGTCTTTCCCCGCTGTCTTCACTGACGAGTGCTCCTATGTCACATCTACAGGCGATGATGTCATCTGGGAAATCCCTTATGGCAAGGAAGACACTGGCAACTGGGGTTACTATCAGGGCCCAACATGTTCATCTAGCAGTGGTCAGACGTCATACAGCCCATGGGGTGAGATTAGCGGCTCCGTACGCACCACAGCATTTTACATGTACGACTTTGAGGATGGTGACGCACGACGCGACTACACCTGCGGACTGTGGTACTACTCAGCAACAGGTCTGCCGACACTGCGCTACGACTACGCTATGCACAACAACAAGTGGGCTAAGATCTGGTCTTCTACACCACAGGGTAAGGAATCTACGGGTTCCACTGGCATCAATTTTGCCTATATCCGCTATGCTGACGTACTGCTGATGAATGCAGAGGCTGCCAACGAGCTGGACCTGCAGGATCAGGCCAAGGCGGATCTTCGCATCGTGCGTGAGCGTGCCTTCAGAAACAGCGACCCCGCAAAGATTACCAAGTATGATGCAGTCACTGATAAGGAAGAGCTCCTCAACGCAATCCTCGACGAGCGTAAGTTTGAGTTCGCTGGTGAGAACATGCGTTGGAAGGACCTTGTGCGTAATAACAAGTATTCAGAGACCATTTTCTGGGAATTCCTGAAGTACTACTCAGTCGGTGCAGAAGGTGCCGGATGGAGCGACTACTATGAGGAGATTTACGAAGGTACTGGTAAGGACTATTCTTCTATTCTCCCAAGCAATATCTACGCTTTCTACGTGAAGAATCCTGGTGACGGTTCACTCTATGTCAATAAGACCTTGCCCGTATTCTATATTGTAGATCCTTACAGCAAGGCTGAAGATCCTACAGCAACCGCCGTAGATAAGTATATCACCAACAATGCACTGCCATACACTGCTTTAACTGCAAAGGATATCACAGGCAGCGACTCCGATGTAGCAAAGATTGGCTGGACAACGGCGAAAGTATTCTCTGCCTCATGGGGTAGTGACAGCGGTATCAAAGCTCAGTGCCTCTATTCCTTCTACGGATACATACGCGGTGGCGTCCGTGACGGCGAGATAGACCTCGTGTATGGCGCTAACGATGTAAGAACTATTGAACCTTACAGTATAGACGTCAAGCAGTTACCCGCAGTACGTTACCTCCTGCCACTGCCTAACGAGGCACTGCAGCGCGGTGGATACACACAAAACTATGGTTATTAATAAAGTACTCTGCGTAATCCTAATAAAGCAAATAAATATATGAAAAAGATTATTATATATTCGCTGATGTTGCTTACATCCGTAGCCTTCTACTCTTGTAAGGACAAAGACGAAAATCTCAGCGCCGACGTAGCCCGTGAGTTCATGCCTATGTTCCGCTGCGATAACAATACCGGCAAGGGAAGTACAGATCCCTATAACTGCCATACAATATCGCCTAACTCCGTATACCTCTGTTGGTATACCGTTGACAATTGTGTAGGATACGAGATACAATGGGGCATTCTTGCTGGTAGCCAGGGAGATGTCGCATGGCAGCGTGTCAAGGATGCTGGAACGATTGGCGACACCATTATCACCAATCCACAGCAATATACACTCACCCTTAAGCATCTGCAGTATGGCTCTACCTACAGTTTCGCCATACGTGCCCTGCACTCTTTCTCAAAGGATGCGAACGGTGAATACAACGACCCGCTTAATTCCAAGTGGTACGGCTACGGTGACGGACGTCAGTGGGCTGACTACATGAACCTCACCATGGACGACCGTTATGCTACACCGACCATCATCGGTGCACAGTTCCTTGAGGACAAGGAAGATCCTAACTACAAGACATCGTTTAGAGTGTACCTCGACCGCTCTACATCCTCTTACTCAGCAGAGGAATTGGAGGCATACACTACGTACACGCTCGAGAAGCCTAACGGACAGTCAATGACATTCTTCCAGACGGAGGAGGTCAATGGAGAGAAAGTCTTCAAGGTTGACTACCTCGAAGTTGCTGCCAACCCATCGTCTCCCACTGCCAACGTGCCTGAGGAGTTCCGCCACTACGAACTCACACAGGAGGACTGGGACCGTGGCTACGTCTATGTCTATGGCCTTGACGAGAACTCCGTATATAATGTGAATGTATATGACGAGGACATTCCATACGCTGCCGATGCAAGCTACAACGGTATCGTAAAACGTACCAAGGGTGATCCTGGTGCACCCATTCTCATACCTCACGTAGCACAGGCTACCGACACTCTTAACGTCAGCGATGTGGATTACATCATTGATATCTCTTCATACGATGCGTGCAAGCTCAACGGATGGTTTACTAACCACATGAAGAGCAACACGATTGCCGAGAATCAGGTTTACTACCTTGAAGGTGGCAAGAACTACTTCATTGACACGTCTATTGAACTCTATAAGGGCTTCACTCTCGCTACCAACCCTGAGGACCTCGCTGCTGGAAAGGGTAAGGCTAAGATCTTCATGAGTGGACTTGGACGTTACAACAACAACCACAATGTGTTCTCATGCAACTTCGCATTCGGACGTGCCGCACAGGCAGGTGAGAGTGCTTCGGTACCTCTTGAAATAGATACCATCAAGTTCCAGAACATTGACTTCAGCGTGCCTCTCGCATACAACAAGGGTGATAATAACATTGATCCTAATAATGCTGTAACAGCCAATTATTGGTTCAATGATATCGACGCTAATGCTATGGGTTATATCCTGAATTACTTCGAGGTAAGCGGATGTTCTTTCCAGGGCTTCCAGCGTGGATGGATGCGTACAAAGACTACTCACGCCAAGATCTTCAAGCACTTCTATATCTATGGCAATGAGTACTACAACATGGGATTCTATGACAACAGTGGTGGTGGTTATGGCTACATGTCATTCAAGGGCGGTAGCGAGAAGGGTGCTAACCCATACGTTAACTGCGAGGTTATCAACAACACCTTCTATGACTCACCATGTATGTATCTCATCGGTAATGACGCCGAGAATCTCGCCACATGGACAGCAGACCAGGCATACAATATCACCATCAAGAATAACACATTCGTCAACTTCAATTCCCTGAACAACAACGGATGTTTCTTCAACCCGAAGGGTGGTAAAGGTGCACCACGCGGTTCTAAGTTCACCATTCAGGACAACCTCATCATCAATGCTTATGATGATAGTGACGAAGGACGTGTAGCTAAACATGTCTGCGCTGGATGGAGAGTAGCTGAGATGAAGGGTGTTACCGACGCTAAGTTCGAGTTCAATATCAGCAACAACTGGTCAACGTCTGAGCACATTGACGCTTCAACTGGTGAGGTGTTCACAATCTATCAGTTCAGTAAGACAAGTTCTGATGGTATTGCTTACTGGGTAAAAGAGGGCGCACTATTCAATGGTGCATCATTCAATCCCACATGGACTAAGGATGAGCAGGATGCTTTCTTAAAAGATCTGAAGGTACGTTACGAAGAAGGCATCACCACCAGTGTACTGATGAAGAACGCTATTCCTTCACATCACTACAGCAATATCAACACTGCCGGACCTGAGACATTCCGCACTGATAACCTCGACGGACTTTATTACAATGACACCGAGGCAGTAAGGAACTCACAGATTTACAAGTTACAGATTGGTGCAAGTAAGTGGCGCGAGGGAATTCGTTAATTAGGAATTCCAAATATACTATAATCCGAGGGCGGACATTTACAAGTGTCCGCCCTCAGTTTTAAGAAACTGACATGAAAAAACTGATTTTAACTACCCTAATCTTCATCGGCACAGGAATAGCCTATGCCCAGGAGTCACATTATCATAAAGGATTGCGCTCGCAGTCTGAGAATGACAAATACGGCGGTGTTGCTGCAGAACCGAATTTTAATGGTGGTGGCTACTACTGGTCAAGAGCTCGCAATGTGGATGATGTTGCCATTACTCGAGAAACATCTGCAGACTCCATCATACGTCGTAAAGAGTTTTTGCGATTGTACCAATTGGCCTACGATGCTTTCGAAGCAGGTGACTCTGTAATGACGGTAGCCTATGCAGACAGTGCTCTGCAGAAGCGATATCATACTGCAGATCTTTATTACTTCATGGCTGTATCATTAGAGAAGTTAGGCAACTATGATGATGCTGACTGGGCTTATCGTAAGGCGTTAGGCGCCGGATACCCTGCAGCCTTGAACATCTACAACGATTTCAAGGCTCGCCAGAAAGCGCGCAAAGCCAAACGGAAAGCAAAGAAATAGTGTTTCCCAACCGTTCCATAGTCAGAAACGAAGTGTTTCTCCTAAAGAAACACTCTGTTTCTCCGAAGGAAACACTGTGTTTCTCTAGGAGAAACAGATGCAAAAAGCTACTACTTACCTCCTACCCGATTTGGGTTGGTTTGAAGATGTCGTACATGTTAGTCCGTTCACAGGGAATCCTATCATTTTAGGGATTTCCTATCGATTATTTGGAAGTTTGAAGAAAAAACAGTACCTTTGCAGAGATATTAAAAACAAACTACTTAATTAACGAAGATGAAGCGATTTTTACGCAACTTCCTATTCATGATAACGATGCTGTGCAGTGTTACGACAATGGCACAGCGGGAATTGCTTGCCTTCCCCGGTGCTGAGGGTTTCGGACGTCACACCACGGGAGGACGAGGTGGTAAGGTATATCATGTTACCACCCTGGAAGACGACAATCAAAAAGGCTCGCTACGATGGGCTAACGCACAACCAGGGCCCAAGACCATTGTTTTCGATGTGTCAGGAACCATCTTCCTGAAGTCTCCCCTACACTTTACAGAGAACACCACCGTTGCTGGACAAACGGCTCCTGGCGATGGCATCTGCTTGGCAGATTATCCCGTTTCCGTAGGATCGAACAACATCATTCGCTATCTACGCTTTCGATTGGGCAATCGCCAAGTAGCTCACCATGAGGGCGACGGACTGGGAGGCAGCAGATGTCATGATGTCATAGTAGACCATTGCTCTATCAGTTGGTCTATTGACGAGTGTCTGTCCGTATTTGGCAATCAGAACTTCACAGTGCAATGGTGTATCGTAGCACAAAGCCTGAACAATGCCGGTCACAAGAAAGGCAAACATGGATATGGCGGCAATTGGGGTGGAAGCGGAGCCTCGTATCATCACAACTTGATAGCTCATCACGCCTCTCGCACACCCAGACTCGGTCCTAGTGCCTTTACCCAAGAGGACGAGCGAATGGACCTTCGCAACAATGTTATCTATAACTGGACGGAAAATGGTTGCTATGGTGGTGAAGCCATGACGGTGAACATCGTGAACAATTACTATAAGCCAGGACCAGGTACGCCAAATGATTTGCGTGGCATGCGTATCGCAGCTCCCAACATCAGGACATCGCAATATACACACCATGGGACTGCTCGTCCAAATGTATGGGATAAGATGTGGCACGTTTGGGGTAAATATTATGTGGAAGGAAACGTAAATTCAAAATATCCTGAGGTGACTCGCCATAACTGGGATTACGGCGTATGGAACCAGATAGACCGACTGGGAAACGATGGCACCTATACTGCTGTTACGCAAGATACCATCCGACTGCGTGAGCCCATGCCGTTTGCGCCTGTCGTCACGCACACCGCAGAGAAAGCCTACGAGTTAGTGCTACAGAAAGCCGGTGCCAGTCTGCATCGCGACCAACTGGATGCCATCATCGTCAAGGATGTTCGCGAGGGCAAAGCCACCTTCACGGGAGAAGGTTGTGCCCCAGGCATTATCAACACGCAGAACGATGTACATATCGGTACGAGTCCTTGGCCTGAACTGAAAAGCAAGAAGGCTCCCAAGGATACCGATGGCGACGGCATGCCCGACGAATGGGAACGCCAGCACGGGCTTAATCCCAACAATGCAGCAGATGGAAACCTAACAGATAAGAATGGTTATACCAATCTGGAGAAGTACTTGAATGAAATAATAACAATAAAATAAAACACATCATGACAAGGAAAAGATTTTTATTGAGTCTACTAAGTGTAATGACCCTTTTGCCTGTAATGGCAAGTAACAACGTAGCTCCCTGGGGCTGGGCAACATGCTCCGATGAGTCAGCGACAGCTTATACTCTGAACGGAGGTTGCTTTTCTGATGCATCTTCCGTTACTCTGAAAGCTCTTGGCAATGAACAAACAGATGACAAACAAATCAAACAGGCTATCGCTCAGAAAGACATCATTATCTTAGATGGTTCCAATGGCGATTTCATCCTTAATGAATACATCAAGATTTCGACCAAAAACAAAACCATCATTGGTATCAACAACGCCCGCCTGTGTACAAAGTTCTATCTAACCGCTGATGATATTACGTACCTTAAAGCACAAGGACTGGAGGGACTGAGTAGTACAAATCAACATACAGGAACTCTGCCTGATGGCACAACAGTGACCTGTGACGAGCGTGCCTTTTTCACCAAGAAAGCCATCATGGAACTCCAATATCAGAAAACAGGATCCTATACCCTACCCAATAAATCAGGTATCTTTTATTTAGATGCCGCTTCTGAGAATATCATCATCCGTAATATTTCGCTGATAGGGCCAGGAGCCGTAGATATAGACGGAGCTGACCTGATTACCAATCAGGGTAAGCACGTCTGGATTGACCATTGCACGTTTGTGGACTCTCAAGATGGTGCCCTGGACAGCAAGGTATGCGACTGGGCCACCTATACCTATAACCACTTCTACTATACAGACCGCAGTTACTCACATGCCTACACTTGCGGTTGCGGATGGGTCAGCAATCATGAAATGGTGATTCACATGACCTTTGCATGTAATATCTGGGGAGCAAAATGTATGCGTCGTCTGCCGCAAGCAGATGACTGTTTCATACACCTTGTGAACAACTATCACAACTGTCCTGGCAATAGTGTCGGTATGACCATTAACAGTTACAGCAAAGCATTGGTTGAGGGTAACTATGCTGCTGCAGGTGTCAACAAGCCATTAGATGGCAGTGGGGCCAACCGTAATGTAACAGCTAAGGATAATAGTTTTGCAAACTCACAAGCCGGTTCTGTTGTGTCTGTGCCATACGACTATACCAAGATTGCAGCCGCCGACGTTCCAGCTACGCTGACTGGAACAGAGGGTGCAGGCGCCACATTAGGCAACGATGCAACATACATTCTGTCTACTATTCCAACAGTCGACCGACAAGAAGGCGAATCTTCACTCTACTATTTCATTGATGGCCTGGTGGGAACTAATAGTGAAGGCTATTCCATTATAGAGTTTAATGATGGCGCAACATTGCTGCTGAACAATAAAGAGAAAGCATGGTCTAATGGTAGTGCAATTCAACTTGGTGACGATAATTATACGAGTATTAAACTTTCTAATGGAGCAGAAAACATCTTCACAGCACCTACTGGCAAAAAAGTAAGTGGTATTACCTTCTATTCTTATATCAATATAAAAGAAGAAAAACTCGACTTCACCAAATATCCAGAATATGGTTTCCGCACCTGTTTCTGGCAGAAAGTTGCCAACCTCACTTATTCTGCGACTTCTGATGATGTACAAATCTTGAAATCTCGTGATCCACAGAATACTGACGTGGCATCATTCCATTTCACTCCAACAAATGTTGTAAGTTTCAAAAATTCAGGTGAACAGCTTTGTTTCTTAATGAAAGTCACCTATAGTGATGAAAGCACAGGTATCTCTGCTATCCAGAAAAAAATGCCTATCGATGGCGTTACCTATAACCTTCAAGGTATCCGTATAGATAATCCCACCAAGGGAATCTATATTCAGAACGGAAAGAAAATCATTATCAAATAACAATAATATGAGAAAACTACTGACTGCTTTATTAGTAACGGTGGCAATAGGAGCAAACGCCCAAATGCTGCCGTACCAGAACCCACAGCTAACCGCAGAGCAACGTGCCGACGACTTACTAGGTCGTCTGACCCTTGACGAGAAAGTGAAGCTGATGATGGACACCTCGCCAGCCATTCCGCGATTGGGCATCCCGCAATTCCAGTGGTGGAACGAGGCGCTGCATGGGGTGGGACGAAACGGATTTGCCACCGTATTCCCCATCACAATGGCAATGGCAGCCTCATGGGACGATGCTTTGGTGCACAAAGTGTTTACCGCTGTCAGCGACG
>Ga0256405_10010158_pt1 | contig 12556 bp, 17 predicted proteins | sample RumenRJG_02DNA_FD_189096 | JGI IMG/M metagenome (GOLD analysis project Ga0256405, IMG submission 189096) | Bovine rumen microbial communities from Lethbridge, Alberta, Canada - RJG_02 | ecosystem: Host-associated > Mammals > Digestive system > Stomach > Rumen | place: Canada: Alberta...
CCCCGAGGGCTCTTTGTTTATGTCGCTACGCGCCATAGGCGGAGCGTCCTTCCGCTTTCGGAAGGAGCGGCTTCCGCCGAGGATGGCAACTCTCCACCCTCCACGCTGCCTGCCTTCTATCTGTCCATCAAAAAAAAGAAATTTTGCGGAGCAAAGACACAGACGTGAGGTTTACCGAACTCCTTATTGGGGGGAAAGAAAAAAATCGTATAGTTTCCATTTAGAAACGCAATTTTTAGACTAGTATTAATAGTAGTCTCTATCCCTGTTTCGGGTTCCGGAACAGGGATAGAGGGACCAAAAATTAAGAAAAGTTTGACAGCAATGCAGAAAAAACGGGAAAGATTTGCACCTTTCCCGGAAAATAGTTAATTTTGTATTGCCTATGTCAAAACAACTAAATTCGCTGCAAAGGTACGCAATTTATTTGGGACTTGCAAGAAAACAGTCAAAAAAAAGTATTGCGATGGAAATTGGAGTCCATCCATCGACGGTAACGAGGGAGATTCAGCGTAACCGAAACAAGTATGGTCAGTATGTCCATACCATCGCTCAGCAGAAATGCGACAGTCGCAAACACAGTACCTTAGGAAATCACCGCAAGAGTGCTCTTTTGTGGTGGCGTGTAGAACAAATGATCAAAGAAGAGGACTGGTCTCCTCGTCAAATCAGCGGTGTGCTTGCCAAAGAAGGTGTGCATATATGTGCGCAGACCATCTATAACCATGTGCATGCGGATGAGACGGGTGAACTGGCTAAACACATGCCTCATGAGTTGCGTTACAGACGCCGGCAGAAGAAGCTGCGTCCGACCAAGACGACCTCTATCCCAAACAGAACCAGCATCCATGAACGACCGGTAGAAGCGGATGGCAAGCGTTTTGGAGACTGGGAGATGGATCTGATAGTGGACGGTTACAAGCATGTCATTCTTACTTTGGTGGAGCGCAGCACTAATATGCTGATGATGGAAAAACTGCCGTATGGAAAGAAAGCCGTTCCAGTAGCCAAGACGGTTGTGCGTTTGCTGATGCCTTACCGTGAAACGGTCAAAACAATTACCACGGACAACGGAACGGAGTTTGCCGCACACCAGCTGATCACGAAAGGATTAAGAATGAAAGGGAAAGAAGATGTTATTGTGTATTTTGCGGACTCTTACTCCTCTTGGCAGAAGGGATGTATAGAAAACACCAACAAACTCATCCGTAAATACATACCCAAGCATGCTAATTTTAACCGTTTTTCGGATGAAACAATCCGACAGATCCAGTACAAACTGAACAAGCGTCCGAGAGAAAAATTGAATTTTTTTACACCTTTATTTTGTTTTTCCAAACATTTTTACTAACTTTGCACCCGAAATTGCATTTGCTGTTGGACAGTACAAATTATATTTTAATGAATTCTCATTAAAAATCTTGCATATGTCATTTTTTTTTAGTAACTTTGCGCCCGAAATTGGAATAGTATGCTACAAGCCATATTACAACGCACAAAAGATTTCATCGCTAAGGCTCCTAAAGAGGACCGAAAGCGATACGGACAGTTCTTCACTTCTGACAGAACTGCTGAATATATGGCGCAGATGTTCCACTTCGATCTCTCCAAACCGGAAATAAAATTGCTTGATGCCGGTGCGGGTACAGGTATCTTATCAGCAGCCGCAGTATGGTCATTGATGCAACGTGGATACGAGGGAAAAATCCACCTCGTTTGTTACGAGACAGATACGCATGTCGTTCCGATTCTTATTGACAATCTGGAATACATGCACCAACATGCGAATCTAACTTATCGCGTGCTGACGGAGAACTACATCACAACGCAGCCATTTGCCGATAATGTCAATCTATTTGACTTGCGTGAATATCGCTACGACTATATCATTGGCAATCCGCCGTACCTCAAAATTCCGAAAGACGCTCCCGAAGCATTGCACATGCCGCAAGTTTGCTATGGTGCACCAAACCTCTATTTCCTCTTTTGGGCGATGGCTATAAACAACCTCAACGAGGATGGCGAGTTAGTGTACATCGTACCGCGTTCGTGGACTTCCGGCGCATACTTTGAACGGTTCCGTGAGTACCTATTCAAACATGCGACCATTCAAGCCGTGCATTTGTTTGTGAGTCGTGATAAAGTCTTCAGCGAAGAATCAGTGTTGCAGGAAACAATGATTATCAAAATCAAGAAGACTACCAAGCAACCCGAAATGATAGATATATCTTCAAGTTCCACCGCTGACTTTAGCGACCTGACACATTTCCAAGTTCCGTATAGTACTGTGGTTGCGCACAACCATTATGTCTTCCTGCCAACCAACAATGAGGAAGCCGGAGTGTTGGCGCGTGTGAATGCTCTTTCTGATACGCTCAAAACGCTACAAGTTCCCATGCACACAGGTCTTGTGGTGGATTTCCGTGAACGTGAAGTACTCAAAGACGAAGAAGAACCGGAAATAGAAACATACCCACTCTTCTATTCGTCACACATTAGCAAAGATGGTCAAATAGTATGGCCTGTAGGCAAGTCTGGTGAGTATATCCATACTGATCGTGCCGGACTCTTGCAATCCAACTCCAACTATATCTTTGTCAAACGCTTTACGTCTAAGGAAGAACCGCGCCGCTTGCAATGTGGTGTGTATCTCTCCAGCCGTTATCCCAAATACAAGTATATCAGCACGCAAAACAAAATCAACTTCATCGAGTGCAAGTCCTTAGATATGTTGTATGGTGTTTATGCGCTGCTGAACTCTACTTTGTATGACCAGTACTACCGCATTTTGAACGGTTCTACGCAGGTCAATTCCACTGAGGTAAATGCTATGCCGATTCCTCCCGCAAGCACTATCAGTAAGATAGGTGCAGAGTTGTCCGGCAAACCGCTTACTACCGCTTACTGCGATCAAATTGTAGAAAAATGGATATAAAAGTTTCTGTCATCAAATCTGTATTGGCTGCAATCGGTATGCCTAAAGCACAGCAAGCCGACCTTTGTGCATTGACCATTTTGAGTATGGCTAATCTCAAGCCGAACACTCCGTGGAAGAAAGCACAAGCAGAGTGGATTCGTATTCACGATGTTATTGCATTCTCAAACGCCAACTATGGTACCACATACGCAGAGAACTCCCGTGAGACTTTCCGTAAGCAAGCCATGCACCATTTCCGGACGGCAGCTATCATTGAGGATAACGGCATGGCAACGAATAGCCCCAACTATCGCTATCGTCTTACCGATGAGTTCTTGGCGGTGGTGAAGGACATCACCCCACGAAACGTAACCAAGAGCAAAGCATTGCAAGAGTTCTGCAAGAAGCACCAGAGTTTGACCGCTTTGTATGCGTCCAAAAAGAAAATGCAGAAAATGCCGGTACAAATCAACGGCATCGCACTTTCTTTGAGTGCCGGAAAGCACAATGAATTGCAGAAAGCAATCGTCGAAGAGTTCGCTCCACGCTTTGCACCTCACTCGCAATGTCTGTATTTAGGAGATACCACCGAGAAAGATTTGGTTAAGGAAGTGGACAAACTCAGCGAACTTGGGTTCGCTATCACTCTTCACGACAAAATGCCGGACGTGGTGTTGTACCGTGAAGATAAGAACTGGCTCTATTTTGTCGAAGCTGTGACTTCCGTCGGACCAATGTCTCCCGCACGAATCATGGAGATTCAAGACATGACCAAAGTTGTCAAAGCAGGAAAGATCTTCGTGACTGCTTTCCTTAACTTCGATACTTACAAACGTTTCTCCAAAGAACTTGCTTGGGAAACGGAAGTGTGGATTGCAGATATGCCCGACCACATGATTCACCTGAATGGTGATAAATTCTTAGGGCCTAGATAATCTTGTGCTGTCATGCAGTAGTACGCCATGGAGAGTAAGAAGCAGCCTAAGGAACCGGTTAACCAATTTGCGATTTACGAAATATCCATTTCGGAAATAGAGCAAAAGAGCATGTTCAGTTCTATGGATCCTGCTCTTGCTGTACAAAAAGCGCCGGAATTATTTGAAGGTATCTTCAAAGGCGCACGCAAATTGGATTTACAGCGCGGCAAGAAAGCTCCAGACGGAACTATTGAGGCGGAACGTTTCCCAAATGACATAATTTCAGTTCACGAGAATGTCTATTTTCTTCGTATTCATAACAACAAGAAGCAGAAAGTAGTGGAACAAGCAGGCACCACTACTAACGGAGTGCCTGACTATGAAGAAAACACATATATCTCTAATCCCTACTGCTATGTGGTGATTGATAACCGCTATGAAAAGGGGATTTGTCAGATGGCCATTCAAAAGAATTCCGCTTGGGGTGATACTAATAGAGTGCGCAAATTACTCCAGCACACTTTTAACCGTGAGTTTGGTGCTGCGGAAATTCCATTAAAAGTTACTATTGCTGCCAAGATGCGTCCTTCTAAAATCTGGGAGTTCTGCAAACAACGCTGTTCCGAAGGCGAGGATGTTATCCAACGCATTACATTTGATTTTCCGAACCAAGCAAAGCTGACACCACGCGAACGCATTGCCAATCCTCAAGGGTATATCAAGCATTTATCAAAAATGATGGAACTGACAGATGCTATCAAAACGCATATAAGCGTGGAGTATTCTAATGCAGATCCGGAAGCTATAGAAAAGAATGCAGATAACCTTGCCAACATCGTCCGCATTTGTAAAAACACAACGTATAATCTGAGTATCTATTTCCGCAGTTACGGCATCTATAAATGCGATGACCAGGTGCGCGCTATGTATCCCATGAAGCAAGAATTACTTGACTCTTTCCGTGCCAACTGGGAAGAACTGCCATACGAAGAGAAATATGGTCTGTTCAATTGGTGCAATTACGTGTACGAACAATCTAAACAATTTGACCATGTTGAGCGCATTCCGACCAAGCGACATCGCAAACATTCGTAAATCGTACGCACAGGATATCATTTACCAAATCATCTGTGAAGCGAGTATCGGTTGTTGCGATATACCCAAAGTGTATGCGCTGCGACCCGAGCAGATATTTGTAGAAGTGATCCACCTTATTGACGAACTCAAACAGGAGCAACAAGATATTGCTTGGAGAAACCTCTATCATAACATCCGACAAGATTACGAATTACTGGATAAGACTATCCCACAAAAGGAATTAGATACCATTGCAGGTACAATCATCTGTGTGCTTGCTTCTTTCCTTGCTGTTTCTACACCGTATTTCTACCACCACGACCTTGCGCAGATGCTTTTTTTACAACTGCACGCCAAAAACGTTCATCCTCCCATGGAGGCATTAGAAAATATGATGGATATAATTGAGCGGCACGACAAACGAATTGCACAATGGATTGACGGTTACATGGAGACTGATGAATTTATTTCTGATGCCTTTGAATCATACTTTAACCCGACTTCAATCAGTGATGGAAAGCAACCCACTCACATACGCTTCACATCGACAGCCACTAATGATCAACGTGCCGAATTCAAATCAATTATACATAGCATAGTTACAAGAGAGAAGAAAAGAGGAATGGCCGAAGATATCAAGCGATTTCTTAAAAACCAGAAGATGGAAAAGGTTATAGAACTAATCGGAACTGAAACTGATATTTGGAACGATTTAAGAGAGTTCTTTGGATATCCGCAATCCTATTCTACTTTTATGGGAGCCAACCCAAAATTACCATAGAAACTGGAGTCAAAAATCCAGTTTCTTCTTTTTATTGGAGAGAAACAAGATTCTTCTAGTAGCGACGATATGCTTTCTTGAGCATGTCGTATTTTTATTGTAATTTTGCATCGTCAAACGCCGGATAGCGAGAATGGTACCACGATAAACTCGCACCGGTGGACAGCGCTGTCATGACTTTATTAACGCCAAAAATTATTAAAGTTATGGCATCAGAACAATTAAGATTAGTGGATGGCACTATTGTACGTAAGTGCCCTACGGTCAAGCCGCTCTATTGTAGCCGAGCGGGAAAATTCTATTCGCTTCACAACGCCATTCTGACGGATGACGGTTGGGTGCTGCGGGAAGTTAAGCCAAACTTCTCTCCTGCGATGCGCACCCCAGGAAGGCATTGTTTTAACGGTAAGCGCGGTTGCGTCTATCCTATCATGCGGCAGTATGACAAACAGCTTTGTCACAAACTGGTTGCACTCACGTGGATTGGACCGCGACCTTTCGCCGTCGCTCCAGACGGAACGACTATTCCGATGGAGATTGACCACATCAACGGCGACATCACGAACTGGTCTGTTGATAACCTTCAGTATGTCACACCTGCGGAGAACCGCAAGCGTGCGCGATTACTGCGGGTGCTCAGGAGCATCGGACGTGATCCAAGAAAGATGAGCAGAGGTGAGTTGCTCGGAATCTTCAACAAGTATTATTTTGCTAACCCTAAAAACATTGACTAAGTTATGAAAGCTATAGAATTACGCGCAGCATTGATCGCTGCAAATGACATCAATCTGAATGGTGCGGATGCACTGGTAGAAACCTCAGTACTTAAACAACTTATTGAATCGTGCAAGGCGCGTGTGGATGAGTTGGAAACGGACGCAAAGGCATTGGCTGAGGGCAAGTTGGAAGAACTCGGCGAAGCCAGCGGTAAATTCGAGCACGAAGGACATCACTACACGTTGGATGTAACGCCTGTTTTTGACATCGTTGGCAAGCCGCAGAAGTACACGATGCCGGAAGGTGTTGAGTACCGCAAGAAAGCTGCTGAACAGGCAGAGTACAAGAAGGAATCGGCTAAACTGACGCGCAAGATGAAGGAGATCATGGATAACTTCCCCGAAGATCACCCGAACATCGCGCCGGATGAGGTGAAGAAAACGCTCAAATGCCTGGACTAAAAAGAAAGGGCATAAGAAAAAGTAACCAAAAAGAATTATAAAGAAAAACTCCTTCCCCCTATACCTCGCTTAAGTTAAGGCTCGTGTGAGTCGTTACTACGTAACTCCTGTAACACTACGCCTTACTCTACGCTCTCCCCACTGGATGCACTGCGTTAGCGTCCATCGGGGACCCCAAAGAAAGGTTAAGTGAGGGATTGGGGGGAGATTAAAGAGAAAGTTTTATGAAAGATTCTTTTGAGATTATTTGGGCTTTTCTTGCACCGGACGAAGAGCAGTTCGGAAACCGAAAGGACGCTTGCAAACGGTTGTGGAGTGCGATGCCGAAACAAAAGCAACGACAGATCTACGCGACATTCGTCTGGCAGCGGGAACAGCGGATTGAGATTGAGGAAAATCCTTATTTCGCCATCTCCCACTGCAATCCGCGACCGTTCAACTACAACGGGTCGAACGTGGGTTTACCGAACGACACGAAGCTGTTTATCGCCAAGTACGGCGAACACTACGGGGTTTATAGCAAACTCGATACGGAGGCTTTTGAGATGGAAGACCGCAAAGCGTTTAATTGAAAGAACTATGGCAAAGATTGAATTACCAGCGTTTATCCGCTCGATGAGCGGGACGCTATATAAGGACGAGAAAACGCGCGTAGTGGCGAAGACATATCGGCACAACGGCTAAGTGGAAACACATTTGTATATTCAAAAAATAAAATAGATTATGAGCGCATATCCTTTATACGATGTACCTTATTTGGTACGTGATCCGAATGAATTCCGCATGTCGGAAAAACGGCATGAGATAGAAGTGAAGAATCAGGCTGTAGTAGATGATTACTTCGTAGCGCGCGATAAAGGTGTTCCGGCGCATGAAGCGAGGAAACAGGTGGCGGAAAAGCATGGTATCACTCCGAAACGGGTACAAACGATCATTGTTTGGTTCTTTAATGAGGCAAAAAAACGAAAAAAGTACGATTTTTTGATAAAATTCGCACCTTTGGAGGAACACTAAAATGAATATCGTATTATCTTTGCACCGTCTTTCAATTGAGAGGCGGTGTTTTGATACACCAAAGTGGCGCGAGAGTGGCGCGAGAGTGGCTGATTTGGAATTGTTCAACAGCCTTTCAAACAACACTTGCGCATAACCTTATTATTAACCTACTAAACCTAAATCAAAATGGCAAAGTACAAACCTATCGACATGGTAAAAGAGTACCGTGGTAAAATCTGTGAGCACTCGGACACGTATTTCCAGAAACGAGGCAAGACCCTGTGCACCGGTCGCATCTGTGAGCCTCGCGACTTGGAGAAGAAACCGTATTCCGCTGAGGAGTTGGCAGTGCGTGAGAAATTCCGCCAAGCTCGTGCGGCTGTGAAGGCTCTCACGGCAGAGCAGAAGACCGCTTATGCGGAAGCGTTTGCGAACCAGAAAAAGTATTCTTCGCTGCAAGGGTACATGTTCGCACAGGAGTACGCAAAACTCGTGTAAGCTCGGCGGGATAGCGCCGAGGAGTAAACCTCAGAGTTGAAACTCGGCGCTTACGCCCCGAGCACAGAACAAACCTAAACCAAATGTTAAACAATCTAAATCTTAATGAAATGGCAAAAGTAGAGTATGAAGACCCGATTCATCACTTGTCGGGCAAGATCTCCAAGAAACATCGTACGTGCTACAACTATCGCCGTTGGTCGCAGCGTAAGTACACCAGCGTGCATGGTGACCGTACCGTTCCGGCAAGTACTGAGGAGCTGAAAGTACGTGCTCGCTTCAAAGTAGTTCGTCAAGCGGCTCTCGAACGCTCAATGGATCTGATGCACCTAACGTACGACCAGATGGACTTCATCGAGGAGAAGAAGACCCGTCCGAACTTCAAGTACACGACCTACAAAGGTTGGCTGTTCGGCAAGGCTTGGAAGTGCTACGATGAAAGCACGAACACGGTGAACATGCCGGAGCGTCTGAAGACCATCGGATAAGGAGGTGAGCCATGAAAGCAGACATTCAGCTTATTACCGCTGCGGTGCTTTCGGTCGGAGGATTAGTACTTCTGTTCTGCGGGGTTTTCATTGCCCCGCAGGGCGAGGTACACGAGTCCATACTGGTGGGGTTCGGAGAGGTCGCGACCTTCGCCGGTGCGTTATTCGGAATCGATTACACGTATAAATTCAAGAGCAAACATGGCAACCATCCATCTGATCAGAACGAGCAAGGCAGTTAAAGCAGTATGGGGGAAGATGTTCCTTGGCGGAGTAGTAGGAGAAATCACCACGCTTGAAAATGTGGATTACGTCATCCCTGACGGCACTTATCCGGTCTCCGTGACGTACTCGCCGAGATTCCAAAAGAACCTACCGCTTATTGACAAAGTGCCCGGTCGGTCGGGCATTCGCATCCACACGGGGACAATCCCCGAACACTCGAAAGGCTGCGTGCTGGTGAGCGCGCGGGACAAAGAGAAAATCATTGAGTATCTAACCAAAAACAAGCAGAACAATGAAGAAACTGTTATTTGTATTAGTAGCGCTTATTAGCGTTGCGGTGTGCGCGGGCATGACGAGTTGCAAGGCTTGGCGCACGATCAGCACGAGCGCGACCTACACGCAGGTGGGAGACAGCACAAAAACGACGACTACGATTAGTAGCAAAACCGTGGAAGAATACACGGGAGTGAAGAAGTAGGTCACACCTACTAAACAGCCAAAAGTAGAAGGGAGCAGATGATGCTCCCTTTGCTGTATGCGGGATGAAATCCCGCGTAAACAACAAACGTCACACCCCGCATGGAAAACAACCGAACGATTTTTTTTCTTAACCGCAAGGGTACGATTATTTCTTTCCCCCCATTTTTCGCGAAGCGAGATAAAAAGCGAGGGTTATGGCGTGGATGCGCTGGATGGTGGGATGAGGGGTGGTGGGTTCGGGTACAAAAAGGCGGCTAACAGACGCGGCCTTATGAAGCGAAGCGACCAATAAAAAAAACGGACAGATAGAAGGCAGGCAGCGTGGGTGAGTAGGTAGCCTATGGCGCGTAGCGACATAAACAAAGAGCCCTCGGGGAATAAATCCTCGGGGGCTCCGAAAGTGGCGGCTACCTCCTCTCCCACAACGCAGTGCAGTACCATCGGCGATGCTGTCTCTCTGCCCATGTCTCTCTCTCTGCTGCCCTCGCCTCTCCGCTCCGCTGCTCTCCGCTCTCTCTCCCGCGCCCTCGCCCTCTCCCGCGCGCCGCAGGCGCGCACAGCCCACACCCCGCATGACTCCCTCCGCGCGCACACCGCACCCCATAGCGCCACTCCGCCACCGATGAGGCAGACACGGGGAGGCAAACGCAGGTTATTCCTACCGGGGCAGAAAAGATATGGTCTCTCTCAAAAAAGGTCTAAAGGTCTTTCTTTTTTTTCGAGCGACCGCAGGGCGCGCGAGAGTAATAGGGGTTAGAGGGTTAAGGGTTAGTGGATTAAAGGTCGCGCGGGTATAGGGTTAGAGCTTATGACCGGAGGCGAGTTCAAAATGACACTTGACGATACCAAGATCAAGATGGGTATAGCCTATGAGGGAGAATTTAGTTTGGGTTTGTACACTTAGGTCTGCGTTTAGGATGAAAGCAAATTTCTGTTGATTAACAGCGGTGGGCGCTAAGAGTGCCGATTCTACTCCTTTGACAAACCATTCTGGTAAGGGTTGGTTCGTTTTATTGATTGTTACGTCGTCGATCGTTTTCTTTTGTGGGTGTTGCACGCCTTGTGTAGCACCGTAGCCCAATGAAATGACCGCTTTCAGTTCTTCGCCGGGTGCGATAGTATAGGCAGTTTTGATATTCTTGAAAGTTAAGCCTACCCAACAGGTGTTTAGTCCGAGCGTTTGCGCATGGAGCACTACCCTTTCACCATAATAGCCAGCGAGTTCGCTGCCTTGGTTGACTTTGGGTGCGACGACTGCAATATAATTGCGCACATTCGTAAACTTACCATACATAGGGGCGTTGCTTTTACTGAAAGCAAGCGGCTCGTCTGTTACTAGCTGAAGATGTGTACCGCCTTCGCGGTTGCAGAGGTCGATAGTATCACGTAGTGATTGCAGTTTGTCCGCTTCTATCGGTTTGTCTATGTACTGCCGCACAGAGTGGCGGGCTTGGATGGCTTCTAAGAGTGTCATTGTGGTGTTGTTTACATTTACGAGTGCAAAGGTACAACAATTTTCCGATATACGCAAATAAATGTGAGTGAACGTATTGAGAAAATGCGTTCACGTTCCGCACCGCAGGTAGTTGCCATTAAACCTATTCCTTTTACTATGCAAAATTTGTTTTCCCGTCGGAGACGTATATACAGCCGTGAGGGTTACCGAACACCTTATTGGAAAGACCTATAGACCTTATATAATACACACGTGCGCACGTAGGAAGCACTCCCTATTGAGAGAGACCATATCTTTTATGCTGTCGGGAGGAATAGGTAAGTTTTGGGGTTGATATGTATGCCTCATCGGTGGCGGAGTGGCGCTATGGGGTGCGGTGTGCGCCATGCGGTGTGTGGGCTGTGCGCGCCTGCGGCGCGCGGGAGGGACAGAGCGAGAGAGGACAGAGCGGAGGACAGAGCATCCGACTATCGCGAGAAGATGCTCCGTCGTGGCATGGATACGGATGCTTTCCGATTCAGAGAGGATACCTTCAAGAACGGCATGCCCCCTCACGGCGGCTTCGCCATCGGCTTGGAGCGCATCACCGCATGCTTCCTCGGCATCGCCAACGTCAAGGAATGCTCGATGTTCCCAAGAGACATCAATCGTGTGGCTCCGTAATCAAGGCCGTCCTTCGGGGCGGTCTTTTTTGTTGCCTCTCCGCGCGCTCCGTCCGTCGGCTATATATGCCCGTCTTTTGAAAAAGCCGTGAGCGGAGCGAACCCAACAAGCCGTGCGCACGAAGGCGCACACCTTATTGGGGGAAAGAAAAAATACAGACATAGACCGTGAACGAAGTGAACACCTTATAAAAACAATACGTCAAAGATCACTTGTGAATATTCCTCACGGGCGTATTTTATTTACGCCCGTGAGGATTTCACTTGTTGCTTTAGTCACGAGGATGCTGTGCATCGTACTCGTTACCGCAGATGTGCCAATAATAGGCGCGCATCGTTTTGATACCATGTGGATTGTTGCGCTGAGCAATGAAGTCCCTTTGGTCTTGGGAAATCTTCGACAAGTCCATACTGCGCTGACGAACCATCCCTGCAACCGTTTTGAACCGTTGACGCGCCCAAACAGAATCCGTGCTGTTTGATATTTGGATGTTGGTCTCGTCACGCAGATAAATGCGGTTGCATGAGTCACTTGTGGTCGCAGCGCGACGGTGCGTAGCCAGCAACATTCGACCGTGTTTGTGCGGCTCTTTCTTACCACACTTACACAAGGCGCCGGATACATATTCGATACCGGATTGCCATACCACCTTAGCCATTTTATACAGACCATGCTTTACCTCCGGTCTGCGTAGAGGGGATAAAGGTTAAATGAATAGTGAATTGGTGATTAGTGTAAATAATAACGTTTTGCTATGTATAGTGCCAGTTTGACAAGCCAGTACAGCGCAAACAGAATGGCGAGGGATGCACAATACTTGTAAAACGAAGGCACATAAGGTTTCTCAACCGTTTCTGTCTTGGTTTCCGTCAGGGTGATA
>Ga0256405_10010159_pt1 | contig 12555 bp, 12 predicted proteins | sample RumenRJG_02DNA_FD_189096 | JGI IMG/M metagenome (GOLD analysis project Ga0256405, IMG submission 189096) | Bovine rumen microbial communities from Lethbridge, Alberta, Canada - RJG_02 | ecosystem: Host-associated > Mammals > Digestive system > Stomach > Rumen | place: Canada: Alberta...
GAAGTCAACGAAGAACCGATAGTCTACCATTGGAAATACAAGCTTGAAGAGCTTGATCCCGATGAGGAGGTTCAGGTAGAAACCTTACTCGTAAAAAAGTCCAGTTAATTATTATCGTTTATACTAGATGCCATGTATGGTGGATTTGTGATTGTCACATGGTACTTCTGTGCAAGAAGCTTACCTTGCGCAATCATCTGTTTCATCTGTTCCGCAGTCTCATCTAAGCCTACGGTATATATGCTCATTTGACCGATCATTTCGACGTTAGTGACAAAACGGTCAAGCAAATCCCAATCATATCGATCTACGGTCAAAATAGAACCATACTCTTTTGCATCCCTGAATGTATCAAGGAGACCATTCATCTGCGTAATGGCATTATTCTTTTCAAACTCGTTAAGACCAGCTCCAAAGTACTTGAGCTGATCTCTGTTAATCCCGTTGCTCTCCTGTATTGAGTACACATTTGGCTTGTATTCGCCATGCATAACCCGCCGATTATACTGGCGTGCTTTCATCATTACCGCAAAATACGCTATCTGAAATGCGCGGTCATCAATATCAAGGCCATACAGATTGTTCTCCAGAATACTTCTTGCTGCATCCCGCTGCCCATATCCGGCGCTCTCGTAAATCTGCATCAGTATATCAAATGCATACACCAAGATATGACCGCTACCCATGCAGGGATCGATCACCTTGATATCTTCCGGATTCAGTTTTGCGTATTTTGCACAGTTTTCTATCAGTTTTGCCTGTACTTCCGGTTCCTGCTCGGCTTCCTCCAGATAATATTTCCATCCTGCCTTAAGCTCATCATTCGGATGTCCTTCTACCCACAAACGGCCAAGGCTATTTTCCACCATATAACGAACGATCCAGTCAGGAGTAAAGAGCTGAGTTACTGCAGGTACTTCTTCCTTGGTGATTTTTCCCTTTTTAGCAAAGGCCTCGTTCTTTGGCTCCGTGTTGTAATACTGATACAGCCAACCGATGATCTCGACCTGACCGCCACGTTCCACATCGAAATCCTCTTCCGGAATATCATGTACAAGATGGTAAACGACACCATCTTGATCAATCACAGAAAAATTTAGTAGAAGCTCTGTATAATCACTGGTCTTTTCAAAAAGTGCAGGCAAGATCTCATTCAGCGCATTGCAATGCTTGATGAAGAGGATCCGGAACAATTCATCGATCTTGTTTTCCTGTTTCAGCTGATAGACCAGCTGTTCTTCATCTCGCGTAAAGGACAGTTCTGCGTCAAACGGTGTTGTCACAAGATCCGGCTCCATTTTTCCGGAATCTGATGAAAGCACACGGATATGGGAAGGAAGATAGTCATTGACCTCCATAAAGCGCACAGCAATCAGGCGGTTGAACCAGGTATAAGCAACCTCCTCCAGTACGTATTTATAGGCAGTCTTATAGTTCGTTTCTCTTTCCTTTGCACGGATCAGCTCTACCAGATGACGGCGCTGCTTTACGGCATCACCGACGATAGCATACGGCTCGGATGTACCGATATCATAGAACTCTGTCGTGCCGGTGGACTGTGGAAGAGCATTCTGAATACCATCCACAGTAATCCCCATCAGACCAGCTCGGTAGCTGATATCCGCGATCAGTTTATTTCTTGCCCATATGGCGAAGTTTTTAATGGCAGTCTTGTTCATGCCTGCACCATATCCTTTCTACAGTGATCAGAACTCGACGTTCACAATATCGGTTCCTTCCAGTTCTTCCAGCAGAGATTTCTTGAGTGCTGCAAGATATTTGTCTACATCCTGCTCGCTTTCCAGTCTCCAAGAAGATGTATTAGTCATATTCTTGATGGTCACATTCTTCGTTTTCTTAATCTTGACCGGTTCCGGATCAGGCACTACAGGAGTTACTTCCTTGCCCTCTTCCTTTGCTTTACGGGCAGCTTCTTCTGCAGCCTTTTGCGCAGCAAGCTGTTTTGCATAGGCAATCTGACGATCTTGCGCATCCATTTCATTCATAAGACGGATCTTCAGAGCGTCTGCTTTATCCGCAAAGCTTCTCAGCGAGGAAACATTGTTGCAGTGCGTTGCACCGTCGTAGATTTCCTGGAAAAGATCGTAATACTTGCTCCGCTTTTCATTGGCGTATTCTTTAGTGTTCAGAACCTCCAGGACTCTGGCTCTGGCCTGTTCGATAGAATCCAGTACAGGCTTTTCTTCTCTTTCAAGAATCTTCATATAAGCCGTCATAAACTGGCTGCGCAGTTCCGGAAGCTTCGGGATGCTTGAATAGGGCTTGTCCTGCCTAGTGATCTGCCGCATCTCAGAGACGATCTTCTCCAGTTCTTCATCCACGATATAAGTCTTGCTGTCATCATAGATAGCCAGCATGTCCAGAGCTCTTGTGAAGATCTGCACCTGTTCCCCATTGAAGAATGCCTTTACCGGCTCATAATCTTCCGCGAAATCATAGAAATCATCTCTGTTACGGGATACGTACTGGAAGAATTCAAGCGGGGACTGAACCTGAATCACGTTCTGCATCAGCTTCTTACCGGTATCGAGAGCTTTCTTTCCAGGATACTGATAGTTCTGATACTGCGGTTCCAGACGCAGGATCTCATTAATCGTATTCTGCGCATATCTCTGGAAGTTCTTCATGATACTGTCTTCGTCCTCTGCCACACCGGCAGTGCCGAAGAGTTCTTTCATTACATCACGGACAGCTTTCTTATCTTTTTCATTGACACGGATACGCTCTTCCAGAAGGAGTTTCTCCACAAAGGCCTTCTTCGTGATAAAGCTGATCAGTTCTTCATCAGACTTATTATTCTGATTGACGGTCGCACCGTTCACGGTAAATGCAAGATCCCCGCGCTTAAAGAGCCGGGCCACCAGCCAGTGCACATCGTCCTCAACAAATCCATAGGGAGCCTTCATAAAGCGGTCTTTTACCGTCTTCATGGAGGTCTTCATATGCATGTGAGTATTTGTTGCGATAAACTGCAGCACATCATCCAGCGCATGGGTATTGGCCTCAGTTCCGCCGACCAGTCCTAACGTCAGCTGGTTCGAGGAGTGGAACATTTTCCGGATCTCCGCTTCGCCCATGGCAGCATCAATGTAGGAAAGCTTGTTGTAAACGGTCTGAACCAGTTTGCCCAGCGCCTCTGTAATACGAGCAGATACTTCCTTGGCGGAAATCTTCGGCGCATCGCCGTTCACGTAAATCGTGGCATCCTTCAGGCTCTCGGTCAGATACAGCTTGGCATTCGCATTGCGCTCACGCATCTCAATGCGCTTGGCTTCCTTGATGGTTTCATATTTCGCCAGCTGGGTTGATGTATTCAGACGAAGGAACTTTTCAATCTTGAGATACTGCCGGATCTCATCCAGGAACGCAGCATCATTCGGGAGCACAACCAGAACCTCAAACCGCTGACCAGACATCATCCGCAGCGTGGTATCATCATTACCACCCTCATACCAAGGCGTAAGAACACGGACGCCGACATCGTAATTCTGGTTCGCTTTATAGGGTCTGTCATCGACAGCCTGGTTGAAATTGAAAGAGTAACGACCATTGAAAGCCGGGTAGCGGTATTTCTTCTCCGTGAAGATGTCTTCATAGATCATCTCGGAAACCTTATTGATGACCTCAGCCATCTCCACATTCTGGCTGTCGATCTCACGATTGATTTCCTGTTCTTCGTCTGTCAGGAAGACATAGTGTGTACCATTCTTCTGAACCAGCATCTGCCGCATCAAAACCTTAAGAGCTTCTTCAACCTTGCCCTTCACTTCAATGCGGTCATCATCAATGTTCTCAATCATGAGGCTGGTAATATTGTCGATATTGGATTCGATCTCCAGGACATATTTGATCATGAACAGCGTCTTCAGCACATTAATAGTGAAGACATCGCTGTCCTTATGATCCGGATTGATGTATGTATTGTCGTATGCCTTGATGATCACGCCCTTATGGCTGTGATCCAGGAAGTTTTCTAAGGCATCATAGAAACGGTGGAACGGCACAATTGCACCGGCTTCTTTATCCTTTAATGCCATGGCAGACTCTTTGAACAAAGCCAGCATGGAACGCTCGCCCTCAGACAGATGTTTGCCCGATGCACCATGTGTACGGATAGAAGTCAGCACACTTGCAAGCAGATTAAACTGATACGGGATGAACGGATACACTTCCGCGAAATCCCTGTCATTTGCATATAATTTCTTCTCGACACCATCATTGAACACGATCAGGTTCTTTATAATGGTTGCCTTCTGCTCATACAGCAGACGGAGCGTTTGCGCGGCAGTATCAGTCTTGTCCAAGATTCTCTTCTTGATGACGGTATCAACGTTGGCAGAAGACAGGGAAAGACGGGTATCGAAACGTCCCTGAATCTTGGAGAAATCGTTGCCCTTCACCTTGGTGATCGAGTCGATATCCTGCTGGCTGGTCACAATGACCCAGGCCTTTCCTTTGCATTCCTTACCCAGTTCTTCCGTTACCGTCTGCAGGTTCAGCATCAGCTTGGAATCATCACCGATATACTGGCCGATTTCATCCACCAGAAAAACGACATGGTGATTGTTGCCTTTCCGGTCGATATAGGATTTCACACGCTTTGCGAAATCCTCAATGCTGATCTGATAATCACCGATGGCAGCGTCACACCAGTTCCAGGCTGCCTTCTCGCTCATATAGCCCATCTCGATCTGAGTATCGACAACACCATCCTGACGGGAAAGGAATTCATGGCGTTCATCGTACCAGTTGTGACCGGTAACCCTCTGATAGGTTTCTTTGAACTCTTCGTACTTTCCGTCTTCCGTAAGCTTGCGCTCCAGATCTGCCAGATAAGGAATGGCTCCGCAGAATCCGAGGGAGTTGTTGAACACCTTAAGGAAGACATTGACGATCGCGTCCTTGTTGGATTTTCCATCGGATTCACTCTTTGCATCGATGTTGAAGATGATGATATCCGAAGGAGTATTAGCCGCCAGCTGCATATCTGCCAGCACCATCTGATCTGAGATCTTTTTATCGTCGATAAAGTAATCGATGGCACGCTTGCCGCCGACAACTTCATTGTCGAGAACGTAGGACAGGATCTTCAGCAAGTGGGATTTACCACTTCCAAAGAAGCCAGAAATCCACACACCCATCTTGGTAGTCTCACCGTTGATTCCTTTGGCGTAAGCAGAGAAGAAATCTGCAAAGTGACGCTGCAGCTCAGGAGTCACAACATACTCTTCCAGCTCCGTAGCGATATTGGTCTTTTCACCCTGGCCGGCAATGACGACACCCTGAATATCTCTGGTGATCGACTTCTTGAACATATCTTTAATCTGCATATTTCTATCCTCACTTCACAAGTTTGAATGCCCGGTAGTAATTATCGTCTTTAATCTCATTGAACAGGATGAGTTCCTGCTCAGTATATGTGCCGGGGAAGAACAGAACCACCGGCGCTTTCAACACAGACTGGTGCAGGTTATTCAGGATCTTATGTGATCGCAGAAGCGGATAACATTTTCCTACGCCCGTTAGAAATACAATGGCGTTCTCAGGCGTCTGCTCCACGATTTTTTGAATCAGAATGCTGTCATCTTCATTCATCTTCATGGAAGTAGAAACGGCCCGGACAATATAATCAAATCCTCTTCTCGTCTCATAGCGCTCGTAGGATTTTACAAAGTCCTTTTCTTCCAAATAGTCCATGATCATGTCATAGAGATCAAAGACCATCAGTTCAAATCCATCCGAGCCTTTGGCGTTTTTCTTCTTCATATATTCGATCCGCTCACGGACTTCCAGTTCCTTTGCGGGATCATAGTCGAAGACCCAGTAGTTCACTTCATTGGCACGGCCGCTGCTTTCCCGAAATGTCGGCTTGTGGATGGCAGCCTCCATCTGATCTAAGCGCTCCTGTAATCCTGCCATCATCTCACCCCCGTAATAGCTTTCAGCTGATATGTCAGTCCCTGATCCTGCATCCAACGCTCCATCGCCGGATCCGGAAGAGGCTTATAGATTTCGCGGACATTCTTTGCTTTGTTCGTGACGCCTGCCTCGTAAAGCATGGACTTGTAAGAAACCATCAGTTTTTTTATCGTTGCTTCAGTCCAAGTCGCCGCTTTTTCACTTTGCTGCTGTTTGTCTTTGAAAAAGATCCGCAGGTCACTGTCAGCAAGCTCGTTGCTGCCGATGATCATTTTTTCCCGGACAAGCTCATATACAAGCTCACCAAAAAGCACATCATAGGTCATTGCTGCCACAAGCGCAAAAAGCTTCTGAGAGGCCAGATCACATGATTCAAATATTGGATAGAAACTCTCATCCAAACTCTTAACCCGTGCTGAAACTGTATTAAATGTCTGCGTTGCACGAAGGGAGGTTGGAGCCCCAAATATGTTTTCTTTTGCGTTCATGGTCTTGATCTCTTCCCAGGACTTTCCCTCTATGCGAAGGGATACTACCTTGCGAAATTCCATGAACCAAAAAAAATGCTTCACCGCACTAGCACTGTATGCTTTCTTCTCAATCATTCTTATATTCCTGCAATCTTTCTATCTGTCTGAGATAATGTGTAGAGCTCATTGAGCTTATCTATCTGCATTTCCCGTATCATTGGTATGACCCGTATTATACTTTCCTAATAGCACCTCTATCGGCGTACATCAGAGTCATACCATATCTGCCAAAATACTTTTCCTTATTATATCGCTCATACTTGTAAGAAGCCACTTGTTTTCACAAGAGTATCAGGGTTATCATAGTCAACTCAATCATCATCGATTTCATCATTATTGAATCCGTCAGAGCCATCATCTCCCGAAAAATCAGATTCTGTCAAACTCGTCATACGCATCATCGTACGTATTCTACATTAATAGTCGGATCTCCATGTCACCCGGCAGTCGACTCTTAGTCTTTTCTGCAAAGCCTGCACAGTACACCACGCTCTGTGACAAGCTTAACCTTCGCGTTGGCCTTCTTCCCGATCCTGTCATACAGACGCCCTGCACTCAGTGATTCTCCAATCACAGTATGATAGCTGTTAGCTACATATCCACATTTCCCCAGGCCTTCCACTTCCACACGGATCGCGTCCGCATCATATTCGTTTTCAGATTCTTTGATGAGCTTTACCCTCATGCCCGGCTTTAGGAAATCCTTCCCGTAGTAATGATTTGTCCCTGTCAATGTGAAATAGACTTTTTTTGCCATATGTTCGTCCTCCTCGTTACTGTCTCGGTTTATTGTATTTCTATCTTACGCCGTCGCACTCAGATTCCGGTCACTTGGCAGGCGACGTTTTACTTCCTCCTGAGATACACATAAACAAAACATAAACAAAAGCTACCCACTGCTATATAAATTCTACTTTTCCAGGTGTTGTCATAATATTGCCGTGGACGGATAGCCGATTTGTTTATGCAATACGACAAGGCGCATCTGTGTATATTATTTCTCTGAATAAAAAGAGACTCTTATCATGACAACTATTGTCACAATAAAAGTCTCGCTTTCTCACTTGATACGGAGGCTTATCACACCGGCTGACGACTTCAAGCCCGTCATTTGTATTCCCTCAAGGGAGCAAAACCTCAAAAGCCGCTCTGCTTCCAGGTTCAGAATCAGGGATTCCGGAAGATCAATTTCTTCCAGCAGCTCCATCGCAAGATCAACCCGGCCGACCCAGCTAGGATCATGAGCATCTGAGCTGACAATGACAGGGACCATAAGCTTCCTGCATCATTCCAGCATGGTCCTGTAGTTTTCATAACAGTTCAGACGGCGATCCTTCTTGACCAGTGAACTGCAATTAATCTCAAGAGCCGTATCCGTATCCAGGGCTCCTTTCACAAGCCGTTCATAATCAAATGGAATATGGTCATCCTCCGGATGAGACACAAGCTTCACCTTTGGATGCTTCATGCAGGAAATGACATGCTCGGTATTCTGTTCTTTCCCCGCATCCTGGTAGCACAATGAGTGAATACCAACAATAGCATAATCCAGTCTCTTTATGAAACGTTCCTCCAAAGACAGCGTCCCGTCATTCAGAACATTGATCTCACAACCATGAAGGATAGAAACCCCATACAGTTCTCTTGGAACGACTTCAAGATTCATATAATAAAACGGATCTGTTGTTCCGGGGATTCCGGGCGCATGTTCCGTCAGCCCAAGAATCTTAAGCTTCTTCAAGGCTGCCGCCTGTGCCATCTCCCGTATCGTTCCGTAAGCATGACCGCTCGCGATGGTATGTGTATGAATATCGGCTATTATTTTCCTCATCGGTTCACCCTTTGTTTTCTTTCAGAGACATCAACCTGCAAGAAATAACCGGAAGAGCTAATACGCAGTTCTTCCGGCTATATTTATAACATGATTCGATTCTGTCTGCTCAGATTCCAAGCTTTTCCTTCACAGCTTCCATACTGAGGCCGCTCTTTGAGATCGCTTTGAGCAGTTCTTTCTCTTCCTTCGCTTTCGCGGCTTTCTTTGCCTTCGCTGCTTTTGCCTTTTCTGCTTTCTTCGCAGCGTTCTTCAGATCGTCAATCTCTTTCTTTAATGCGCTCTCAGCCACTTTCAGAGCCTCGATCTTTGCAACCAGCTTCGCCTGCGCTTCAAGGTTTGCCGCAATCTTTGCCTTCAGGGATTCTTCTTTTGTTGCTCTCGGCTTTCTCTCTGCCATAATGACTCCTCTCCTTCACACTCTATCTTATTGTATAACTGGTTTTATGATATAAGACTATAGCATACTCTTCGCGTTTATAATATGCTTTTTGCATATGATCAGCAAAAAGAAAACTTCGTTTCCTGCCATATTACCTGAGGAAACGAAGCTTTCTTTTTGGAGGGAGTCCGGTAGATTTTCATCTGCCGGCAGAGTATGAAAAGTGGTTGGTGTCTTGATTATATTCAAAACCGTTGCCGGTTTATATTGGAGGGGCTCTGCTCGTCCGGTGGACGAGCGTTTAGAGCCGACCGGAGCGAAGCGGAGACCCGGCCAGCTGCCTGACCGGCGTGAGTATGAAAAGGTTCTTTTATCTTTCTGTTCTGTCTGCTTTATGGCTTATAAAATAGCGATTGATTGTGTCCAATCTATGTCTATCTTATGAGCTTTTTCTTAACAAATCTGAATTGATTTCGTATCACTCATAGTACCTTCCACGTGTAGCCATATGAAATAACAGTGTGGTGAGACCCACAGTTGCCCCCAGAAATGTACTCCATACCCCACCTGTAATGCCTTGCAGAAGGACACCAATCATGGATCCCCACAGCATAGAAGACATGGCTGTGAACACCCAGAACAGACAACGCTGGGAGTAAAGCATCATCATTCCGGCCAGCACTCCGATTCCGGCCAGAATGCAGAATACCGGATGGATACCCGTGACTGCCCTGATCCAGATTGCGCTGAGCACAGAAAGGACCAGGCTGTCGAGGAACAGTATATTTTCCACATACAGTATCAAAAACATAATTGTCGGAATCAGCAGGAACAAACCTGCGATCAGAAAAATAATGACCATATGGAGCTCCTTTCTTCCTACTGTGCCCACTTCGAATACTGCGGCATGTCATGATTGACTTCTGCCTGGTAATAACCCTTCATGGTTGACGGCGCATTGAACAGGGCTGCCAGCAGATATTTCTTGATGTTCCTCACCTTTGTGGTATTGGAATCCAGGCAGTCCAGAACATAATCAATGTGTTCGTAGCCCAGCTTCAGAAATTTGCTCCGCACAATCTCTGCCGGATAGAGATTGCTCGCGATCCGGATCTGCTCGTCCTTGCCGAGGACAGTTTCCATGATCAAATCCACGATACCGTCGATTCTTTCCTGGTCATACGGATGTGCAGCGCACAGGTCATCGTAACGAATATTTTCATGGATGAGCTCCTGGTAAGCCTGGATCTTCTGTGCAGCGTTCCCATCACATCTCATCGCATCAAGCTGTCCGGATTGGGCTGTGGATCCGGTGTCGATATGATGAGATAAGATATAATTCCTGTAAGTATAATTATTATCAGTCTTACTCATTAGAGGTGCCGGTTTGGGGACTTCTAGAAGTACCGGTTTGGACACCTCTTGAAGTGTCGATCCGGGGACTTCTAGAAGTGCCCGATTGGATACTTCTGAACCGGCTTGTCCATGCTTCGTCAAATGTTCCTGTTTGGATAATTCCTGTGTTGCCGGCATGTTTTCTGCCATAGATGTCAGTCCGGCTGTTTCCTGCGGCTTAATTTCTTCCATATCCTGATGTGTCGGATCGGATACATCTGTACCCAGCACCCCGGATTCCTGAGGTACCGTTTCGGACACTTCTGCATCATCCGCTCTGGATTCCTGAGATACCAATACGGACACTTCTGGACACACTTGTTCTGTCTCTTCCAACTTACTGTTTTCGATACCGGTCATAAAGCTCTTGACATAGAGCAGGCTGGGCAGGCCTTGGCCACGGCGTTTCTTCTCCAGAAGTCCGAATTCAACCAGTTCCGCAATCACTTCCATTGCTTTCTTCTTCCCGATTCCAAGGTCGTCCTGTGCCTCGGTGACCGGGTAAACGATATATACTCGATTCTCTTCGTCAAACCATCCGTTCTTGGAGGACAGGGACATCCTGTCCAGTAGTACTGAATAGAGCAGTTTTGCGTGCGCGGACAGCTTCGCGAAGACCGGATCCTTGATCATCACCCGCGGAATCCGGATAAAGCTGAATTGATCCGCCTGAGATCCATAGTAGTAATCAAATCTCATCTGTTTCCTCATCCTCCTGATTCATCTTCCACTCCGCCAGAAGATCCTCAATCACACTTCTCATCTGTGTGACGGAGTATCCTGACGGGAAGTATTCCCGTAATTTCTTCTCTGTAAATGTCAGCTTGGGGGAAGGCAGCCTTCCCGGCAGGCTGTTGTTCAGGACAGTGATCATTTTCTGTTGGGAAATCGCTCCCATCTGCATCTGTGTCCGCAATGCTGTAACCTGGTTCAGCTTGATCTGCCCGTTCTCACGGATGTATTCGTAGATCCATTTCTGAACTTCCGAATCGATGTAGGAGATTTCAACCGCCACAGTGAACTGAAGGCGCTTCTTATCTACAAGATCCAGAAGCTCTGGGAGGAGTTCCGTGAGACGGATATATCGACGGATCTGATTTTTACTTTCACCCGTCTCTCTTCCCACTAATTCAGCTGTTTCGAAATTCCACCCATTTTGGGTGGAATTTTCCTTCGATGGTCGTCCCACCTGTCTCTTCATAGCGTCAAACTTCATCTTGTATGCAAACGCTTTCTCACTCGGCAGCAGCTCTTCCCGCTGAATATTGGAGTCGACCATCTTGACGGTTGCTTCGTCATCAGTCATCTCCCTAATAATCGCCGGGATCCGTTCCAGACCAAGAGCCTGTGCGGCATGCATCCTGCGGTGTCCGGAGACCATCTCATACCGGTCATTCCCAACCGGGCGGATCAGAACAGGCGTAAGGATTCCGTTCGCGCGGATACTCTCGATCAGGTCCTGCATCTTTTCATCGTCCACGACCTTGAAGGGATGGTTCTTGAACGGCCGGATCTTTTCGATCTCGATGTCCATTGCGGATTCTTCATTTACAACGCCAAGCAGTTCCTCTACACTCTTCAGCTTGATCTTCTGTCCGGGTCTGGTATATTTGCTCATCTCTTCAAAACCTCCTTCGTCAGTGCCTCAAAACTCTCTGTAGCTTTACATTTCGGTGCGTAGCGATAGATGCTTTTACCGTCGGCGCTGGCTTCAGCGACCTTAACGGAAAATGGAATGTATATGTCGAGAATGCCGACCGTGTCGCCATAGTTTTCATGCAACATCTCTGTGATATCCTTCGCATAGTTCGTCCGATAATCGACCATGTTGATCAGGATACCTTCGATCACAAGATTCTTATTGAGACGTTTCTTCACGACATTCACCGTTCGGATCAACTGCTGGAGCCCCTTCACCGGAAGGTATGCTGCCTGCACCGGGATCAGAACACAGTCCGCCGCGGCGAGCGCATTGATCGTCATAACACCCAGGGAAGGCATGCAGTCGATCAGGATGTAATCGTAAAGATCCCTGATCTGTTCGATGTAATCCCGCAGGATCATCTCCCTACTCATCGTGTTCCCCAGGGAAACCTCCAGGCCGGACAGCTCGATATTTGCCGGAAGAAGATCTACTCCTTCTTCGTGATGAAGGATCCCGTAATCTGCTGGGAAGTCCTCTTCATTGATGATGCATGTCATGATGGTGGCAAGGGTGACACGGATGTCATCCGGCTCCTGATAACCAAGGCTTGCGGTGAGCGAGCCCTGTGGATCGGCATCGATCAGAAGAACCTTCTTTCCTGACCGGGCAAGTCCTATGCCCAGGTTCGCAACAACGGAGCTTTTTCCGACGTTATGCGAAGCTTCGCATAACGTGGGTTATGGAAAGCTATAGATTATGAAAAGTTAATGACCCAAAAGCCCTTTCCTATGCGAATTATCAGTTGATTTACTTCTCATAATCCGACAGGATT
>Ga0256405_10010160_pt1 | contig 12553 bp, 7 predicted proteins | sample RumenRJG_02DNA_FD_189096 | JGI IMG/M metagenome (GOLD analysis project Ga0256405, IMG submission 189096) | Bovine rumen microbial communities from Lethbridge, Alberta, Canada - RJG_02 | ecosystem: Host-associated > Mammals > Digestive system > Stomach > Rumen | place: Canada: Alberta | collected...
GCCTTCAATTTCTATGACGGTTTCCCTGATCTGAACATGCAATTCAATCGGAAAGACGTGAAATTCATCTCGGAGCCTTCTTGGTATAAGAATATAACATATTCAGATGAGGCTAGAAGAGGTTTCCCTTGTCAGGAAGACCTCTTCGTCCCTGGCTATTTCGAGACTAGCATGAAGGTGGGGGACTCAATCATATTCTCCGCCGGGGTAGATGTCGTGACTGGCCTTAAAAGGAAATTCGACAGCATTGTCTCTGGCGAGGGAGAGATTACGAATAATAGAGACCTGCTTCTGCATTGGGCAGATATCATGAAGAGAAACCGTAAGGGTCACAAGATGATCACCGCAGGTTTTTCATGGTTAGGTACGGGTTTGCTGAGGGAAACTCTCTTCGCGCTTCCAGGGCTCACTCTTTATGCTGATGGCAATAAAAATGAGTTTGAAGAGATTCTGGATAATCTCATCGCAGATAACCAAGAACGTCTCTTTCACAGGACGACTCAGGTAGAGTCTCCTCTGTTCTTAGGCCCGCTGCTTGAGCGATACATCGATTTTGGCGCTGACCCTAAGGCTGTGTGGGACAAATACGGCTCCACGGTGAAAGGAATTCTGGAAAGCTATCTGCCAGGGCAGAGAGCGGAAGTGGCCATGCAGCCTAATGGATTGCTTTGGGCTCAGGCTGACAGGAAGGCGCTCACATGGATGAATGCCTACATTGATGGGTATCCTGTTACGGAAAGGGCAGGGTATCAGGTTGAGACCAATGCTTTTTGGTACGAGACTATCTGCTTCGCCTTGGGCATGGAAGAAAAATTCGGGAATAAGAAAGGGGTTTTCGTTAAAGAGTTCTCTAAAATCGCTGAACTCGTGAAGCAGAACTATCAGAACACTTTCTGGAATAAAGATGCAGGATATCTCGCAGATTATGTCGATAATGACGGGCAGCACCTTGAAGTCCGTCCTAATATGCTCTTCACGCTTGCGTGCCAGCATCCTCTGGTAGAGGATGAGATAGCCGAGATGTGTCTGAACATAATATCGAAGGAATTAGTTACTTCCCGAGGCATAAGAACGCTTTCTCCTAGACATAGCGAGTACCAGTCTGTCTATGAGGGCTCTCAGAGAGAGAGGGATTTGTCCTACCACAATGGCAGCACTAGGCCGTCGCTTCTTGCTCCATATGCAGAGGTTTGTTTCAAGTTTGCAGGGGAATCTTTCCTTAGCAGGGCAGAATGGCTAGTGAAAGGTTTCTATCAGGATCTTAACAAGCATGGCGTTGGCGCATTCGCCGAGCTCTACGATGGAGATCCGCCTCATGAACCTCATGGAGCTATCGCCTCTGCGCTCAGCACTGCTGCACTATTGTACGTTGATTACCTCATCGAGAAATATAAGGAGGACAGAAAATGAGAGTATTGATGTTCGGCTGGGAATTTCCGCCACACATTTCAGGAGGTTTAGGAACTGCCTGCTATGGAATCGTTAAGGGATTGGCCCACAATGGGGTTGAAACGCTGTTCGTGATGCCTTCTGCTTCCGGAAACGAGGATGGCAGCGTGGCGAAAATCATCAACGCTAGCGATGTGCCCGTGGAAAACATCACCCAATCGGTGGACGAGTTCTTGGACAAAGTCCGTTTCATGAAAGTAGGGTCTAACATGGTTCCATACGTTGACCCGGAAGAGTTCAAGAAAATAGTAGAGGAAGATAAGCTTATTCCGAGGGAGTCCTCGCAGATACATATCGGTGAGAAATTCAAGTTCTCCGGCAAATACGGATCGAATCTGATGGAGGAGGTCGCTCACTACGCCATGGTCGGAGGAACGATTGCGATGGAACATAATGATGACTTCGATGTCATTCATGCTCATGACTGGCTGACTTACTTGGCAGGCATCGCCGCCAAGGAGCTTACTGGCAAGCCTCTAGTAGTTCATGTTCATGCGACTTCATTCGACAGGGGCACTGCCGAGCAAGTCGACAGCAGGGTCTACAATATTGAGAAACGTGGGATGGAAGAAGCCGATAAAGTTATTGCAGTCAGCGATTTCACTAGGAACATAGTCATAAATAAATATGGCATCAATCCTGACAAAGTGGTTACTGTCCATAATGCAGTAGACTTCTCTGGCAGGAAGGACATGCAAGTGGAGAGGGGAGTGAATGACAAGGTGGTGACTTTCCTGGGGAGAATTACTTTCCAGAAAGGGCCTGAATATTTCATCGAGGCAGCTGCCAAGGTTCTCAAGAGAACCAAGAACGTGCGTTTCGTCATGGCCGGTAGCGGCGATATGATGAATCGCTGCATTCGTCATGTGGCCAAGCTTGGAATAGCGGATCGCTTCCATTTCACTGGATTCCTTCGTGGCGCGGAAGTGCAGAAGATGTTCGCTCTTTCAGACGTGTACGTCATGCCATCTGTCTCAGAGCCTTTCGGAATATCCCCGCTAGAGGCCATGAGGTCTAATGTCCCTACGATCATATCTTACCAGTCTGGCGCTGCCGAAGTCTTGAAATATGCTTTCAAGGTAGATTTCTGGGATGTAGACGCTCTTGCTGATGACATTTATGCGCTGTTGAACTATCCTGCTCTTGCGAAATTCGCCACGCAGCATGGATATGAAGAAGTAAATCTGCTGAAGTGGAACAACTCTGCTGAACAGATAAAGAAAGTTTATGAATCTGCCGTTAATAAAAAATAAGCTGAGATGAAAAAGAGCATTTGTTTGTATTTCCAAGTCCATCAGCCGACCAGGCTCAGACAGTACCGATTCTTCAATATCGGAAAGGACTCACATTATTATGATGATTTCGCCAATAGGACCATACTTCATAGGATAGCGTCTAACTGCTATCTGCCTATGAACAGCCTGATTCTGGATCTCATCACGAAAACAAAGGGAGCTTTCAAGGTGGCGTTCTCGATCACGGGCTCAGCTCTAGAGCAGTTCGACAGGTATGCTCCGGAAGTAATCGACAGCTTCAGAAAACTTGCGAAAACCGGTTCGGTTGAGTTCTTGGGAGAGACTTATTATCATTCTCTGGCATCCCTTGCCAATCAAGGAGAATTCAAGCATCAGGTTGAGCAGCACGCTAAGGCAATTCAGAGCTATTTCGGCGTGAAACCGCAAGTGTTCAGGAACACAGAACTGATATATTCAGATTCCATAGGCAAGACAGTTCACGAGATGGGATTCAAGGCCATGCTCACTGAAGGCGCTAAGCATGTGCTTGGCTGGAAAAGCCCAGATTACATCTACTACGATCCGCTTCAGCCTAAGCTGAAGCTCCTTCTACGCAACTATTCGTTGTCCGATGACATTGCTTTCCGTTTCTCTGATAAGGGCTGGGTAGATTATCCGCTCACTGGAGAAAAATATCTCTCATGGTTAAAGGCTGCTGATGGAAACATCGTCAACCTGTTCATGGATTACGAGACATTCGGAGAGCATCAGAATGCTTCTACCGGGATATTCGATTTCATGCGTTACCTTTGCGAGATTCTTCTCAATGATGGCAGCTTCGAATTCGTGACTCCTTCTCAGGCGGCGAGGAAATACAAGCCGGTGGGGGCTTTAGAGGTCGAAGATCCTATTTCGTGGGTGGACGAAGAGAGAGACATGTCTGCTTGGCTAGGGAATGAGCTTCAGCAAGAGGCTTTCAATAAACTGTATGGTCAGGCAGAAAAATTGGCTCTGGTTAATGACGCTACCCTATGGAATGACTTCGGCCATCTCCAGGAGAGCGATCATTTCTATTATATGTGCACGAAATTCTTCTCAGATGGGGACGTACATAAGTATTTCAGCCCATACGAGACGCCATACGAGGCGTTCATCAATTACATGAACGTCCTTAGCGATTTCATAGTGAGGATAGATGATGCCATGGCTACTGGCATGCCGGGAGTTACTCCAGCTCCTGCAAAGGCAAGAAAGGCGGAAACGAAGCCTCAGAAACCGCCAAAGGCACCAAAGGTCCCGAAAACGCCTAAAGCGCCAAAAGCTTCAAAGCCAGCGAAAGCAAAACCAGTGAAAGCGGCTCCGAAGGTAGAGGAAATCAAGGCTGAAGAGGAGCCTGAGGTTGTTAAAGTTAAGGCTGCGAAGCCTGTGAAGGCTGCCGTCGAGAAGCCGGCAAAGCCTGCTAAAGAAGAAAAGAAGGTTAGAGTGAAAGAGCCTAAGCCTAAAGCTATGAAAAAGGAACCAGTTGAAAAGAAAACTAAACGTAAATGACGAATAAAGTTGAAGTTCCTGATTATCTATTTGAGGTTAGTTGGGAAGTTTGCAACAAGGTTGGCGGCATATACACGGTCATAGCCACTAAATCCTTGTACCTTAAGACACAATTGCACACACATCACATTCTCATCGGGCCGGATGTCTGGATGGATACGAAAAGTAACCCTGATTTCATTGAAGATCAGCATCTTTATGCTCCGTGGAAAAACCATGCGGCAGGTGAGGGCCTGAGGGTCCGAATCGGGAAATGGAATGTTCCAGGGAGTCCTACTGCAATTCTGGTGGATTTCAAGCAATTCATCACGAAGCAGAATGACATCCTTTCCCAGTATTGGGTGGATTTCAAGGTTGACTCCATCACTGGGAACTGGGATTATAAGGAGAATGTCCTGTTCGGATATGCTGCAGGGCGCGTGATTGAAAGTTTCTACCGTTTCAATCTTAGCCAGTCTGATAAGGTCGTGGCTCAGTTTCATGAGTGGCAGACAGGTGCCGGGCTTCTTTACTTGAAGAAGACCAACCTGCCAATCGCAACTGTATTCACGACTCATGCGACGGTGATGGGACGCTGCATCGCAGGGAATAATCAGCCACTGTACGATTCACTAGAGTCTTACGATGGTGACGAGAAGGCTCGCCAGTTCGGGAATGTTGCCAGGCACTCCATAGAGAAAATTTCTGCCCAGAATGCAGACATATTCACGACAGTTAGTGAAATTACGGCCAGGGAATGTGCCCAGTTCTTAGGCAGGACTGTCGACGAAGTGACTCCGAATGGCTTCGAAAATAGTTTCACTCCTGCTACTGATGAGGAATATGACTCCAAGCGCTCTGCCGCAAGGGATAAATTGATTGAGGTAGCGACCGCCATGAGCGGAGAGGAGATTCCTAAAGATGCTATCCTAGTTGGCATCGGGGGACGTTATGAATATAGGAATAAAGGCATTGATGTTTTCATCGATGCCCTGGACACGCTTCGCAAAGAGGAACCAGAAGGCCGTTCGATTCAGGCTTTCATAATGATCCCATCAGGAAATAACGGACCGGATAAGAACTTGCTCTCAAAGTTATCAGGAACTCAGGCGGATTATGCTACGCAGGTCAGCCATGTTCTCATGGACAAGGAAAACGACATAATCACGAGGCGCCTGAGGGAACTCAAATTCGACAATGCGAAGGGAAACCGCGTGAAAGTATATTTCATTCCTTCCTATCTCAATGGAAGCGATGGAATATTCAATATGAAATATTACGACCTCTTGGTCGGCTTGGACCTCACTCTATTCCCTTCATATTATGAGCCTTGGGGTTACACTCCTCTAGAAAGCCTGGCTTTCAGGGTTCCTACATTGACTACTAGCCTTTCAGGTTTCGGCTTGTGGGTTAGGACGCATTATGAGAAAGATCACCCTGGCATCTCAGTCGTCGACAGGACAGACTCGAATTATTTCGATGTGGTCGATGGCGTGGTGGACAGAGTAAAAGAGATTGCTGCTCTGGACGATGCGAAGAGAAAGGAATATATGGAATCTGCGAGGGATGTCTCAAAAATCGCTCTCTGGGAAAATCAGATACAGTATTATAAAGAAGCATATTCAAAGGCAATATCGAAGGTAAAAGAAACAATAGGAGACTCCCATGAGGAGATGGAAGCAGATAAGACAATGGAATATAAGAAGATAGAAATCAACAATCCATCTTGGAAGAGTGTTGTCGTAAGACGTCATCTCCCAGATGCTCTATCAGGGCTGGAGACCCTGTCAAAAAATCTCTGGTGGTGCTGGAATAACGATGCGAAAGAACTATTCAAATCAATCGACACAGACATATGGTATAAGACAAATCATAATCCAATGGCCCTGCTTGATGCAGTGAGCCTAAAAAGATTCAACGAACTGGCGAATAATGAGGTTTTTCTTGGAAGACTCGGAGCCATCATGGATGAGTTCAATGCCTACATGGTTAAAAAGTCGGAGCGCAAAGATCCCGAGATAGCATATTTCTGCATGGAGTATGGTCTCGACAGCTCTTTGAAAATATATTCAGGGGGTCTTGGAATCCTTGCTGGTGACTACTTGAAAGAGACTTCAGACATGAACGTGAATATGGTAGCCATCGGCCTTCTTTATCGTTATGGATATTTTACGCAGGTTATTACAAGCCAGGGCGAGCAGGTGGCGCGTTATGATGCCCAAGATTTCACTAAAATTCCGGCAGAGCCTGTCATCAATGACAATGGTGAATGGGTTACTGCTAGCGTAGCCTTCCCAGGGAGGATAATTACGGCAAGAATATGGAAAGTGGCTGTCGGCAGGACCGATCTTTACCTTCTCGACACAGATTACGAGGCGAATATTCCGGAAGACCGTCAGGTAACGTATCATCTGTACGGCGGAGACTGGGAGAACAGGCTCAAACAGGAACTGCTCCTCGGCGTGGGCGGAATCAGGGCTCTGCGCAGCCTTGGCCTGAATCCTCAGATATACCATTGCAATGAGGGACATGCTGCATTCACCGGTATTGAAAGGCTGAGGGAATATATTCAGAATGACAATCTTGACTTTGGTGAGGCATTGGAGGTAGTCAGGGCTTCGTCGCTCTTCACGACTCATACGCCTGTGCCAGCGGGACATGACACATTTGATGAGGATCTGCTAAGAAAATACATAGGCCACTACCCGCCTCGCCTGAAGATTGACTGGGATACTCTCATGGGCTTGGGCAAAGCCAGCGTATCTGACCCTAACGAAAAATTCTCAATGAGTTTCCTGGCCGCTAACCTCAGCCAGAACGTAAATGGAGTTTCTAAGCTGCATGGCGACGTGTCGAAAGAGATATTCAGCAAGATGTATCCTGGATATCTTCCTGAAGAACTTTTCATAAGCTACGTCACGAATGGAGTTCACTATTACACATGGTGTGCTGCTGAATGGCAGAAGATTCATGACAAAGTGTTCGGGCCGGAGTTCAAGACCCATCACTACGACAAGAAGTGCTTCGAAGGCATATACAGAGTTCCTGACGCTGAAATTTGGGATACTCGCAAGGTGCTGAAAAAGAGATTGATAAGGGTCGTTAAAGAGAGAATCTCGGATTCTGCCCTGTGCAATCACTATTCGCCAAAGGAAATCGTGGCGATAAAAGAGAATCTCCGTGATGATGTCCTGACCATCGGATTCGCAAGACGATTCGCTACGTATAAGAGGGCCACGCTTCTTTTCTCTGACCTTGACAGGCTGAGCGACATCGTGAATAATCCTCAGCATCCGGTGCAGTTCATTTTCGCTGGTAAGGCGCATCCTGCCGACAAGGCTGGCCAGGATTTGATAAAACAGATAATCGACATTTCCAAGCAGCCAAGATTCATTGGGAAGATAGTCTTCGTGCCAGGGTATGACATCTCTCTGGCTAAGAGGCTCGTACAAGGCGTGGATGTTTGGATGAATAATCCTACGAGGCCTCTTGAGGCTTCCGGAACATCAGGGGAGAAGGCTGCAATGAATGGCGTGATGCATTTCTCTGTGCTTGACGGCTGGTGGGTTGAGGGCTACAAGGAAGGTGCCGGCTGGGCATTGCCTCAAGAACAGGTTTACGAAGATAATAACTACCAGAATGAGCTGGATGCTGCGACTATCTACACGACGATAGAGAATGATATCGCTCCTGCCTACTATGACGTAGATCCTAAGACGAATCTGCCAGAGACATGGATTGGCTATATAATGAACACTATAGCTCAGGTAGCATGCAACTTCACTACTAATAGGATGCTGACTGACTATTGCGAAAAATTCTATTATCCTCAGGCGAAGAGGACGCAAATGCTCGTGGGCGATGACTATGCCATCGCCCGGAAGATCTCGGCTTGGAAATCTAGGATGCGCAGGTACTGGAATGACATCGAGGTGATCTCTCAGAAGCTGCCAGAAGCATCTTATAGCTTAGATCATGGCAGCGACCTCAATGTGGAGGTAGTACTGAATCTAGGCAATATCAAGCCTGAAGAAATAGGCGTTGAGGTGCTTGTCGCAACGACCGATAGAAAACGCCAGCTGCATATTCAAGAGGTTTTCCAGTCCAATGTAGTCGAATATAAAGATGGCATTGCTACATACCATGCGTCTGTCGAGCCGCAGAGGGCTGGAATGTACCAGTTTGCCGTGAGGATGTATGCTATGAATGAGCTGCTGCCTCACAGGCAGGACTTCGAGTTGGTGAAATGGTTATAGCTACTGGATTTTTCGACGGTGTCCACATCGGGCACCGTCATGTCATATCTACGCTGATCGATGAAGCTAGAAGGCGTGGCGATGAAAGCATGGTCGTCACCTTCTGGCCTCATCCGCGTAATGTCCTTCAAGATGATGCCCGTAATCTTCGCCTTCTTACTTCCTTGGATGAAAAGACGGAGCTTCTGAAAGGGCTGGGCGTGGATCATGTCGAAGTGCTGCCTTTCACGAAGGAATTCAGCCGTCTGACTTCAAGGCAATATATTCATGAATATCTCGTAGGCCGTTTCGGTTGCAAGGCTATCCTTCTTGGGTACGACAACCGCCTCGGCAGCGACTTGGCTGGGCCGGATGAAATCGGAAAGATAGCAGAGGCCGAAGGCGTGGACGTAATCCTTTGCAGTAAAATCGAAATTCCAGGAGGGCTGGTGATCAGCTCGACTAAAATCCGAAAGGCTATCTCCTCTGGTTGCATCGAGGAGGCCAATCAGATGCTAGGTTATGAATATTCCTTATTAGGCGTCGTAGTGGCAGGCAACCAGCTTGGCCGCACAATCGGCTTTCCAACAGCGAACATGCAGCTTTACGAGCCGTTGAAACTTGTCCCGGGCAACGGGGTCTACAAAGTAAGGGTCAAGGCAGTCGGGCGCGTCCTAGCCGGAATGTGCAACATCGGTCTGCGTCCCACTGTGAGTCACGACACAAGGCTCACGATAGAAACGAACATTTTCGATTTCGATGAGGATATCTACGGCCTGCCGATAAAGGTGACGTTCCTCCACAAGATCCGCGACGAACACCGCTTCAGTTCAATCGGCGAACTGAAAGCGCAGCTGGAGCAAGACCGCAATTCTTGCATGTAAAATACAATGGCGTAAGCAAGATGGGTAAGATTGGCATTAGCATTCAATGACTTACAGAGCCGCTTGCTCACGCATCCAATTTTTGGCAGGCGTAAGCGAAGGCTCTTCGAGAATCATTAAGTATTAGACACTTACGAATACAATTTGCTTAAGCCCTCTTCGAGATTTTTCTCATTATCCAGATGACAAGGAGCGCTATGAGCCTCATTAACCAGAGTGAAATGTAAGCTATGATGGCTACCACAAGGACATAGCCTATCATCGTGAAGAGTTCTTTAGCAGGGCGGGAAAATTTGATTATAGCAAATATATTCACGCAGACTGCGAACACGAAGCAGCCGAGAAGTATCCAGAGCTCCCTCCTGATTGATTTTTCTTTTATAGTGATGTCTTTCATCTTAGAATTCCATGTAAGGGATTTTGTATTCATCTGGGAATTGCAGCACGGCATGCTGTTCCATTGCCTGGTTACCAAGCAGGCAGAGCGTCGATGAGCAGTAGGCCTCCTCAACCACGTTTTTTGCCTTCTCTCCGGTGATGCAAGACTGGCAGAATGCAGAGAGAATTTCGAGTGAGCCATCGTCACCAGAAGCCCCTATCATGCTTTCTCCGCTAGTCGTGCTTGTCTTTCCCGACATCACGGGATGGGGAATATATTCCGACCTCAGCTCCGGTCTCCAGCTTGGCCCAGCTGTAGGAATGGAAGCAAAAACCCCATTCTTGATCTGATCAAGTAGTTGGCGTATTCCTGGAACCATGTTGTCGTTTTCTAGGTAATAAACTCCTTTTGAGAGGTCCATAGTGCCGTCTTTCCCCAGAATTTGCTCCTCCATGCCGTTGAACTTATTTGAAATGAGAGACTCATAGGCTATCTTCCTACCATCGGAGTACCTGTAGGTTACAGCCACGCTGTCATAAACTTCTCGCCCGTCTTTCCAGTAGACGATGTCTCCCATTCCTGTTACCTCGAAAGGCATTTTGTCGGTTGCCCAGTTGCAGACCTCCAGCTGATGGCAGCCCAGCTCGGTCATCAGGCCTCCAGAGTATTCCTTGTAAAGCCTCCAATTGATCCATCTCTCCAAATCAGGAGAAGGAACCGGCCTGCGCCAGTCAGCATTCCTGAACCAATGGCACCTCATCCCGACCACATCTCCGATCAAGCCCTGCTTTATCATCTGCATGGCCTTGACATATTTCTCGTCGTACATCCTTTGCATGCAATAGTACAATGCTTTGTCTGTTCTGGCGTACGCATCATAGACAGCCTTGCATTCTTCCATCGTCCTTGCCATTGCCTTCTCGCAGAAAACGTGTTTACCTGAGGCAAGAGCATCTAGAGTGATCCGGGCATGCAGATGAAGCGGAGTGGCGATTATCACTCCATCGATGGATTTGTCGTCCAGCACCTCATGATAATCTTTGCAGCCTTTAGCGCTAGGGTAAAGGGCGAGCGCGGCATCCAGATTCGTCTTGTAAGGATCGCATATTGCGACCAAGTCCGCATGCTGAATGTTCAATAGATTATGAATATGATACTGTCCCCTTGATCCAGAGCCTATCAATGCTAATCTTGCTTTCTCTTTTTTTATCTCTTCCAGCCTCTCCGGAGTGCATGATGTCAGCCACGGAGCCGAGTTCGCCAAGAACAAAGCACCACCGCCCATGTAGGCGAGGCTTTTGATGAAATTCCTAAGCCCGAGATCTACTTCTTCTTTTTTGTCCATCGTAAGTAAAGATTATTGCAGCCTACGCTGCTTTAAAAACAGTAAATTTAATTAATATTTTGGTAAAAACTTCCTATCTTTGTGATGATTCTCTGATTAATGATGCTGAATAATGAGATAGAATATTTTCCAGAAGCTGCTATGTTTCATGGACATATTCCTTTAATCATGGGGACAGAGCTGGACCTGATTGTTATCGAGGGCGAAGAGCCTGACTCAAGAAAAATCTGGGACTGGCTTTGCTTCGAGGGTGATTGTCTTGATGCGATGCTGAATCGCTTCGCTCCTGAAAGCGAAGTGTCCAGAGTTAACAAAGCTAAAGTCATGCAGAACTCCACAATAAGTCAGGAGCTTGCTGACCTTATCAGAATCGCAAGGGATTATTGGCATCGTACAGGAGGCCTGTTTGACATCACGAAAGGCGGAATGGAAGAAGTTTCGCTGGATGAGGAAAATCGTATCTCGCTGAGAGGGCATGAACTCGATTTTGGGGGCTTCGCGAAGGGTTTTCTGTTGAAAGAACTCAAGTCAGAGCTTGTTTCCTCTGGCGTCCAGACGGCGTTCGTCGATTTCGGCGACAGTTCCATCCTGGCGCTAGGACACCATCCGTTCGGAGACTGCTGGAAGGTCGGCGTGAAAGACCCATTCGGTGGGGCGGTGCTGGGAGAGATAGAGCTCAGGGACCAGGCTATGTCCACTTCAGGCAACACGCCTGTATATTCATCGCATATCGTGAATCCGAAGACTGGAGAGGCTGACAATAGTAGAACAGTAGTAACTGTAGTCTCGGATGATCCCCTCGATGCCGAAGTCTTGAGCACTGTTGCCATAATAGCTTCACCCGAGGAACTAGAGATCGTCAAGAAGAATTTTCCTGGTACGATGTTTTCAATATTTAGAAAATAGAATTTTCGTTGTCTGAAGCGGTAATTTCGCTATTCTATATTCAGAATCTTCGGGATTAGTTTTATCTTTGTGAGATGGGTAACATTAGATAATCAATCTTGGAGATAAATAATTATGTATTTTCCGTTGAAACAACATTGCAGATGGGCGCTGCTGGTGCCTACCAGCATGGGCCTGAGAGTGACCCCTGAGAATGGCCAGCCTGTGCAGGGCAGCGACGTGCTGCATCTCCAGGCCACGAGCGCCGAGACGAACGTGGCCAGCATTTCCTCTTATCTCGGCCTTCCTGTGAAAGTTCTGACGGCTTTCGTTAAGGACAGTCCGTTCGCCGCCTTCATAAAGTCCAATCTGAGAGCCAGGGGAATGTCATACGAAGGTCCTGATGTGCCTCAGGGCGGGCCTTGGGGCTACAGGCATCAGATTAACGTGGCTGACAGCGGCTACGGCTCCAGGGGGCCTAGGGTCTGGAACGACCGTGCAGGTGAAGTTGGCAGGACGCTGAGCGTAAGAGATTTCGACTTGGAAAGAATATTTGGCCAGGAGGGCGTGCAGATCGTTCATCTTTCGGGGCTCATAGCTGCATTAAGCCCGAA
>Ga0256405_10010161_pt1 | contig 12550 bp, 7 predicted proteins | sample RumenRJG_02DNA_FD_189096 | JGI IMG/M metagenome (GOLD analysis project Ga0256405, IMG submission 189096) | Bovine rumen microbial communities from Lethbridge, Alberta, Canada - RJG_02 | ecosystem: Host-associated > Mammals > Digestive system > Stomach > Rumen | place: Canada: Alberta | collected...
CATGAGCATGCAAAACTTGAAAAACCCCGCAGATGGGGCCTCAATGACCCACATCTTTATCATCTAAGGATGCAATATGGCAAGGATATCTATGAACGCGATATCGGCTTTAGAAGCATCCGTGTGGCCGAAGATGGATTCTATCTCAACGAAGAACGCATCAAGCTTAGAGGGCTGAACCGTCATCAGACCTATCCTTATGTTGGGGCAGCCGCACCAGATGCGATGCAAATCGATGACGCCCATATCCTAAAATATGAACTAGGATGCAATGTCGTGCGCACCTCCCACTACCCGCAGGATGAATCCTTTCTAGATGAATGCGACCGTATCGGCTTGCTTGTCATCGATGAAATCCCAGGATGGCAATTTGTCTCCAATGATGAGAATTGGCGGGAGAATTGCATAGATTTTGCGAAAAGGATGATCAAAAAAGAGAGGAATCATCCATCCTTAATCATGTATGGATTGCGTATCGATGAGAGTGTCGATGACCATAATCTCTATAGCGCCATCCAGTTTGAGAAATCCTTATTAGATCCGCATCGCCCAAGTATCGGGGTGCGTTATTTCAAAGACTCGGAATTGCTAGAAGACGTCTTTGGCTATAATGATTTCTCCTGTAATTCTTCTAGCCATGGCTTAGAAAGCTCTGCTTCCTATAAGAAACATAAAGGCAAGCCTAAACTCGTCACCGAGCATAATGGCCATATGTTTCCAACCAACAATGCGGATAACATCTTGCGCCGCACCGAACAGGCGATGCGACATCTCAAAGTCATGGACGACGCCTATAAGGATAACAACCTATTAGGCGCGATTGGCTGGTGCGCGTTCGATTACAACACCCATAAGACCTTCGGTAACCTTGACCACATCTGCTATCACGGCGTATGCGATATCTTCCGTAATAAGAAATTCGCCGCCTTTAGCTATGCTAGCCAAGGCGAGGAAACAGTGATGAAAGTTGCATCTAGCTTATGCAGTTCGGATTATGATGCCGCATTAATCCCAGTGACCTATGTTTTATCCAACCTCGATGAAATCAAAGTCAAGGCCAATGGCGTGGAGATCGGCAGCCTGAAGCAAGATAAAGAAGGTTTCCCACACTTGCCACACCCGCCCTATAAGTTCTTTGATTTGATCGGAAATCGCTTCGATGAGCCTGGATATTCCGAGAAAGAAAAGCGACAGATCACGCATGCATTAAGCCATGTCGCCCATTTCGGCATGGATAAGATCACCTTAAGACAGGCGTTATTATTAGGCGTCACTTCCTTGAAGCACCACTTATCCTTCACCGATATCTATCAGCTCTATGGCAAATACATCTCTGGCTGGGGATCCGATGGAGTCTATTATGAATTCTATGGCTATAAAAACGGTGCTCAAGTCGCTTACCAAAAACTAGGTCCTTCAGGCGGCTACCATATCGAAGCCAAAGCCAATAAAGATACCCTGATCTACCAAGATGTTTATGATGTAACTAGAGTCAGCATTTCCTGCGTGGATGATAATGGCAATGTCGTCCATTTGGCCAATGATGTCATCGAAATCGAGACCAAAGGCGCCTTACGTGTTTTAGGCCCGACCAAAATGGCTTTAGTTGGCGGCACCATCAGCGTCTATCTTGCTTCCAAAAAAGTCGAAAAACCCTGCAAATCCAAGTTAATCGTGCGTTGCGCACGTGGAAATATCGAGATTCCGTTGCTGGTAAAATAGGTTTCTAATCTTTTAAGCATCCAATAGGAATGACGAACACGCCGTCCTCTCTTTTGGTTGCAAATCTAGTTCCAGTGATAACGATTTTCAAATCCGGAAGACGCATCGTATGCGTTGGATATTTCTTATTGAATTCCTTAACCAAACGTTCAATTTCGCAAAGGTGTTTCGCGCCTTTTTCGATCTCTTCCTCGCTTAGTTTGATTTCAATCAAAGCATATCTGCCGTCTTCTAAATGTAGCACAGCATCTGCTTCTAAGTCATAACGATCATGGTAGTAAGAGATTTCTCCACCATTTTTGGCTGAATAAGCTTTTAAATCCCTAATACATAGCGATTCGAATAGAAAACCTAAAGTATTGTGATCACCCATCAAAGTTTCTGGAGATGCGCCTAAGGCCGCAGCGGCAATAGAGGGGTCAACGAAATTGCGTTTTGGTCCACTCCTTATGTTGGCCTTGCTTCTTAATGCTGGGGACCAGGCATCTAAATCCTTAATAACGTATAGTCTTTCTAAAGCATTGATATATTCATGATAAGTCGATTCCGAAATACCACAATTCAGTGCAGCATCAGTAAGAATCGTCTTTGTGTCTGCAAGAGTACAAATGTTTCTTGCATATGATTTAAGGACCGCTTTGGCCCAATTCGGATTTCTTTTTATGCCATCCAAAGCAGACATATCTCTACCGCACGTCTGCCTAAATAAATCTTTTGCTACAAATAGCTGTTCTTTCTCGCCACGTGCAAGAATAGATTGCGGCCAACCACCCCTACAAATCGCGAAGATATAATCATCGATGCTCATGTCGCTTTCGCAAGGAATAAAACTATTTGGATTGTCGAACAGCCCCTGGAGACTGATGGTTCCATTAGATTCATTGGTTTCATACAAACTCATTGGAAGCATCTCTAACTCGCTGATCCGCAATGTACCAGTGTGAGGGGTCTTAACATCGTTAGAAGATGATCCGGTCAAAATAAACATTCCATTCTTGCCTGGATGATCATCACAATACTTTCTTATTGCACCCCAAAGTTTCGGGGCATCCTGCCATTCATCAAATAAAATGGGTTGCTCTCCATTCAATAATTTGGAGGGAAAGTTATTAGCTAAATCAAGGTAATAGCCACGTCTATCTTCGTCTTGGAACTCAATTTTTGTTTTCGCGATTTCATTGGATGTTCTAGTTTTGCCACAACCCTTAGGACCAGTGACTAAAACAGCACCAAAAACACGTAATCTAAACTTTAATAGTTCATCGAATACTCTTCTCTTGTAATCATTCATTGGCATTGCCTCGCCAAAAGTATAATGTATATTAACATACAAAGCAATATCCGCTGGAGTGTTTCGCTGTATTTCACTGGAGTGTTTCGCGGTATTTCGCTGGAGTGTTTCGCGGTATTTTACTGGAGTGTTTCGCGGTATTTCGCTGGAGTGTTTCGCGGTAACTTCATATAAAAAGACTGGCTATGAACCAGTCGTTTTGAGGCATGTTGAAGTTATTTTTTTGGTCGACCGTTAACAGCAAGTTTGACCACTTCATAGCCACCGTTATAAAGGCCTTGCTTATGGCAAACCAAGATTCGCTCCACCAAGAAGCGATAGGCGTCTTTATCCGCAAGAAGGGTATCAATCATCTGATTCATGCTCTTCTCGTCTGGACATTCTAAGGTAGCGTCGCCCATCTCTCTGCCATGAATTGCTCCATAAACTTCATGCCCGCCGATATGGCGTTGGAAGATTTTTGGGATCGGGTAGAAGACGAGTTCACTCGGCTTGGTGATCATCAAGTCGGTATGACGCATCAATAGGTTCGTAGAATACACCGCTTCGAAGATCTCATCGTTTTGGAAGAGGTAAATACCTTCCACCACTTTCTTCTCTAATGTTGGCAATAAATCGATCAAGCCCTGATAGTTATTGAAATAGCAATGGGCCTTGCTTTCAAAGCCTGGAATCTTTTTGCAAAGATATTCATGCATAAAAAGATGATCACCGTAATTTAAGAAGATCGCGACCTTCTTTTCTTCCACAAGTGGCATCAAATGTTTCATCATTCCAAGGAACTGCTTCGCACCCGCGCCAGCGCCACCAACGGTAAGCAATAAGCGTAATGGCTCACCCTTTTCTAGCCTGCGCAAACGCGCTTTGCAATCGCCTTCAACATTGGATACCAACTCATGATCAACATAATGCCCGACCATGTAAAGGTCTTCCGCAGGAATGCCTTTTAAAGGCGATTTATCGAAGTTATGCAGGGTTTTATAGCCAAAATAGGCAAATGGCGTCTGCACGGTATGAATCGCGCCTTCGCTTAAATGTAGGCCCATTGGCCAGTTATCCGGAATCGCGTTGACCACGTGGGTTAAGCCGGCATGGACCGCGGCTTGGGATGGCCAAACATGCGTTGCTACGTATGGCACGTCCTTTGGGAAATCATTGAGTAACGGGACCATGAGCTCGGCGTTTTTCTGGTCAGGAGCGTTATATTGGATCTTCTTGAAGCCTTCGCAGTTGAGTGGCTCCCAGACAAGTTTATTGAATAACTTGGACTTCTGGGAAATCTTCGAGGCCGTGGAATAAAGATCATTTTGATAACGGATGACCTTGGAGCCGGTCGCATCAAAAGAAGCAAGGTCAAACCAATATGGCTCATATCCTAAAGCAGCCGCGCAGCTAGCAATAGCCATAGAGATACGGTAATGGCCAAAGCCCATGCGGATATTGCCCACCACTAAGGCGTTTTCAGGAAGCGATAACGGCTTATCACTTAAGACAAGGTTTTGGACCTTCATATGGGATAAGCAAGCAACAGGAACGGTATCTAGATGATATTGTTTGGCCGAATCATCGCCAAAACGTTTGATAAAGCCTTGCTTAGCCTTAATGGCTTTTTTGATAGTCTTTGCATCCATGGGATTGCCAAAGATTATAGAGGAACGATCTTGCATAGATTTCTCTCCTTTGTAGATATAAGAAAAAGGGCGGGAAACCCCGCCCATAGATAGTTTATTCCGCTTTCGGGGCTGCTTCTGGTTCAGATTCAGGAAGATGCTCTTCGGCAGCGTGGCGCTGCTCTAAAGCTTCAACGATCTCTTGATGTCTTTCTTCAGTGATCGTGTAACAGAAATGGACTAAGCAATAAGCGATAGCCATGGAAATGACAAGGATTGCAACAATCCAGATACCCATGACAAGCAACTGCTGCTTATCAGCGACGAATCCTGCCATCTTCTCGTAGTAGGCTTCTTTCTCGATTAGGCCAAGGTTGAAGTCTTGCTCGGTATTGGAGATCGCAGTAACGACAGCATAAACACCGGCTGAGATGAAGATGAGGTATTGGAAGCCGCGAAGCATCGCGGAGCCAAGCTTGACGGTCAATGGTCTCCAAGAGGAGATCAAGGATTCCTTACGCTCGCCATATTGATATTCGTTATAGTCGATGGAATCCTGGAACATGACGAGGATGACCATATACATCATGCCCATGCCAAAGAAGAAGATCAATGGGAAGAGGTAATTGAGGAACATAAGCCCGGAGAATGCCCAGCCGAAGTTCATCTCGTCGATCTTAGTTAAGCTTGGGTCAACCCAAGATAAGGCATGCTCACCAAAGATTGGGAAGCAGCAAAGGAAGAAGCCAGCGAAGGCCGCCATCATGACGATGAAGAAGATGGTGAGGATCTTTTGTTTGTCCATCTTCTTGGCCAACACTGGATAAATGGCCTGCGAGCCAACCATGCCAAGGACATACATGACCGAGATGATGGTCGCGACAAGTCCACCACGTCCAGAACCATAGCCTAAAGAGAGGTAAAAGTAATTTAAACCGATGCCACCGGTGAGAACACCAGATGCAAGGTAATATAAGAACATCGCGATAACGGCAACGCGGAGCTCTTTGTTTTTGCCAAAGACCTTGAAGAGGTCAAGAAGCGAGGATTTCTCGGACGCTTCTTCTTGCTCGAAGTCTCTTTCTTTCTCCTGACAGAAGAAGAATAAGGCCACTTGTGATGCTAAGAAGAGAACAGCAACCGTGATGGCTAAGATAGCCCACACACTAGCGACGGATAAGCCAAAGCCAATGAACATGTTCGGCAATAACATGCCAGCAGCGGTCATGACGAAGCCACCGATAGATGCGCATACAGTAACGCGGGATGTTAAGGTTGCACGCTCGCGCTCATCGTTGGTAAGCGCTGGAAGCATCGACCAGTAACCGATATCGTTCATTGTGAAGAAGAGATCCCATATGAAGTAGAAGATGATCATCAATACGACATAGCCCCAACCATAGCTTTCCGAGGCTGGATCCCCTGGACGGATCAAGAACATGCATAAGACGGCGATGACATTGCCGATCGCGCCGATCAAGATCCATGGTTTGAATTTGCCGAGTGGGAAATGGACCTTTTCAACGATGAAACCCATGATTGGGTCGTTGATGCCGTCCCAGATAAGGGCGACCATCATCGCAACAGTGATAACTAAGAACTGGTTCGAAGCAATCTCTGGGTTGCGGTTCAAGACGCCGGAATTGATCGCGTATTGGACTAAGAAAGAGCCAACAAGCGCATAACAAGCATCACGGAAGATGCCAGTGAACGGGTAAAGGAACTTGGTTAATGCTGGTACCTTATTGCCCGTAAAGGTTTTTGGTTTAAAACCCATAACTAATAACCCCCTGTTATTGACAGTAGCGTTATTTTATTGGAAAGCGCTTACACATTCAACGAGAAAAAACAATCCGAAAACTTGAAAAACTCGCAAAGTTTCCATTTTGTTTCGATAAAACGGGGGTTATTAATTCAAAAATTATTTTCGGGCGATTATGAATTACCAGCGGTTATAGACTTTTTCGGCAAATCCCATGCGTTGATGGATCTCATAGACCTGCCCATCAATCTCAATGGTGCCAGAGAAAAGACCGAAGACTTGATGCTGATTGGAACGGATAAGCAAGGCGTTCGTATCGCTGTGTCTATCATAAACTGGCGTAAAGACCAACTTGATATCGCCTTTCTCAGAACGGAAGGTCCATGGGGCCATGAAATCGTCTTTGCCAAAGTCCCCCATTGGGATATCCATCTTCACGTCTTCTAGCTTATAGGCTTTGCCATCGAAGAAGAACATATTCTCGCTGGCGGCACTGGTTTCGCCAAAGCCATAGCCAAGATTCCATCCGATGACATGTCCGTTATCGATGGTGTTTAGACTTGACCAATACCAGGTATTCTTATAGGTCCATACACCCCTGCCCCAATCAAGAACGGCAAAGGAGTCATGGAGGAAATCATAAGAAACATCACCGACTTTCATATAGCCACGGGCGGACATGCAGTTGATCTTTTGATTATAATAGAAATGGGCTTTCTTCTTGAACGGGGTGGCGATTACCATCGAGCCATCGACCGTCTCTTCAAGGTAGACATCACAATGGAAAAACTCTTTCTTTTTCCCAAAATCCTTGCAATTCACGGTTAAACGACGCTTTTTGCCATCGAGTTTAACAAAAGAGAAAGAGAATCCACGCTTATCATCAGAAACATTGACATCCCCCATCATCGAGGTAGAAGGTAAACCGATCTTGCCAAGGGTGAACCAATCCATGATGGATTTGGTGATATCGGTTTTCTTCTCAAAATCGAGCACAGTGATGGAATATAAAGAATGGTAGCCATTATCAGCAACGGTCAATGCTAATCCGAATTTCTGATTGCCAATATAATAATAATCCCATTCTTTGATACGCCATGCAGGAGCTTTGATAGCGGCGCGGTTATATGCCTTGACTAAGGAAGTAGCATACCCTGCTTCCGTAAGGTTACCCTGCTCATCAAGCAAAGGTCCAGGGGTTAATTGATGCTGCGCCATAAGTGCTCCTTTCGCTTCATTGAAGCATATTTAGTCTAGTGTTAAAGAAGTTTTGAATCTTGTTTTGATCGTCGTTAACGCCACCGATGGCGTTCGTGACATCTAGGAATGCATCCATATCATAAACCATATTCTTATACTGCTGAACATAATTTAGATAAGGCGTTGCATAAGCTTGATCGCCGCTCAAGAAGGTATTCATGTATAAGGAGTTCGCCTGATCACGGCTTAAAGTCTGATCATCTAAGGGCATCTTGTGGATAAAGGAATGCTCGCTGCCAAGCCCTAATGACCAATCCCAGTCATAAGGGATGAAGATGGCTTTGTCACTAGATGGCAAGAAGTAGATATAGAAGTTGTTATTGTTATATCTTTGGTCATCGAAATTACATAAAAGATAGGAAACTGCAGAGAATTTGAGAAATTGATCCATATCGACGATGGCGTCGATATCGCTTTTTGGGGCGTTATGGTAACGCACATTCCAAAGCACATTCATCAAATTGGCCATCTTGGAGAAATCGCTATCCTCGCCATTGCTATCATTGGTCTTAAGCTGGTAGCAAGGGAAGTATTCGTTATAATCATCTTCTACACCAATTTTCCCATGAGCAACTCTGCCGCCGACGGAATTGCCATCATTATCATAGATTTTCTCAATCGCATTATCGCGGGTGAAGTCCGCTTTGCCCATGGAGTTATAGACGCATTTATATAAGTCGCCCGTGTTCTGCGTATCGCCCAATCTGCGGGTGATGAAATCCTTATCGATGTTCTCAATGATCTGATAGGTGCTGGATAATTGATGCTCAGCACTGCCAAAACTAAAGGAACAGGCTCTCGTCTTCGGCGCATATAGCCCAGCTTCTTCAAACATCTTGTAGCTATAGATTTCCCTAGCAAAACTTTGATTATTGTTCCTTGGGATATATTTGAAATCGAGTTTCTCAAAGCCCATGAAATTACGTTTCTTCCTGGCTTTGCGCTCACTAGCGGAATCCCAGGTTTTTTTGAATTGCACCACTGCTGGATCGTTATAAAGATCATCATCGAAGGTGGCTTTAAAGGAGATCTTGAAATGGATGAGTTCCTGTGGACGGCCATCATGATAGAAGGCCCTGCGGCTCGTGTTGCCTTTTTGACGGACCCCAACTTCGTTGTAAACATATTGCTGCCCATCATAAGTGATATAGAGATCGCCAGGGACATAGAAGTCTGCGTATTTGCCACGGTCTTTTTGGCGCTCGGAAATAAAGCGCATCGCTTCATCGCTCATCCTTAGTTCAACGGATAAGGATTTGCTTTGATCAAATAAGGCATAAATATCCTCTTGGGGTGGCAAAATGATGTCAGAAGAAGAAGGAACACCGCTATTGCTAGAAGCGCTGCTAACACTGCTAGAAGAGGAAGGATTAACAGCAGATGAACTGGATTTAGAGGTATCGGAATTACTAGATTGCACGAAACTGAAAAATGGCAGCGAAGAGAGATCGCAGCTGGTAAGCAATAAAATTGGCAATAATACTAAAATAGTTTTTTTCATATCGATGTAATTATATGGCAAATAACGTTAAAAAATAAGGCAAAACGCTTACATTTATCTAAGATAAAACATTAGTTTATTTGAATAATGCAAGGTTTTTAGAATCTGAATCATCTTGGCAAGCGTCACAACTTTAAAATACTAGAAAACGCTCGATGGTTTTTTATTAGGATAAACAACGATATTGTTATGATAAAAATAATCTTCAAAATAATGTTTTCTTTTTCTGAAGGAAGTCGATCGCGTAGATTGGGTAATAGGAGATGTTATCTTCTTCTTTCACATTCCCGTTATAGTAGACAGAGGCATGGAAAACATAAGAAGGGACCTGCATCAATTTTTTCAAAGCAGAAAGCCTGGAATAATCTTTTCCTGACTTGATCTCGATGAGTTCCAGCTTACCTTCATTTTCTAGTGCAAAATCCACTTCGCCCTTCCCTTTTTGAAAATAGAAATAGAGATTCTCAAAGCCATGTGCATGGAGTTCTTCAGCAACCGCATTCTCATAAATCGCTCCGAAATTCGCATCCAGTTCGCCCAGATAAATTCTTCGCTTGATATCCTCATCCATAAGCAAATATGTGAGCAATCCAACGTCCTCATGGAACAACTTGACTTTATTAAGTGCAGATGCCGCTTTTAAAGGAATTGCTGGTTCGGAGACAGCATGGCAAGTGATGGCAACCCCCGCATCGGATAGCCAACCGAAATTCATGTATTCTTGGTCGTTTTTCTTATGGCCTTCAATGTTAGATAGGATAAAGCGCTTGGTTGGAGACGAAAGCTCTCTAGGCAATAATTCATAGATGGATTCGATTTTGATTCGATCTCCGTCCGGGGCGTATTTAGTGATATCCTGGCGAATGAAATCTTCGATTGTCTTGTGTGCTAATGCGACATAAGCGAATGAGTTATGGTCAATGAACTCGCTTACGGCCTTAGGCATGCCGCCAACAAGGAGATAGAGTTTGTATTCTTTCAACAGCCGATCGTGAATAAAATCAGGCACAGTTTTTTTCTTTTCAATACAGGACTTCGCCTCTGCGATAACGGCTGCACTGACTCCTCTTGCCCAAAGAAATTCTTCAAAATCCAAAGGATACATGTTCAGAAGGAGAAGCGATCCTTCAGGATTAAGATTAACCATCTTGTTTAAATTCAAGCGCAGCAAAGAGCCAGATAATGCGAAACGGATTCCCGTATTCGCGGTAATATCCTTCATAGCAGTGATCAAATCGTAATATTCATCGATTTCAGGATGTTTCTCTAGATAAGTATAAAACTCTTGAATTTCATCGATAAAAAAGCATCCGCCCTCACCGATTGCGACATTAGAAAAAGCACTGAGCCTAAGTAGAAAATCATTTTGATCAGTCGCGCCTATGATTGCTTTGATCAAAGAGACATTGTTATGAAGCGTCAGCTCTGCGTAATTTGGGAATGCTAGCTTAAGGAAATCCTTAAGCAAATAGGTTTTCCCAACTTGGCGTGCGCCTAGCATCAAAAGAGAATAGGAGGTGTCTTTCCAGTTCACAAGATCAGATTCTATCTTCCTCTTTAATTTCATATAGCACTCCTTTTTGGGAATTTTCCAATCTAATAGTACCCTAAATCAGGGAATTTTCCAATATGAAAACGTTATGATTTCGGGAATTTTCCAATAAGAAAATAGTGTGATTTCGGGAATTTTCCAATTTAGTAACTTATAAACTGTTCAAATAATTCTCTCTGGATGTTTCAAATGTTGAATAGAGAAGTTGACTAACGAATAAATAAATAGATCAGCTCTATCACAGAACACGGAACCCTACACATAAGAAAAGCCAGCCAATGAGAAGGCTGGCGTGTTGTTCGTGAATTTTATTATTCTACTGGCTCACGGAAGGTATCCGCGGTCGCGTCGTTATAGATTTCCGAGATCCACATGATCGTGTGGGAATTACAATGCCCCACATTTTTGATCTGATGGGTATAGCCGGGGATGATGTTCACTGGGTGAGGATGTCTGCCATCTACTTGATCGAAGATGATCTTGTTGGTCTTGATGTCACGCTGCTTGATCTCGCATGACCCAATCACCGTATAAAAAATCTCTTTCTTATAGGTATGATAATGCCCACCTTTAATGATGCCTGGGAAGGAAACATTATCGGAGATTTGTCCCCATTTCTTGGATTTATAGAGTTCCTCAAAGCTTCCCCTGCTATCTTCGGCGAAGTTATAGCTATAACCTTCATCGCTTAGATAATCGCAGAATGTCTTGAAGAGTTTGAGCTCAAATTCATCATGGATCAATGGAAGATGACGTTCGCTTTCGATCTCCCCTTTATAGTAATATAGGAGATCAGCAAGGTGACCAAGAGTGCATGGATAGACAGGAGAAATGCTCAAAATATCTGCAGAACCCACATGATTTTCACTTTCAATCACATCGATGAAGGAAGCAACGATATCATCCACATAGTTATAATTGACGACATATTCACGGTCACGGATGCTAATCTCAAGGCCATGCGCGATGTTATAACAGAATGTCGCGGCTGCCGAATTATAATTTGGCCTGCACCACTTGCCAAAGACATTGGCAAGGCGATAGACATAGGCTTTTAATCCAGAAGATAGCAAATAATCTTCGCCCATCTTCTTGGATTTGCCATAATCATTATCTAATGCTGCTTGGGTAGAACTAGACATGATGATCGGGCAATTAGGATTATATTCTTTTAGCAAATCCGCAACCTTCTTCGTAAAGTTGCTATTGCCGTTATAGAATTCCGTAACGCTTAAAGGACGGTTGATACCCGCTAAATGGACGACGAAATCCGCCTCCTTGATATAGGAAAGGAGGTCTTCCTCTTTGCTATCGATATCATAGGCAAGCACTTCGTGTCCTCTGCGTTTTAATTGCAAACACATGTGCTTGCCGATAAACCCATTTGCGCCGGTGACGAGAACTTTCATTATTCTTTTCTCCAGACCATCTTATTCACAACCCCAACATAGGATTGGATGATCTTGACCACTTTGTCCGAGACATTGACGTCACTATAAACAGGAACCTGTGTGCAGCCACTCTTATTCATAACCGCGACTTCCACTGCCTGAAGGAGGTTCTTCGTATCGATGCCTGCTAACACAAAGCAAGCGGCGTCGAGTGCTTCCGGGCGCTCGGTGGAGGTACGGATGCAGACAGCTGCGATAGGATGACCAATCGAGGTATAGAAACTGCTTTCTTCAGGGAGGGTGCCAGAATCAGAAACCACCGCGAAGGCATTCATCTGAAGGTTATTGTAATCATGGAAGCCTAGTGGCTCATGCATGATGACACGTGGATCAAGTTTAAAGCCAGTCGCTTCTAGTTTCTTCTTGCTCCTTGGATGGCAGGAATAAAGGATTGGCATATC
>Ga0256405_10010162_pt1 | contig 12548 bp, 9 predicted proteins | sample RumenRJG_02DNA_FD_189096 | JGI IMG/M metagenome (GOLD analysis project Ga0256405, IMG submission 189096) | Bovine rumen microbial communities from Lethbridge, Alberta, Canada - RJG_02 | ecosystem: Host-associated > Mammals > Digestive system > Stomach > Rumen | place: Canada: Alberta | collected...
AGCGTACTGTGATGGTGAACCTGACTGTGAGGTTGTATGTGGATGAGATGCCCGACGACGAGGGTTTCAAGCGCGTGGAATACAGGAATGTGGAGGGATGCCCCGAAGCGATTGTTGTGGGAGCTGGTCCTGGCGGACTGTTTGCAGCCTTGCGATTGATAGAACTGGGTATGCGCCCTATTGTGGTGGAGAGGGGAAAGAATGTGCATGATCGCAGAAGGGATATTGCTGTTATCTCGCGTGAACACGTGGTTGACCCTGAGTCGAACTATTCTTTCGGCGAGGGTGGTGCAGGTGCGTTCAGCGACGGCAAACTTTATACGAGAAGCAAGAAGAGGGGCAATGTGGATAAGATTCTGAATGTTCTGTGCCAGCACGGTGCTTCGACTTCGATTCTCTCCGATGCTCATCCTCACATAGGCACGGACAAACTGCCGAAGGTAATTGAGGCTATTCGTAACACAATTATCAAGTGTGGCGGAGAAGTGCATTTCCAGACAAAAATGACTTCATTGATTGTTGATAATAATGAAGTTAAAGGAATTAGAGCAATTTCTACTAAAATAGAAGGCTCAAATGAAAGGGAATGGCTGGGACCTGTAATCCTGGCTACAGGACATTCCGCTCGCGATGTGTATCGCTACCTCTCTGCAAGCGGCATAGAGATTGAACCTAAGGGTATTGCGGTTGGTGTAAGACTGGAGCATCCTGCCGAACTGATTGATCAGATTCAGTATCACAATAAAGAGGGAAAGGGAAAGTACCTGCCTACGGCTGAATATAGCTTCGTGACTCAGGTTGAGGGCAGAGGTGTGTACAGCTTCTGTATGTGCCCTGGAGGAACAGTGGTTCCTGCTGCCAGCGGTCCTGAGCAGGTTGTAGTGAACGGTATGTCGGCTTCGCTGCGCAACTCTCCCTGGAGCAACAGCGGAATGGTAGTGGAAACGAGGGAAGCTCCGGCTGAATTCTACCATGATCACGACGGACTGGAGATGATGCGTTTCCAGGAGCATCTTGAACGTATGGCTTGGCAGGAGGGCGGGCGCCGTCAGAGTGCACCGGCTCAGCGAATGGCTGACTTCGTGAATCGCCGTCTCTCGCAGTCGCTTCCCAAGTCTTCTTACACTCCAGGGTTGGTGTCAAGTCCTCTGCACATGTGGATGCCCGAATTCATAGTGAGCCGTTTGCAGGAGGGTTTCAAGGCCTTCGGACGCTCATCCCACGGATTTCTGACGAACGAAGCAACGATGATAGGTGTGGAGACTCGTACAAGTGCACCGGTTCGTATTCTTCGAGACAGCGAATCGCTGCAGCACATCCGTCTGAAAGGATTATATCCCTGTGGCGAGGGTGCTGGCTATGCTGGAGGAATTGTCTCTGCTGCCATTGATGGAGAAAGATGTGCAGAAATGTTGAAAGGCTCCCTCTAACTCCCCCAAAGGAGGAGGAATCAGAAGGGTAGTGTGTTCTGCGGTTCTACCGCAGAAAAGAACTCAAAAACTTAAGAACTTAAAAACTCAAGACAAGATATGAAGAGAATTTTGTTTTTAGCAATTATGCTGGCGGGAACGCTGAGCGTGAAGGCACAGTTTACGAAACTGGACAGGCATCCGGTAATTCCAGTGGAATATGATGCTGTGTTTGTGGATCATGTTCGCAATTTCGTAGGTGGAGTGATTCGCTCCAGCTATGGACAGTTCTTCGGACAGATTACTCCTCAGGGTGAACTGACGGGGTATGGTACATTCTATACCGATCGTGACGGAGAGATTGTGGGACAGTTCTACAACGGTCAGCTGATTGTAGGAATCAAGCAGGGTAACGACATTGTGAAAGTGGGTACAGAAACTCACTACGCGGTGTATGACCTGCGTACGGCGGAGTTGCTCTACATCATAAAAGATGGTGAGAAATACCTGCCTGATGCCGACCACAAGGAAGCCTGGAAGTACGGTCAGTTGAAATACGCCAACGGTGGCAAGTATGTTGGCGAACTCGTGAACGGCAAACGTGATGGCTTTGGCATCTACTACTATGCCGACGGTGATCACTACTTCGGACGCTATAGCGACAACCGCCCAGTAGGCTATGGTGCAATGTTCAAAACCGACAATTCGGTGGTGATTCAGAAATGGGAGAATAAGAGTGAAGAATAAATGTGAATAGTGAAGTGTTGATAGTGAAGTGATAGTACCAGAAAGAGTAATTGTGAATTGATATGATACAGAATAGTAAAGAGGCATGGATAATGGCAGCACGACCAAAGACGTTGGTGGGTGCTGTGGCACCGGTGCTGGTAGGTGGACTGCTTGGCTTCTCCCATCTGGCACCGAGGGTGGCTTCGGCTTCAGCAATAGGATGGTGGATGCAGGCTTTCGCTCCGTTTATGCTGTGTATGCTCTTCGCGCTGATTATGCAGATTGACGCTAACTTCATCAATGACTATATTGACTGGAGAAAGGGTAGTGACCGCAGCGACAGACTTGGACCGGAACGGGCAATGGCTCAGGGATGGATTACTCCAAACGCTATGCGCCTGGGTATTCTGATTACTACCATTGCTGCCATTCTAATAGGATTGCCTTTACTGTTCTTCGGAGGAATGTGGATGATTCTTGTAGCGGTGTTGTGCATAGTTGCCTGCTTCCTCTATTCCACATTCATGTCATACAAGGGATGGGGTGACGCCCTTGTGATTGTGTTCTTCGGAATCGTACCAGTGGTGTTCACTTACTGGTGCGTGGTGAAAGGCAGTTGGGAAGCCGCATTGAATGTTAGTGTTATTAATCAAACAGTGATTATTTTCAAATTGCAGCAGGCTATGTTGCTGGGAATAGCAATGGGATTGGTGACTGACTGTTTGCTGATGGTGAATAATTACCGCGATGTGGAGCAGGACAGGGTGAGCGGCAAACAAACTCTGGTAGTGAGATTTGGTGAGAAAATAGCCCTGCAACTTTATCTATGGGCAGGAGTGGTGGCTGTAGTGCTGGTGCTGCTGGTCAGCTGGAAAAGTGCTGTGCTGCTACTTGCGTACTTGGTTCTGCATCTTATAACTGCATACAAGATGAGCCGTCGCAAAGGACGCGACCTTAATAGCGTGCTCGGAATGACTGCACGCAATATAATCATCTTCGGAGCTTGTACTGCTTTAGGCTTGATGATATAAGTGTGAAGCGTGAAGAGTTAGTTGTGAAGTGATAGTACCGGGAAATGATTTTATAACTATTCACCTGAATAGTTAATCAGGGCGACAGCATAGGCGCTGATTCCTTCCTCACGTCCGGTGAAGCCAAGATGCTCTGTGGTTGTAGCCTTGATGCTGACGCAGTCAACATCTATACCCATAACTTTGGCGAGTGTCTGCTGCATGGCAGGGATGTGAGGATTAAGCTTAGGCTGCTGGGCGCAGATTGTGGCGTCGATATTGCCGACTTTGTAACCTTTTGTGGCAATAAGATCTATCACCCGTGACAACAAAATCTTGCTGTCGATTCCGGCATACTCTCCAGTAGTATCGGGAAAATGATATCCTATGTCTCGCATATTGGCTGCACCAAGCAATGCGTCGCAGATGGCATGTATAAGCACATCTGCATCGCTGTGGCCAAGCAATCCATGTGTGTGGGGAATAAGAACACCTCCCAGCCACAACTGTCTGTCTGCTACGAGCTGATGCACGTCGTAGCCCATACCTATGCGAAAAGGAACCATATCTAATTCATAATTAAAAAATTCATAATTAATAATTCTGCGAAAAAACCGCAGAACACTCTACCTTCTCCTTCCCAGCAGGTCGCTGATGCCGTCCATGTCGAAGGCGAGAGTGAAACGAAGGGTCTGGTCAAGAGGGTTGCTCTGGGATGCGGAAATCACATAACCAGCATCTATGGAGAATACATTCATCTTGAAACCAGCACCAACGGTGTAGTATTTACGGTTACCCTTGTTGGGATGTTCGTAGTGATAACCAGCGCGAAGGAAGAATTTGTTGTTGTAGCTGTACTCTATACCTGCACTCCAGGAGATTTCCTGAAGCTCTTCCTTGAATCCGCCTGGTGCATCGTGGAAAGACTTGAAGATACCGCTGATAGGTGAAACGTTGTAGTAGCCTTCATCCATGAGCCAGGATGTATAGCCGCTATAGTCATCACTCTCAGCTCCAGTCTCTTCGATATACTGCTCCATGGTTGGGCGGGTGGGGACGAGGAGTTTGTTGGCATCGGCAGAGAATGTAATGGTGTTGTATTCATCAATAGGTACCATGAGAGAAGCACCAAGACGCAGGTTGGTAGGGAGGAACTCACTTGTGTTACCTTCGTCGTAGGAAATCTTTGAACCGATATTTGAGATGTTCAAACCCCAGCCCATCTGACACTCGCGCTGACCGAGATTGAGGTAGCCGTTGTGGTAGAGTGCCATGTCGGCAGCAAAAGCAGAACCAGGAGTTGTCTCGTCATCCTGCTTGTAAGCAAGGTCGCTATAGATGAATCGGAGAGCTACAGCTGCAGAGAAATTTTCGGAAAGCATGCGTGAGTAAGCAAGGTCGACAGACAATTCGTAGGGCTTGATGATATCGGCATTGCTATAGTCGCCACTTTCTGAATATGCCATAACCTCACCAAGAGAGAAATAGCGCAAAGAACCTGATAATGCATCATAGTCACCTATGCGGTAATAACCTGTGAGGTTGGCGAGGTCGATGTCGTTGACGAGCTGGCGCAGCCAAGGTGTGTAGTTCACAGCTACTCCTCCACGGCTGATACAGAAAGGATACTTTGCAGGGTTCCAGTACTGTGAGTTGACATCAGGGTCGGTAGCAGCACCTACATCACCCATTGCACCGGCACGTGCATCGGGAGCGATGGCAAGCGAAGTCACACCGTAGTAGACAGGGTTGAGCTGATTCTTCACGTCCTGTGCGTTGGCAACGCTGACGCAAGAGATTATTATTACAGAAAGTGTTTGTCGAAATAGTTTCATAATTCTTTATTTATCTGTACGTATGATTGTTGTACACTAATAAGAAAAACGTACAGACAGCAGGTTTATTGTGCCTTGGAACTGAGAATAACGAACTTTAACGCCTTAGATACAGTTTTACCTCCCTCGCAACCGATTTTTGCATTAAGAATATATACTCCAGGAGGAAGGTGAGAATCCATCTCATTGAAATTGCGAGAAAGTGTATATGAAGCCGATGAACTGAATCCGCTCTCTGAGGTTTCATAGACTTTGTGCCCGGCTACGCTATAGATAGCCACGTTTACGGAAATGTTTGTCTGAGGACGGTCGTTCTCTATGGTAAGCGTGATTTGATTGTAGGCCGGTGAGGTTACGGTCATATCGAATATCTCTGGTTGCTGTCCCTGATTTACGAAGAAATCTATAGTCTTCTGAGAAGCATTGTTTAAAGCATCGAAAGCGCGGATAGACATTGTATGGTGTCCGTCGCTTAGTTCCGGAATACTGAATGCGACGCTACCGCTTCGGTAGTCACCGATGGTAGGACTGAAAAATGCATTGAGTGAATAGGTCTGTGCCTCGTCGTTGTCGATTACCACAGATATGTCGTGACCAATGCCGCTACCAGTCATGTTGATTCCGCTCTCGTCCTGGAATGTGGCAATAAGCAGTGGTGTCTCGTTGACCACGTCTCCCTCTTTGAAGTGCTCGGTGTTGAGATAGGCTGTGATGACCGGACCTTCAGTGTCGTTCTTAAGTGTTGGCGATGTGCCATTGATAAGGAAATTGTCGAATCGTCCGTTCACCTCATTGCTGTGAGAATCATTGGCGGCATAGAGGGATACAAGTCCTGACTGCCCACTGTAGTTGTTATCGAGAGGCATAGGGAAAACGAACTTGAACTTGCCTTGGCGTACGGAGTCGGCACAAGTATAGAGTGTGCGCAGACGGTCTGTGAACTGATAAGGAGTCTCGATGGTGTTGCCGTTGGTCTCACCATAGGGATTGTTCTTGCAGACAACAATCTCTTCGTTATCGAAAATCACAGGAGAAATAACTCCGTTGAATTCTGTGTCGATAGTTCCATCCTCACCTACGATATGTCCCTCAATAGTCACAGTCTCACCAGCTGCTATTGTCATAGGAGAACCTGGTGCATAGGTTGAGTTGATGAGGTCAATCTCTATGCCTGGAGTTGGAGTGGCAAGAGTGATTGCCGGATCGCCGAGAAGCACGAAGTGTGCCTTGTTGACGTTGTAGGTAGAATTGTTGTATGTGTCGATGTAGTTGCACTTAGCGTCAGCCAGAGCTTCACCGAGGGTGTATCGCGTGCCGTCGGACTTATTGCCGAGAGCACGAATCATGAATCGCCAGTTGATGGCAGAGTTTGGTGCAGGGTAAACGGTGCGAGATGTGGAAATAATACCCATTGCCGCTCCCTTGGGATTGAGGAGAGCCGTTTCACCGATATTGCTCTGGTTCATGTCGAACGGAGCCACATCGCATGATGCTGTAACCCATAGTGGCAGACGAGGCGAAGACCAGTTTGCAAAATCGCTGGAACGGAGAATCTGTTCGTGTGAGAGGCAATAAGCAGCTCCGTGTCCAGTATAGTTCATCACCAAAGCTCCTTCCTGCATGATTCGGTTTATGTCGTTGTATGCGCCAGGGTAGGAGTTACCTGTAGAAGAGCGTTCACGGGTGTAGGTGTCCAAATATACTCGCTGTATGTGGATGTTGGGGTAGAGTGGTGAGATGCGTCCGATGAGAGTGTCGCCATCCTCCATGTGCTGGTTGTTGTTGCCGTCGTCGCAGAGCACAGCTATAGTGTTCTTCCAAGCTCCCACCTGCTCGTTGTTGATGTATGTGATGAGTTTGTCGACAACATCCTTTGCTTCTGAAGTTGTGGTAACAGGAATACGTCCTACACCAATAAGCGGTTTGGCACGAAGTACGTCTGCTGAAGCATTGTCGGCAACAAGAGTGAAGTATTCCTCAAGCACGAAACTGTTGGTGTGGCTCAGAGAATTGTCGCCTTCGTAGCAGAGCAGGTAATTCTCTGGTTTATATCCTGACATTGCAGAAGTAATCATGCGGTTGTCCCATACACAGTCACCAAAGAGAAGAAGGTTCTTAGGACGTGATGCAGCGTCAACAGCCCTGTCGTAGAGCATCTTCATGAAGCGGCGAATTGCAGTGGCATCGGGTGTGCCAGATGAGAATTCATTATAAATCTTGTCGGCAGAAACAACGACGCATGTCATGTTTTCGGCAACTTTGTGAGCATCAGCCAGACGTTGTGCCTGTTGTGTGAGATGACCGTTTGCAGGTACAACAATGACTAAATCGATGCCACTGAGTGAGTGCAAATCCTGATTAGCTATCGAACCTACTACATGTGGGCTTGGGAAAGTCGCGGAAGGATTGAAGGCCACGAACTCTTCACTGGTCCAGCTTTCAGCATCGCTACTGAAAGGGAAATCCCATGCCCCTGTAGAAGAATTATATGTACCGTTCAATTCCTCATAGCCAGTTGCAGAGTTAACATGCAGCACTGCGGTCTCTTCACTTCCTCCTGACAGACGGAATAAAACGTCACCTTTCTGTTTGGGACGGAAAAGCAACTCCTGTGAAGAAAGACGCAACTGGCGTTCATAGGAAGCACGCAAATAGTCAAGGCGTCCGGAAATACCAGAAGTACGATTGTGTTGTAATCTTATGGTGTTGGACTCCTTGCTGAAACGTTTGCTTACGGTATAGGTCCTTGATGTGAGCCTGCCATATTCATAGCTGCTGAGAGCTGTGAAGGAGATTGTGCCGAGAGTGGAGTCGTTCATCGTGACGCCAAGCTGTGAACTCGACGAACCTGCAGCGCAGAACTGGACTGTCAAATCAATTCCTCTATCGGCAACGATGTCAGGTGTCTGCAGGGTGTAGCTCTTTGTATTACCTGTAGCAAAGTCATAGCTGTCGAAGAATACTCGTCCGGAGTTGATGAAACTGTATGCGTCGTTCTCAATCAGAGCATGTTCGGGAAAAGAAGTGAGCACTGCGGCATCCGAACCTACATTGTATGCGTACTTCTCCAGTTCGATTGGCTCTGAAGATGCGTTCTCCGTAAGAAAATAATATGTGTAAGTAGAATAAGGATTGTTGAAGTGTGTGTAGCGAAGTGAACCCGAATTGGTTGTGCTGAGTGTCCATCGTGTCTGTCCACGTCCATAGAACAGAACTTTGGAATCTGTGCGGTAGAGAGGCAGTTCCACCAAGTCATCATCGATATTTTCTATGCCTGACTCTGGCAGCACTTCCAGATTCAATCCATAAAGCCTGACTTTAGCAGGATTGGAGAATCCCATGCTTCGCAAAGAACTGTTGGTAATCTGATACATTCCAGCTTTCTCAACCCTAATTTTCACCCATTTGCCCTCCGCAAGAACAGAGTGCTCAGCATAGCGTTCGCTTGTCTGTGCCGTAGCATAAACAAACGAAAGAATGAATAATATGGATTGTATAAGGCGGAACATGAGAGTAAAAAGTGAAGAGTGAAGAATGAAGAGTGAAAAATTGCCATCCGAATGGTACTCCTCTCTTATAGGGAGGGGCTGGGGGTAGGCTTTATTACTTTATTTTAAGTTTCAAGAGCTGTTGATCCTCAAGGTAGGCTTCGAGGGTTTGACCTTCACTCACAGGACCTACTCCTGCTGGAGTTCCTGTGAAAATCAGGTCACCCATCTTCAAAGTGAAGAATCTGCTACAGTAACTTACTATCTTGTCTACCGTATGAATCATGTCGGAGGTACATCCCTGCTGAACAGTGTTTCCGTCGATGTCAAGACGAAGATGCAGATTCTGGATCTCGGGCAGAGTGTCCTTTTTGACAAAACGTCCGATGGCTGCACTTTGGTCGAATCCCTTGCAGATATCCCAGGGTAATCCTTTGGCAATGAGCTGCTGCTGCAGGTCTCGAGCCGTGAAGTCAATACCCACCGTCACTTCGCTGTAGTATCTGTGGGCAAAGCGTTCTGATATGTCTTTTCCGAGTCGGTCAATACGAACTATGAGTTCGGTTTCGTAGTCGAATCGCTCTGCAAAATCAGGCACGAAGAACGGCTTTCCCTTCAGAATTACTGCGGATTCCGGTTTGGAGAATATCACAGGTTCTGTATTTAATAACGTAGTATCCTTTACATTATTGCCTGCAGACATTTCCTGATTGTGGGCGGCATAGTTCATGCCTATGCAGAGTATTTTCATATTCCGAACAGCCTTAGAATATCGTTGAGATTAGCGTAAATCAAAAGTGCGAAGAGAAGGAACATTCCCACATACTGCGCTTTTTCCATGAATTTGTCGCTCGGTTTGCGACGTGTAATTATCTCATAGATGGTGAAGAGCGCATGTCCTCCGTCAAGTGCAGGTATAGGCAGGAGGTTCATGATTCCGAGAATAATTGACAAGAACGCTGTGAGAAGCCAGAAACGTTCCCAATCCCACATTGATGGGAAGATATTGCCGATTGCGATGAATCCGCCAACTGAACGTGCACCTTTCTTTGTGAACAGATATTTGAGGTCATTGACATAACCTGTGAGCTTATCCCATCCATAACTAACACCGGCTGGGAAAGACTCCCAAAAACCATAGTCAATATGAGTGATTTTGTAATCAGGACTCTTGTTGGTGAATCCTAACAGGAATTCCTGGCTAAGAACGGCCTCCTTGGTGTAAACGCTGTCATCACGAGTAAAAGTCAATTGAACGGTGCGAGCTACGAGGCTGTCGTGAGCGGTTGACTCTTCGTTGACACTTTTTCTGAGGTCATCCAAAGCAAATGACAAATCGTTGAAATCCTGTAGCTCAGTCTCGTTGATGGCTGTGATGACATCTCCTTTCTCCAAACCTGCCTTCTGAGCCGCAGACCCTGGCATTACAGAGTCAACACCCATAGGCATGAGTATAGAGGCATATTGAGGCTGCTCTATCATGTCAAGCAGATTCATCTCACCGGAGAGAGAAACATCAACAGCCTTGCCGTTGCGCTGAACATGAGCAACCTTGGCATTAGACAGAGTACGCAGACATTCTGTATTCCACGAATCAAATGTCTCGTCGTCTGCACCAATAATGATATCTCCATCCTGGAATCCGTCAGCCTTTGCCTGCTGGTTGAATTTCATACCGTAAGTCATGTCAGTAGACTTGACATAATCCATGCCGGTGGCATAGATAACCATAGCATAAATAAAGAATGCCACGATGAAATTCATGATAATACCGCCGAGCATGATAAGCAGACGCTGCCAAGCGGGTTTGGTACGGAACTCCCATGGCTGAGCCGGTTGTTTCATCTGCTCAAGATCCATGGATTCGTCAATCATACCTGATATCTTAACATATCCTCCAAGAGGAATCCATCCTATACCATATTCTGTGCCGTCGTATTCATTCTCTCCATTTTCTTTCTTTACTATTGGCTTCTTCTTGCGAAGCTTGCGAAACCATTTGTCGTATGTGCTGAAGAGATGAAATTTGTAATCGAAGAAAAGATAGAACTTCTCCACACGAGTCTTGAAGAGTTTGGCAAACAGGAAGTGTCCGCCTTCGTGAAGAATGATGAGTAAAGCGAATGCTATTATCAGTTGTGCTGCTTTTACAATAATTTCCATTTATGTGTTGAGTTTTTGAGTTCTTAAGTTTTTGAGTTTTTGAGTTCTTAAGTTTTTGAGTTAGTTTATTAAACTTTCTGCGTATTTGCGTGCTACTTTATCCGTGTTGAGATAGACTTCCAGTTCAGAAGACTCTGAGAAATCTACATTAGCCATTGTCTGCTCAATAATCTCGCTGATTCTGTTGAACGGAATCTTGTCTTCTATGAAAGCACGGTTGACAATCTCGTTGGCAGCGTTAACGATACATGGCATATTGCCGCCCTTTTGAAGAGCGTCGTAGGCCAACTGCAGGCAAGAGAAACGATTTACGTCCGGTTGCTCAAAGGTCAGGTTCTTGATGTCAAAGAAACTGAGACGGTCAAAATTCGACTGAAGACGTTGAGGATAACTGAAGGCATACTGAATTGGCAGCCTCATATCGGGCATTCCCAATTGTGCTTTCACTGCACCGTCCTCGAATTGAACCATCGAATGAATCACGCTCTGAGGATGAACCACCACCTGAATCTTGTCGGGAGTGACACCGAAAAGCCACTTTGCCTCAATGACTTCAAATCCTTTGTTCATCATCGTAGCTGAATCAATGGTTATCTTCGCACCCATGTTCCATGTTGGATGAGCCAAAGCCTGTGACTTGGTAACGTGTTTGAGTTCTTCCACAGAATAGTTGCGGAAAGGACCGCCACTGGCAGTAAGGAGAATTTTCTCAATTCTGTTGCCTGGCTCAAGACACTGAAAAATTGCCGAATGTTCGGAATCCACAGGAAGGATAGGGACATTGTTCTCTGCAGCAAGCCTGCAGATCAGTTCTCCTGCCACAACCAATGTTTCTTTATTTGCAAGGGCAATCAGTTTCTTAGCCTTTATGGCATTGATTGTAGGACGCAAACCGGCAAAACCGACCATCGCTGCAAGCACGATATCCACATTCTCATCCTGCACCACATCGCATAAAGCTTCTGATCCTGCATAAACTTTGATGGGGAGGTCAGAGAGAGAGCTTTTTACAGTGTCGTAGTATTGCTCGTTAGCAATCACTACAACTTCGGGCTGGAAATGTCGTGCCTGCTCTATCAGCAATTTGTAATTGTTTCCTGCAGTCAGTACATACGCTTCAAACAGGTCACTGTGTGAAGAAATAACATCAAGTGCCTGAGTTCCTATCGAACCGGTAGAGCCTAATATCGCTATTCGTTTCATTATAAATCTAATAATCCTTCTGGCAGCTTCATTGTAATAACATGATTGTCGTTATCAATATCTGTGATAAGTTCGTCATGTGCAGGGATGAGCACTTCGTCACCGTTTGCTGTTTCTGTAATAAAGAGCCAATTTTCTGTATTGTCGTCTATATCGATTATTGTTCCAATCTGCTGCGCATCATGATTCTCAATCTTAAAACCGATAAAGTATTTCAAAGAAACTTGATCGCTGGAATCGGCTTTAACTTTCGATTTCTCAAAGTAGACATCGCAGCCGATAATGGTTTGCGCAGCATCAGCGGAATCAATATCTTCAATCTTCAGGATAACGGAACTGTCGTTTCTGAAACGATATTCCTCAATAAAGAATGGAACGAGGATGCCGTCCACATTAATAATAATATAGTCAGCATCTTCCGTGTCAAAAACATCATCGGTGAAGTTGAAAATCACCTCACCTTTCAAAGCATGCGTTTTGGAAATAACTCCTATCTGATAAACGTCGGAAAACTGTATCACTCTGAAAGTCCTTTAATTGAAAATTCGTTCCTCTTAATTAGCTGCTGCACTTAAATTCTTGTGATTTTTGCACCAAGAGCAGTCAGACGTGTCTCGATATTCTCATATCCTCGGTCAATCTGTTCAATGTTGCTGATCATGCTCACTCCGTCGGCGCTGAGGGCAGCGATAAGCAGAGCGATTCCAGCAC
>Ga0256405_10010165_pt1 | contig 12546 bp, 19 predicted proteins | sample RumenRJG_02DNA_FD_189096 | JGI IMG/M metagenome (GOLD analysis project Ga0256405, IMG submission 189096) | Bovine rumen microbial communities from Lethbridge, Alberta, Canada - RJG_02 | ecosystem: Host-associated > Mammals > Digestive system > Stomach > Rumen | place: Canada: Alberta...
GAATTTATCTATACCGCCTATTACATTCAGCAATGTTGTTTTTCCGCTCCCTGAAGATCCCATGACAGCATAAAAACGGCCTTCCTCTACGTTAAACATTGTATTGGATAAAACCCGGATTCTTGACTTCTTATATTCCTTTGATACATTTATTAGCTCTATCATGCACATTGGCGATTAGAATATACCATATCTTTTATTCCATCTTCTTGAGTGATCTCTCCTGGACACTTCCCATTATTCAAAAGCTCCGTATTTTACTAAACGGATACAACCTTACCACTACTTTCCCTTTGATATCGCTTCTGTTTATAAATCCAACGTCGCGACTTCGGGAGTCAATACTATTGCACCGGTTATCTCCAAGCACATAGTAGCAGCTCTCTGGAACGGCCACGCTGCTTCCATCGCCAGGGATATCTACAGCAGGTGTGACTCCGTCCTTTGTATATTCTTCGATGTATTTCTGATTATTTAAGTAAAGGGTATTGTTTCTGATGGCTATTATATCACCAGGTACCCCGACAATGCGCTTGACTATAAATTTATCCTTTCCTGACTCACAATCTGTAAGTGTGCTTTGTATAATTACGATATCGCCCTTTTCGGGATCATGCTTGCTATAAGCTTGCCTTGCCATAATCAAATAATCCCCGTTATGAAGTGTATTCGCCATGGACTCGCCGTTAACTATCGTAGGTCTTATGAAGAAAAGAATCGCCGCAGCCAAAACTGTTGCAACAATCATATCCACAAGCATATTTTTTAATATGGTTTTTTTGCAGTTGCTCATTAATTCTTTACCCATAGAAATTGCTTTCATTCGATGGTAACATCCACGTCACTGCCTTGCTCTATATGAAAATCAATATCCTCGTTCTGAGGCACATGACACTCGAATGAAAGATATCTTGTTCCCTGAAATGACAAGACTCCGGTATCACCTTCTTTTAACTCGCCATACTGTAGCCCTGTTATGCGGAACTCTATTCTGTCACCACTCTCCACTTCAAACGCAGCATAGTAAGCTGTATCCGATGAGTGTGTATATCCATGCGCCCCGCTGAAATCATTTGCTACCGGTTCACTGTGGTGTGTAACATTTGTCCTTTTCGATACACATGTTGCTTCCACATTTAGCTTTGGCGAATGGTTGTTTCGGTTACACTCAGAAGCTCCACGTACCAAAGTAACTATGAAGGTGAACGCCACAAGCGAAAACACGAGAACGAACATTAAAGGGAATATGAAAGCGAAGCCATGGAAGCTCATATCTGAATTAAAGCCCTCCTCAATAAAACAGCTTTGAAGGAATAAGATATACATACGGTGCTGTTATAACAGCAAGCTTTATCGCTGAATTTCTTGCCTGCTCCATATCCAGGCCGGCTTTTTTCAGAATGCTTTTGTCCAGCTTATAGATGCAGCCAGCAGAAAGTGCTATAGCGGCAGCTACGAGCAATACCGCCAATATGTTTTTGAATGGATCGAGCATTATTGCATCACCGGCCTTTTCAATAAATGAAGTACCATCGCCTCCCCACCCTGCCAGTATCATAGCGATTAAATACAATACTATCGCTCCGACAAAGTCACTTAAAAATCCTGCAAGGCAAATTTTCCAAGTATTCTTTCTACAGAACACTCCCTTGTCCGGCATATCACCGAGACTCCACCTCAGTACTATCCTGTCAATCAGGTAATTCGCCGGAATCAGTATCAGCCACAGATATGATGGGAAGAAAACCAACAGCCAAATAGGCATCAAAATGTTATATATTCTTGTGCTCTTATCGTTTTTCGTTTGCATTGATCTACACTCTGATAATGTCGATACCGTTGTCATCAAAATATTTCATTATCTCCTGCTCATATTCTGTGGTCACAGCTAGTACGATCCTTGAATTGTCCTTAGCAAAAAAGCAGATAGATTCCTTGAATTTTCTTACAAAAGCGATGTTATCCCAAGCTAATCTGACTATCTGTGCGTTACATTTATTGATCTCGATACCACCGTCATCCATGATAACAGTAGACGGTCTCTCATCCTCAATATAACCTTTGACAAGTTATCTCATCATGCGGTCATACAGGAAAACCACAAAAACAACAACTGCGACTACTGTCAGGGCAGTGATCCTCAGCGCATTAAAGCCATCGAGAGCCCCAAGCCAGAGCTGCATTCCAAACAGAACGGCCATGCACAATCCCATACTCCGGTATGATTTAAATAGATCACGATACTTTAGATCAGGTTTCTTTATCAGCCGCTGGTATTGAGTCGTGACACTCACAACTTCTCTGTAAAATGCCTCTGATCCTTTTTCTTTTATCTCGATTGTCATCGCTTTTAAACTCCCTCTCTGCACAAGTAGTTGCTCTTATGCTTATTTAGATGGAAAAAGCTTAGATATCCAGTATATAACAAGCGTAGGTAGCAAAAACCCCAATGCAACGCCTATATCTGCAGAAGCAAAAAGAGCATCGAACACGTACCAGCCTAAAAAGGCACATGCGAAAGAGACAATCATCATAAACAATACAGTCAGTAGCTTTTCTTTTTCCATCTTGCCTGCTCCTGTAATAATCAGCTAACTTTCGTTCTTTTTGTTCTTAATTATTGTATATATCATCATAAACGCTGTTACTATGAGGGCTCCAATAAGAAGGCCTATAGATTCAAGCAACAGTTCTCCTATATTCCCTGCATAGCTTTTAAGCAGGCTTCCTAGCATACCACCGATATATGCGCCAATCACTATTGGTATCATGCTCTTCGCGACCGCTTTAGCTATCCTTTGCTTCGCTTTGGCATCTATGAAACGAGTAATGATCTCAGCTTCAACAGATAATTTATCACCATCATCCACAGCAAAATATTGTTCGGCCAGATCTCTGTCACTAACCGATTTATATTTATCAGATCTCACTCTGTGTATCCTCCTGTCTATGCAATAATACTTGTTTACGGCTCTACCAGTGCCCTTCTGTAATCAGTCTTTCGATCACTGCTACGCCGGCAGTCGTGATGATATTTGATACTATTATGGTGATTTGCAACATTCTCTTGCTCTGCACATTACTCTTTAACACATTGTAGACAATAGGCATCTCAATTATAATCGTGAGCAGAAGAAACACTCCGCTTACTATATAATTAGGACCGGAGTCCAGTATGTGATCGAATGTCCCATACCACGAAAGTTCAGATTTCAGAAAAACATAAGGCAATATAAACGATGCTGCGTTGGCGATCATGACTATGCCAAGCACTCTCAAACAATGACCGGTCTTCGGTATCAACCATATGCTAAGCCATTCTATGAGTATCGTGCCGATTGCGACCCACGGCAGGATGTCAAAAGGTCTTTTTTCGGAGATCCATATCCAAGAGGAATCCGCAAAAACCTTCGATGGGAACAAAGTGATTAAGGCAATTATTAACGCTGGATTCAGTATATTTCTCTTTCTCACTATATCAACCACTCCTCGCCCGATTTTCTCCTCTTCACTCCACAATATACCATATAGGCGCCACATACGCCTATAAGTGCAAGTTCTATTACCAGCCACCAGAGGTTATATGCTTCGATAAAAGCTCGGATTCCCGGAATCATAACATAATCACGAGTATAAAGTATGGGATTCAAAACTGAACCTAAAATCATCAGAACATTCAAGGATATAATAGCGAACACCAGCAAAATGATTCCGATATGTAAAACATTCCACTTCCTCATGTATAACATCTCCTTTTCTGCTGAAAAACTTACTTCCAAGAGATACCGTTCCGCAGGGGGTTCTTCTCATCATTTTTTCAATTTGTCGCTACAGTTATTGTTAAGTTGATTTGTTCACCTTCACTTATTTCCTCACCCGGCTGCGGATCCTGCCTGGTGATAACTTCTTTACCAGAATCATCACCCTCTATGTATTCTATATTTCCAACTTCCAGCCCGCTCGCCTTGATGGCGCTTTTGGCATCTTCCAATTCCATGCCTACTACATTTGGAACCAGCATCGCTGAAGATTTATCTTGATCTGTTTCTGTGGCAGCGCCGGAACAGGACGATCCGATCAAAAGCACTACTACGGCTATTATTATCAAAAACGCTTTTCTCATTTTTATAAGCTCCTTCCGCTTTCTCCGACCAATGTTCTCTATCTATATAAATCCCTCTCTGTCTTGAAATGTGACATGTTTTGATAATTCTTTTTTGCGCGTTATAATGAAATCACTATTTCACAGGAGAAATCGATGATTTCATTTCTTGTTTCAGTTGTAAAAGATTTTGCAGAACTCGTATCTGATAAATATAAGGCGATGATGATGAAGCTTTCGCTTCAGATAACAGGCAGCAGAGAGGATGCGGAAGAGGCTGTTCAGGACGCACTGCTCTCAGCACACAGAAATCAAAATAAGATAACGGATATCAATTCTGCTGAAGCAAGGAACTATATATATACGGTGACAAAAAATGCTGCTCTGAAGATCCGCATGAAACAAGCAAAGCATGATGCTGATGTCACATTTTCAGATACAGAAGGATTTATTAATATAGAAGGGCAACCGGATATAGATGCATTCAAGGATGAGTACGGCTTTTCTGAAGAGGTCGCCGATGCACTTAAACTTCTCAGAAATGAAGATCGGGATCTCATATGTTTCTACTATGGCGCCGGATATAGCTACAGGGAGATATCAGAGCTGATGGGAATCAGTCCACAAACTCTTCGAAAACGCATGGAGAGGATAAAGGCAAAACTCGCAGAGATTCTGAGCAAGGAAAATGTGTGAATGACAAAAGAAAAGGCAGAAGCAGAGAGAATACTATCTGAATATGGCCGCCGGATGTTCGATTCGCATGCCCGCTATTTCAGTTCCGCTGACGAAATCAGTCAAGCTGAAACATATGTCCCTGTTCGCTCTCGTTCGACAAGACGTATAGCAAAGAGGGCTTTAATACTATGTGCGACAATGATCCTTATTATGTCACTTGCTGTCGTCGCCGCTTCTGCTCTTGGTCTTCAAATATTTAATTACAAATTTGATATAAAAGATGGATTTATCGTTATTACCAGCCTTGACGAAGAAAATGGTTCTCATTTCTACCGGCCTGAATATATTGTAGAAAGCTATTCATATAACGAAAAGATAGCCCTTAATGATTCGAGCTATTACTATACATATGTGAATGATGATAATAATTTGGAATACTCAATTGAAGAGAGTCTAAACAAAGATTCTATCATGTATATCGACAATGAAGGTTACGACAATTATAAAGAAACCTATGGAGAGTATGAGCTCGTTGTATATCGAGATCAAACCAGCCCTCGCATTATAGTATACATGGAGAAGGAAGGCACCTTCATCGCTATAAACGGACATCTTTCCATGGATAAGATCCACCGAATCATAGACAGTTTCGTTATTGATGACAGTATATAATCATTTTACGATGATCATTTCCGGCTGTTACTGAAGAATTCAAATAAGAAGAGTAAGACCACCAAGCGCGAGGCAGCTGAGATAGAACGCTTTTTTGATAACAAAGGTTCTACTACAGCCCTTGATGCTCCACCACCACATTCCAAAACGAACCTTTATCACTACAGACGCGGAGTCGCAGTAGAGATATGGTTCAGCAGGGAACACGGAATCAACGGCTGGTAGGCCGTTGTTTTTCGTTGAAGCTTCGTTGTATTTAGTCAGGAAAAAGCCAGAGAATTACCTCTGGCTTTCGAGATTTGTGACATATAACAACGATCATACTAGTGATCCCCAGTTAAATACATAGCACAATTTTACATCTATGTGATTTTCCAATGGATACAAAAATTATTTTTTATCTCTCAACTTAAGCGTTTCCTCGAATATTATAGATCTGTTACACATATTAGCAAGTTCCTGGTTATGAGTAACGATTACTACAGTCGTTTTATATATCTCATTAATCTTTCTTAGATAGTGTATAACAGCCATACCTGTTTTTTTGTCTAGCGCTCCTGTTGGTTCATCAGCGAGTAATATCCTAGGATTATTAATAATTGCTCTTGCAATACTCACTCGTTGTTTTTGACCACCTGATAACATTGGGGGGAAACACTTTTGCTTATCTTCAATCCCTAGTAATTCTAATGCTTTTAACGCTCTTTCTTCACGCTCCTTTCGTCCAACATCCGAGTAAACCAAAGGTAACGCAACATTATCAATTACTCTATAATAGTCAATCAATGCATAGTCCTGGACAACAAACCCTATTTCTTTATTGCGTTTATTCGCCTTCTCCTTTTCTGATAAAGCTGTTACGTTATTCCCATTTAGGAAGTAGGCTCCAGATTCTGGAGAATCAATTAAGCCCATGATGTTTAATAGAGTCGTTTTTCCGCATCCTGAGCGACCAGTTATAGCAACCATTTCACCGTCCTCAACTGTCAAACAAAGGTTTTCAAACACAACAAGAGTATCGCTGCCATTGATATATGTTTTACGTATGTTGTTTAGTTTAATCAAGTTTAAGCCTCCTTTATTATGGCAGAAGAATTACTCCCCAAAAACAGCTTCGTTGATTTAAGAATAATAAGTGTAAATACAACAATCTCAATTGTCACATAAATACACCACGACACATTGTCACTAATAAAAAACTTGACGAACAATGCAGAGACGACTATCATTGTGAAGTATTTTTCTGCAATCCTTATTATAATATCCTTATTTGAAGCTCCTACTAATACATGAATCGCAAACTCTTTTTTATGCGTATTTACGAACAAGTATAGCCTGCTCAGCAATCCTATTATCACAAACATAACAACTACAGAATACAGCATGCCCAATGTGAGTATTTCTTCTGTAATGTTTATTCGGCATTTTTCTATCTGAAACGATACATCTGACAGTTTTGCAAATCCCAGAATTTGTTCTATTTTTTTCCCTAGATTTTTCGAGATGTCATTTTTATTTTCACATATTAAATAGGTATTGAAAATCCTGCTCGAACATTCTATCAGTTCATCCCCTTCCCATTTTTCCGGTGCAATAAAGCATTTATCTAAATAAACTGCACTCTTACTTTGAAATGGGTCAATATAATATGCATTTCTCTTAATAAACCCCTTAACGACAAAGCAATTACTATCATCATCAATTACATCGCCTATTCTATAGTACTTTTTAAATGATGCTCCTAGCCAAACAGGGATTCTTCTTCTATTGCATTCCAAATCAAATATCGCTATGTCAATAGGTGCATCCTCAAACTCTATGTTGTAAAGGTTTATAGCATTACTATTTATTCGTAATATGTCAATAGGATCATTCCCATCATCTAGTGTGCAACTCATTCCATTATCTACAACTATTCTCTCTACGAGTGAAGAATCGAGCAGGTGATCAATGATTTCTATTTTTTCCATGTTTCTATTATCATTAATAAATCGCTCAAACTCTTCTCCTGAAGAATTATCTACCATACGCAGCATCTTATCCGCAGGAATATTTGCTGCCATTTCAAGAGCTCGAGCAGATGAGCAGATTATAGTAATTGAATTGCATAAAAGTATCCCTATTATAAAGAGCTCAACAAATTCAAATAACAAGCTCAGGACATTTCTCTTCGTATCGTCTACAGCAAAAACAAGTTGCTGCTTTAGTATTTTTTTCATAATCATGTTTTTTATCAACACTGATATCAATCACGATTGAGCGAATTCATATGTTTGTCTTTTTTACCATTGTCACCTTATAGGAAAACGCAAATAACATCGTTCCTAACATCATGTATGCTATAGTTGCAGTAGTTACAATCTTGTAATTGAATTGTGTCCCATATAGATGCAAAAATGTATCTGCAAAAAAAGTGAATTTAACAATGCAAAATAAAGCTGCTGCCAGCGAAATGCCCCCTATATAGCCTAGAATCATCATTTCTGCAAATAATGAAATAATATACTGACTGTTGTCTCTATGTGTCGCTCCACAAATGTAACGGATTGATAACTCTTTTTTTCTTGATATCAACCAGTTTTCACATACTGCACAACTATTAATAGCAATTAGTATAAGTAATAAAAACAATTCTATGGCTATATCCTTAGGATAATTTGCATGCATGAAATATCGTCCTATATCGCTGTCGGAAAAATCAATTGTTACCCCATCATATCTTGCTTCTATGTACTTTTTTACTTTTTTCATTAATTCTGCAGGGTATGATGGGGTGCATATGATAATGTCAGAATTTCTACGTTCAGAAAAGCACTTTGCATTATAAGGAATAAAAAAATCCGGCAACAAGTACCCATTAACATCTATTTCTTTGTATACGCCTAGTACGTCCATATTACTACCGGAATAATTGAATTCGTCTGTGTCAGCTTGCCGTATCAAACGCTCACTGATAATTGCTGTATTCCTATCAGTTTCAAAGTCAGCTTTATTAAACGATCTGCCCGTTACCATATTTAAGCTTAAGCCAGCTTTTTCATTTAAAAAAACAGCAAATCCATCCATTTCAGCATTGGATTCATTAGATAATAACACTACTGGGTCTTGCTGTTGGTCGATAACTCCTAGCACTTCCGTTATAACTGCTTTTGCATCCATGTTATCTGGTATGCTTAAATAGCCACTAATACAGTTTCCCAAAACGCCTGGCATGTTCTCTTTATCGACTCTCATTTTCATTAGCGATGAGCATATTAATATCAAAAGAATTGTTATGGCTGTTAGAGTTGCTAACAGCCATCTGCTTCCATACATTTTTTCTTTTATCATATTTATCTGTAAACCCAGTTATAGTCTAGAGTTTGTGGTTTGATAGGATTATTTGCTTTTGTCAACGTTACAGAACGCACCTTCGAATCTGTTTTACTAGTTGCAATTGAAGAATACTTCTTTTGATAATAATCACCTTCCTTAATAGACACCCATGCCTTCTTGATATATTTCCCTTTTGTTGCTTTATACTCTCCCTGTCCAGGAGTATCCCCAGTAAATTGAGAATAGTTTTTTATCTTAACTCCGGTGCTTTGACTATGATACGGTGTGCTCTGTAAGCCAAATACCACAATACTTGCAATCAGCATTATGGCTATAGTAATGAAAGCTGCGGAATTTCTAATATGAGTGTGGGTTTTCATTTTTTTACCTCTTTTCATTTGCCCATGCATCTTATCATTTAATACATTAATTACTATTTTGCTGAACTTGATCATCTTTTGTGCTGGTTTGTGTAAAAACGTATTATCATATATCCTATTGCACCACCAACAGTATTACAGATGACATCATTGACATCCATGATTGGCGCCATATCCTCGGCTATACTAAGAACAGCCTCCGCTCCCTGAAGCAATTCAATCCCGACCGACATGGCAAGCGAGATCAACACACCCCCTTTCAATGACTTCGCTACATGTACACTGCTTTTATAACCAAAAATAGTTACAGGCATGAATAGAAGAACGTTTTCACAGTACGATATTAGTGCCGCTCTGTTTGTAAAAGCCCTAAACAACTCCAAAACATTCAGGTTGTATTCGAATTCATATGGTATTTCCCCTGGTATCCTTATTGGCAAAATAGTAAATGAAACGATAATGCAAATGTAAAAAGCAAACATTCCTGTCCAAAACACTTCTTTGTGTTCTTTCATATTTGCATCATTGCTTTTGCCTCCATACAAATATGACAAGCAGATAATAAGTACTACCAATATTGATATCAGAAGAAATAGACCAGATGTTATTATAATCGACATTACTTGTTTTGAACCTTTCCTCCAGCTGACTTCTTTATTCCCGGAGCTCGACCTCCGGAAACATGCAACCAATACGAATCCTTATTAACCTCTCCAAATGTGTACATGCCTTTTTTATAAAATTTTACGGTTCCACAATTCTTGTAATAAGGGTATTTAGAAGCTTTTTTCCTAAGTACAACTGTTGCCTTGTTAGCTTCTGTGTATCCTGCGCATCCTGATACCATTAATTGTGCTGTCCCCTTGCCCAACTTATGAAATCTCCCATTGTCCTTACCATCTACAGATTTACCTGTATATGACCAGTTAAAAGCGGTTATATTAGTCGCCGCATATACCGCTTCTGGCAATAAATACTTTCCGCATGTAATCCCTAATGACAACATTAGAACCCAAGCAAGCAAAATCGAACTTACTATCTTTCTTGTGACCATCATTTCATTCTCCTGTCTTTGATTTGAAGAGTTCTCAACTGATTCGCAAATCGTATTGAATACTTTTATATGAACATATCACCAGGTTTTATATTTGTCAATATATATTATGTTTTACATAGTATTGCTTTTTCAAAATGCTTTGTTATTATTTGTTTTGACAAAGCTTTGTTTCAGGCTATAAAATTGTGTAGCTTGAGAAATAATCACTAATTCCGGTAGCCCTACCAACTAAACTCAAGCTATTGTTAGGCATGGCTAACCGGTGGAGGTGACATGGCGCGTGGAAGAAGCAGTTTCAAAATGGGCACAGTAGAGATGTTAGTTTTATTTCTGCTGAGCAAAAAGGATCTGTATGGTTACGAGATCACGACATTAATAAGAAAACTGTCTGAAGGCGATCTGGTCATTTCGGAAAGCACCCTGTATCCTACTTTCTATAAACTTCTTGAAAAGGGATACATAACCGACAAAGAGGTCGTTATAGGGAAAAGGCGTATAAGAGTCTACTATCATTTGGAAGATAAGGGTGCTGACCGCCTTGCCGATCTGCTGGAAGACTACAACAAGACCACGATTGGTATCGAGCGCATTTTGTCATGTAAGGAACTGAAGGAGGCTGAACATAATGAATAAAAGAGATATTGACGCCTTTGTGCATGACATACAGTTGATGATCCCTGTATCAGATGATAATTCTAAGCGTTTCCTGAAAGATATGTGCAGCAGTATCAGCGACTATGTTTCAGCGCATGAGAAATGCACACTAGATGAAATCATCGGAGAATTTGGTGATCCAAAGGATATAGCCCTAGACTACATCGATTCTCTCGATTCTAATGAACTTGTAAGGAAACTTTCTCACGCCCAGCTTCTTCGCAGGCTTGTAGCTATCGTAGCAGCAACTGCAGTTGTTGCTCTGACTATATATACGGCATTCCTTTATCGTGGATATACAGAATTTGAAAATTCACTGCTATGCCACGAAAATACTGTAGTACAAGAAACAGGAGATTAGTTGTGAAAAAATTCTTTATTTCAATGAGTCTGCTTATCGTTCTGGCACTGCCCTCAACAGCCTTTGCAGACAATCAGGAAATCGTTATTACTGAAGCTGAAGATGGTTGCTATTACGAAACCATCATTGAAGAGATCCCTGCGGAATATAATATCCTTAATCCCAATGCAAAAGCTGCAACAAACACAAAGACCGGAAGAAAGACCACCTATTATAAAAATGCTGCAGATGATGTGCTATGGTATGTTCGGGTCACCGGCACTTTTACATATGGGAACGGATCTTCAAAATGTACCAGTGCCACCGTCTCTGCTGAATCGAAAAACAAAACATGGAAAATCGCTAGTAAGAGCTCTTCGAAAAGCGGCAGCAAGGCTAAGGCCACAGCCACTGCAAAGCAATACCTCAATGGCGCGCCCGTCGGATCAGTAACAAAGACCGTCACCCTGAAATGCAGCTCTACCGGAAAGCTATCATAGTATCAGCAGTTCAAAAAAATGTGTAAGCAATCCCAACGCTAAAGACATAATGGGCATCAGATCCCCCAAAGGAGACCTGATGCCCATCATTTATTAAAAAGATGATCGTTGTTTTATCTTTCGGTCTGGCGATTTCCATCCTTCACAAGTATCTGCCCAATAGCCTTCTCTGCGCAGTAGTCCATGAATTTCATCAGCGCATCACCCCATGCTTCCGCCCAAGTCTCACGTCCATATTTGCTTAGCGATCTGCACATTTCCGCGATTATAAGCACCGCTCTTACAAGGATGCTGTCGTACTTATCAGGATCTTTCTTGCTACCAGAGGGTTAGATCGACTCAACCGGTCTGGGGTTTGATTATCCGCTCACTCTTGATCATCAGCAGACATACTTTCGGCGACACACCATGCTTCGACAAAATCAGGTCTATAAATAATGCATCTAAATTGTATTTTTAATCAACCCCATTGTCATTATGGCACCAATACATACCGCAACAAACGAGGGTATTATGAATACAATCGCCGTCTCTGTTTTTCGCGTTTTATCTATTTCTGCATCATTTATCCCTAGTTTCCATAGCAATGCATATTTCTTTTCATTACGTTCTCTGTTCGAATGGACTTTGAAGAGTATCATCACAATATTAAGGAATAATAGTAGCATGTTCATCACAGTAGATACCATTGTAAGGAACTTGCCTGACTGATCAGCTGTTCTCATGTCTATGAATTGTGTCGATACAAACAACCCATCTAACCCCATATCATAGTCCTTAGCTATTTCATGATACAAAGCTTCTGACTGGCTGACCGTTTCACAGTTTATAACACGGATCACAGCAGT
>Ga0256405_10010166_pt1 | contig 12545 bp, 11 predicted proteins | sample RumenRJG_02DNA_FD_189096 | JGI IMG/M metagenome (GOLD analysis project Ga0256405, IMG submission 189096) | Bovine rumen microbial communities from Lethbridge, Alberta, Canada - RJG_02 | ecosystem: Host-associated > Mammals > Digestive system > Stomach > Rumen | place: Canada: Alberta...
AGACGTTCAAAAGACAATAGTACCGTTGAACTGAAAGCTAACCAAGAAGAGTTTGAAATGAAATGGATTTGCCCCAAGTGCAAGCATCCGCTTACCTGTTTCAGAAGTTATATAATTCTCTCACAAAACGATGCCTGTCCTTACTGCAAAACGAAGTACAAAAAGTAATTTCGTACAGTTAAACGGGTATTTCCTACAGAAACATATCTAAAACTTTTAACTATCAAATAATTATCTTACTTTTGCAGCATAAAACTTAAAACAAAATTAATATGAACGAAGAGACTATTATCGAGAAACGTCCAAAGGCTAATGGACAACAAGAGACAAAGAAAGAAGGTAGTGCATGGAAGCAAGTTACCTTAGGTGGTGTATCTGGTATTCTGATGGGAGCAGGACTTCTGTATGCAGGTCAGGCTGTAGCTCAAAATGTGAACAGCGAAGAAAAGCCTGAAGAAACTCCTGAAGAGAAACCAGAAGACGTTGTGGCACCAGAGCAAGGCGAAACGAGTCATACTTTGGAGAATGGTTTGAAGGTAGCATCTGTAAATGATGATCTGTCTTTTGGTGAGGCATTCCAGCAGGCACGTGCAGAAGTTGGTCCTGGTGGTGTGTTCCACTGGCATGGAGGCATCTACAACACTTATTCTGCTGACGAGTGGAATGCGATGTCAGTAGATCAGAAACATGATTTTGCAGAGCAGGTACAACCCGAGGTACGTCCAGACGAACTTTCTACTCCTACAGATGCTGATACTCATGTGGTTGTCGTCCATCATGTCTATGAGCATGCTCCAGCCCCAGAGGTTCATCAGGCAGCTGACACTTCTGCTGATGTTCAAGTGGTTGATCAGCAGACTGCAGAAAGCAGCGATCAGGATGCAGATGTTCATATCGTAGGCTATGGCGAAGTGGAAGGTCATGTGGCAGTGGGCTTGGATACTAATAACGACGGACAGGCTGATGTCGCCATCATCGATGTTGATGATTCTGGCAATTTAAGCGATCCCGACGTTATTGTTGACAACAATGGAAATATGGCTACTTATGGCCAGATCGCTAATGATCCAGACCCGAACCTCACGGCATCAATGGAGAATCCTGATGTTGCTCCCGACATGCCCGACTATATGAATGATGTGATGATCGATGCTTAATATGAAAAAGCATCTGTTGTTGGCATGGATGATGCTATGCGCTATCACATTGCAGGCTAAAACATACCTTGTTAGTGTAGGCATTGCAGATTATCCTGGTACGGAGCATGATCTCCGTATCAGTGATAACGATGCAAAGACCATAGCTAAGGTGTTCTCTGTGGCGAAGCAAGCTACGGTAAGCATCCTTATTAATGAACAAGCCACTCAGTCTGCCTTGTTAAGCACCATGCACACCTCCTTTATGAATGCCAATAGCGAAGATATCGTGATTCTTTACTTTAGCGGACACGGAACCCCTGGTGCATTAGTTTGTCATGATCGCCTGCTCACTTACCAGCACATCTTCAAAATGCTGAAAGGCTGTAGAGCCAGTCGTAAGGTGATCATTGCCGATGCCTGTTATGCAGGCAAGATGCGAACTAACAATCAGCAGACCTCCAGCTACAATAGCCAGAATGTGATGCTGTTCCTCTCCTCTCGCACCAATGAAGTATCTCGAGAGTCGAGATATAAGAATAGTCTTTTCACCATCTTCTTGGAACGAGGATTACGAGGGGGCGCAGATACGAATAGAGATCGATATATTACAGCTCGAGAGCTCTACGACTTTGTGCATAAGGGCGTAATAGAAGCCTCAGGCAACAAACAACGCCCAGTTATGTGGGGTAAGTTCGACAACAATATGACAGTTATTAATTGGTAGATGATATGCAAGTTAAAAGAATCAAATGCCCATCATGTGGCGTTGTGCTTGATGTAACGAACTCAAAGAATGAATCTGTCAAGCAGATCGCTTGTCCTAAATGCAAGGCAGTTCTTGAAGTGAAGTTCCCACCTCAGCAGGCTCCCTTAGAGGCAGAAACCTATATAGCGCCCCCAAAACAGCCAGTAGCTGACAATGGCGCCACGCAATTAGCAGGTAGCGCTATGGGGGCAACTATTCTTGCGACTCCCAAGGAAAAGCCTGCCAAAGAGAGCAGCAATGCCCGCTTGTTTTTCGATGACAAACCCTATATCTTGGAAGAAGGCCGGAATATCGTTGGTCGTAAAGGCACTACTTCAAGGGCTACCGTCCAGATTGCCACAGAAGATCGCTATATGAGTCGCCAGCATTGCAGCATCACTGTGACGACATTACCTGACGGCACCAAGAAAGCCGTTCTTAGCAACTACCAGAATAAGAATCTCACTACAGTAGATGGGCAGGAGATTGAAACAGGTGATGAAATCCGTCTGACAAATGGCGACAGAATCACCATGGGGCATACCACTGTTGTATTTAAACTTTAGCTGCTTATGAAAATTTCACTATATCCTCCATTGTCTATCCACGAGATAGGTAATCGTAACAATCAGGAAGATGCCCTTTGGCCTCTCCAGCCTACAGTCAACGATCGTCTGTTTGTACTATGTGATGGCATGGGAGGTCATGAGCACGGCGAGGTGGCCAGTCAGACTGTCACGCAGGCTTTGGGCCAATGGTTTGCAGAACATGTTGATGCATCAAGCCCGCTTACTGACGACCAACTGCGTGAGGCCATAGAGTATGCCTATCAGCAACTTGATCAGTATGCTGATGGTAGCCCCAAACAAATGGGAACCACCCTTACCTTATTATATATAGGTAATAATGGCATAACAGCAGCACACATGGGTGACAGTCGCATCTACCACATTCGCCCAGGCGTTGGAGTCCTCTATCAGTCACGCGATCATTCCCTTGTCTTCGATCTCTTCCAGTCTGGCGAGATTACGTTTGAGGAGATGAAGAACTTCAAACAAAAGAACATCGTAACCCGAGCCATGACTCCAGGCGAAGATAATCGTATGCGTGCTGATATTATACACATCACCGATGTTCAGCCTGGCGACTATTTCTATCTTTGTTCTGATGGCATGTTGGAGCAGATGAGTAATGATGAGCTTGTCGGCATATTATCTTCCAAGGATTCTGATACTGATAAACAAAACCTTCTGATCAAAGCGACATTAGGCAATCAAGATAATCATACCGCTTGGATTATCCAAGTCAAGGATGTGATAAAGGAAGAAGGAGATGAAACCCTCGAAAACGAAGAGCCCACGGCCCGCTGCAATGCCATTAATATCATCCCTAAAGTCATTGCGGCTAACGAAGATGATGTTGTCATTGTAGAGGAAGTAAAGAAAACCAAGACACTTCTCCAGAAAATGAAGGAGGTCGTTGATTTCATTATGAACAAGAAATAATAAGCTATATGCAAGAATCTATCAATAATCAGTCCATGCTCAAAGTAGGAACCATCCTACATGGTACATATCGCATAGATAGTTATCTCTCTTCAGGAGGCTTCGGCAATACTTACGTTGCAACTAATGTCGAGTTTGACGAGCGTGTAGCCATCAAAGAGTTCTTCATGAAGGGTGTCACCCAGCGTGATGACAACCAGACAACAGTCAGCGTCAGCAACTTGGAGAATACCAATAGTTTCCAGGAACAGAAAGAGAAATTCAAGAAGGAGGCTCGCCGCATTCGTCAACTAAAAAATGAACACATAGTTGCTGTACACGATTTGTTCGAGGAAAACGGTACGGCCTACTATGTAATGGACTATGTGGATGGTGAGAATCTGGCAGAGAGGTTACAGAAAACTGGAAGGCCAATGACTGAAACAGAAGTTCGCTTTTACCTTCCTCAGATTCTTGATGCTCTAAAGGCTGTTCATAATGCTGGGATATGGCACTTAGACCTAAAACCTGCCAATATTATGTTGGATAACTATGGTCATATAAAGCTTATAGACTTTGGAGCCAGCAAGCAGTTGAATTCTCAGAAAGGTGGTGCCACTACCAGTACAGCTATCACCTACACCAATGGTTATGCCCCTCGCGAGCAGATGGAGCAGAACTATGACAAATTCGGTCCATGGACAGACATCTATGCCCTTGGTGCCACGCTCTACAATCTGCTGACCAATAAGCGTCCTCCGCTACCAACAGATATTGATGACGATCTAACATCAGACAAGCATGAGGCTTTACCCTTCCCTGATGATGTCAGTCCAGAAACGAAGTCTATGGTACTTATGATGCTTAATACCAATCGTTTGCAACGTCCACGGAGTGTTGATGGCATTATTTTATCTTCGCCTTTCCATAAAGAGTTAAAAGAGTCGTTTTTACAACAAACGGATAGCTTATTCACAAACGAAGAAACAATTATTGTTAATAGCCATAGAGATCAACAAGGACAGATGAACAATGGAAATTTGTCGATACCCCCTCATTCCATTGAGCAGCCTATTAACGCTCAATGTGAGGGAATGAAATTGATAGATAAAACTTCTAAAGTACTAATTGATAATTTGAATAAGCCATACAGTAAAGAATGGATTTCTTTTTTTGCTATTGGGATTGTCTGTTGTGATATAATAATTGTAGCACCTGTCGTTTATTATGATTACAGAGGGAATTCAAATACATTTGAGACTACTTCCTTTTTCAATTTATACATGATTTGTTATTTGCTTTTTCCTATATTTACCTCTACATTATATGCAAAGTTATCCAAAGGTGTCAGAAAAATGAATAAAGTAATTTCGCTATTATCAGCACTTTGTTCTGTCTTAATAATTGCAAAACTTCTTGATGCTATATTTTTGGCAAATGCGTCCATAGAATGGAGTTTATTTTATTGCACTAATTTATTAGGGCTTTCATCAGGTATTTATATGTTATCTCATTGTATGGGAAATATCGTTAGACTTGGGAAAATCTTTGTCACCTATTATTGTATCAACTCATTTTTGAGTTTGTTTTCATTATTTGGCATTAGTTCTGAATTTGAAAGGGCGACATATGCAATATACGAGATATCCGTATGGGGAATTGATGTATTATGGGTATATGGTATGTGGTGGATGTTAACTAGGAGACCAACTAAAGAAACAAATTAATAACATCTACATGATTATGCAAGAATCGAAATCAAAACTACAATCCTTATATGATGATTTGAAGAAGGAGGTAGAAGGGGATTATACATCCTCAGGAGTATATATTGCTCCTTCTTCATATTCCTATTATAGGAAAGCTAAAGCATTAGTTGATGAAGCAATTAATCTCTCAAAGATTGATGACAGCTTGGCGATTGAACAAGTTCTTCATACCTTTGATAAAGAGGTGTTATACGTGAGAGATTACGATGGGAAAGGGAAATCTTCTAAGAATCGACAGAAAGGTCTTGAAACGGCGATGCGAAAAGCAACCCGTCAATTACTTATTGACTTGTGCCCACTAATAAATGACTAAAAAGCAATAACATAACAAATATGATATCTGAAGACAAGTATAATTCTATTAGCTCGTTACTAAAAAAAGTAACCAATAAGGTATGGTTGGTTGAAAATAATAATCGAAAGGAGAATTGTGAAACAGAACTTAGTTTGTATCAAGAAGGATTTTCTATAGAAGAATGCTTTACTTACAAGATAGGCAGCATTGTTTTCTATTTTGCATGTAATTATTCCTTTCTGAAAATTGTGGAAAGAAGTATTCTTGCTGCTAGAAAGAAATACCCAGAATTATTCGGAACAGGTGATGCACAAAACATTATTGAAGCATTGTATAAAGAATCTGGGCACAAAAACTCTATTGACGAGTATCGTGAGTATTTACGCAATTACGCGTGTTGTTACATCCTATATGAAACTGGAGACATCTTATCCCCTAATGTGTTGCGTATTGATTTGTTTAGAATTTTGAAAGAGAATAAGAATAATCCATTGAAAATGGAATTTATTGGTGGCTTCTTTCATATTTTAGATCATTTCTCTATTAACGGGAAAAACCTAGCAACAACAAATGAAATAAATGATGTTTCTGAAGTGGATGATATTCTCATTTATATATCTAAAGCATTTTTGAAATGTGAAGGAATAAAAGAGAAGGAAACCAAAGTTGTTGTTCACATGGAGAATGGGAAACCTTTGAATTGTGTCTTTTTCTGGGATGAGAAAAAAGAAGTGTATTTTATAACAACGTTTCATCGAGTAAAAGAGAATGCATATGCAACACCTACAACCTAACACCACCTTACAAGGCGGAAAATACAGAGTAGAGCGAGTGCTGGGGCAAGGAGGCTTCGGCATAACGTACTTGGCTACTCAGGTTTCATCAAATCGTCAAGTTGCCATAAAAGAGTTATTCCTTAATGGTGTTAATGAAAGAACAGGGAACTCCATTCGAGTTTCCAACTCTGTAAATGACTCTCTGTTTGAGAAACAAAAAGAGAAGTTCAAAAAAGAGGCCAAGCGCATCATGTCGTTGGACAATGAGCACATTGTGAAGGTCTATGACTTGTTCGAAGAGAACAATACCGTGTATTACGTCATGGATTATCTTGAAGGAGAGTCTTTAGCTACAAAGATGAAACGAGAGGGTCATCCATTGACAGAATCAGAAGTTATGGATATCCTCCCACAACTATTAGATGCTTTATCTGAAATACACAATTACCAAATATGGCATTTAGACATTAAGCCAGCCAACATCATGCTAATTGACAAGACTGTTGTGTTGATTGACTTTGGAGCCAGTAAGCAGATTACGCCAAGTGAAATGACCTCAACTGCTTTATATTTCACTCCAGGCTATGCTCCTGCGGAACAAACTGGTATGCTTTTCAATCAGTTTGGTCCTTGGACAGATCTGTATGCAGTTGGTGCAACAATATTCAATTTGCTAACAGGGAAGAGTCCATTAGAATTTGATATAGAAGAATTCAAAGAAGATGATCTCCCTGAGAGCAATCTGGGCTTGATGTATAAGATGATAAACTGGATGATGCAGCCCAGACGCAAAGAGAGACCACAAAAAGCTGAAGATGTAAAGCAAAAATACTATGTTGATTTAGTCAGCATTGGTGTTATCTCTATTGCAAAAGAAGTTTTTAATAGAGAAATCGTTAAGACGAAAGGCGAAGACATAGATTTTGTTAAAGATTTAGGAGCGACAAAAAAACAAATTGAAGTAATTCAGAAAGAAATCAAAGATTTATTTGGAGCAGATGTAGAAGGCTATCCAATGACTCACGACTGTATTGTTGTCGCTATCTTACAGCAATTAGGTTGGTTATTTGATTTTAGCGGTAGGGGTGAAGAAGAAGCTACAGATGAAGATGCTGAAGAACTGGAGAATCTTGTAAAAGAACAAAATAAGATTTTGGAAAATCGGAATGAAGAAACGGTTGTCAGCGGAGGTGGTAAGGTGGATAATAACATGACCGTAGAAGAGATGGTCTCACTAATAAACTCCGACAACCAAAAAGGCTTGGAAACTGTTCGAGGTATTGCAAATTCTGGAAATGCTGACGCACAACTATTGGTAGGTATCATGTACCATATGGGGATTGCTGGAGAAGAGCATCAATCTGATGCTGCCTACTATTTCCGTATGGCAGCAGAACAAGGGCTTGCTTCTGCTCAAACTAATCTTGGAAAATGCTATTTGGCAGGTGACGGAGTCCCTGAGGATGACAAAAAAGCATTTGAGTGGTTTGAAAAAGCAGCCAGACAAGGTGATGCCGAAGGACAATTCCAATTGGGAAGATGTTATGAAGAAGGATGGGGTACAGAAAAAATGGAGAACTTAGCATATCAGTTTTATAAAAAGTCTGCAAGCCAAGGATATGCAAATGCTCAAATACAAGTAGGTTTTTGCTATTTAGACGGAATAGGGGTGTATGCTAATGAAAACGGTGCATTTGAGTGGTTCAAAAAAGCAGCGGAGCAAGATAATCCGGACGGGCAGTACCTTTTAGGAGCGTGTTATGCAGAAGGAACTGGTGTTACAAAGGATTCCCAGGAGGCGGTAAAATGGTACAAAAAGGCTGCAGAACAAGGCATTGCTGCAGCTCAGTATAATTTGGGCATTTGTTATTTAGAAGGTGATGGCGTGCCCAAAAGCAGGTCTGAAGCAAAGAGATTATTTCAAAAGGCAGCTGAACAAGAACATGAGGATGCCAAGAAAGCCTTGCAGTATATAGAACAACAAACGAATCAGAATTCAAGCTACACCAACAATTTGATTGGGGACGAGAGCACAGTCATAGATAGAGGTGGGCATGAAACGACATCCACTTCAGGCTCTCAAAACTATGGTTCTTCAACAACACAAAATAATAGCAATTCAACAATAGGATGGATTGTGGGTATTGCAATAGCTATTATTATTGGTTTTGTGGTATATTCAAATCAAGACAAGCCAACTTTGGACTCTTCTAATCCTCCTGAAAGCAATTCTTCCATATCTATTCAGCAAAATCAGACAAGTAGTCTAAGCTCTAAACAAACAAACACTGTTACTAAGACCGAAGAAAGTGATTTGGTAAGATTAATTGCAAATAAAGTTGGAAAATATCCATATGAAGTCGGTTTATCTGACAACAAAGAGTTTTCTAGGCGTTTTTCATCGCTCATAGGAAGCAGCAAATATTCATCCTTTAAAACTAATAATATATTAGAATCACCAATAAAGAAATATGATAATTCCGGGAAATTTGGAGTACATTTCTTTGACAAAGATGAACAATATATTTATTATATAATATATGATAAATCTAAAGATAATTTGACTGTAATAATGATGGAGAATGGTGTCGATGTCTCGACTTTCTCATATGCGCAAGAAAAATCTGATCAATATCTTATAGATACATTTAACGAAGATGTTTTTTACAATTAAGTTAGATTCCATCAGAAAAGAATATGGGATTATTATATCACTACACATCCTTTCAAACTCTATTTGAGATTGTTAAGGCAGATAGGATTATTTGGCTAGCAAGATATTATAAGCACTTCAGCAAGAAGGACTATGAGTGGATTAGAAATGAGGCTCAACCAATAGTTCAAGAATTCTGTAAGGATAATAGTTGGTGGTTTGACCCAGATTTTCAAATGTATAGACCATACATTATTAGCTTTTGCACAAGTCCAAATTCTAAATATATGTGGAAATACTTTGGCAATGACGGTCATGGTATAAATCTTGTTGTAAACGAAGACATCCTAAGAAATGAAGCCACATTACTTTCTAAAGTACCCGCTCTTATAGTTCCTTGTGAATATATTAAAACAAGATGGACTAAAAAGGACTTAAAGGAAACGATTATGAATATCGCTAACAGCGAATCTTTACAAGAATGTCAAGATGATGATAGGCTTCTATATGCTACAATGGGATTGCTTAAAGAGCATTATTGGAAGCAAAAAGAAATTAGATATGTAACGATTGAACAAAAAATCGCCGAGGTTAATTACAATGATGGGGATATTATTGTTATTCCACATGAAGTTCCTGAGAAACAATTTAATAAATTCGTGGATTTCCCTAAGGAATTGTTAAATGGTATAATATTAGGAAAAGAAACTTCTCAGCAAAATTACTATAAAGCCCGGAATTATTTGATTAGCTGTGGCTATTCCCCAGAAATTATAAAAAAAACAAAAATAGCAAATGCAACACTTACAACCTAACACCACCTTACAAGGTGGAAAATACAGAATAGAGCGAGTGCTGGGGCAAGGAGGCTTCGGCAATACGTACGTTGGCTACAATACAGAGTTTGAAGAAACCGTAGCCATCAAAGAGTTTTTCATGAAGGGCGTGACGGAACGAGACGAAACGACTTCCGTTGTCAGTGTTAGTAATGCTGACAATGTGCAGCAGTTCGAGGAACAACGAGAGAAGTTTAAGAAAGAGGCCCGTCGTTTGCGTAAGCTGAAGAATGAGCATATCGTCAAAGTTCATGATCTGTTTGAGGAGAATGGTACTGCCTATTATGTGATGGACTATATCGATGGAGAGTCATTGGCAGAGAAGATGAAAAAGACAGGTCAGCCATTTACTGAGGCAGAAGTCAGGGGCATTCTTTCGCAGATTCTCGAAGCACTGAAAGAAGTGCATCGGAACGAAATATGGCATTTGGACTTGAAGCCAGGAAACATCATGGTAGATAAGCAAGGAAATGCTTATCTGATAGACTTTGGTGCCAGTAAGCAAATTCGTGCTAATGGCAGCATGACAACATCTACGGCCCTCTGCTATACACCAGGTTATGCTCCCAATGAACAAATAGGCCAAATGTATGATCGTTTTGGCCCTTGGACAGACATCTATGCCCTTGGTGCTACCATCTATAACCTCCTAACAAACAAGAAGCCCCCTATGGCTATTGATATTGAGGAAGATGAAGAAGATGCATTCGATTTCCCCAATACCGTATCTGATGGTATGCGCAAACTGGTTGTTTGGATGATGCAGCCCAAAAGGAAGGCAAGACCCCAGAGTGTGGAAGAAATTCTCCTTAAGTTGTCAGCAGCCGAAATAGAGCAAGAGAATCCACAAAGTGAACGAAATACAGAAGAGACAATTGTAGCAGACCCCGTTCAAGTTGATGATGAAGAAACAATTTTAGCAGGTAGAGAAGTTCGACGATTAGGAAAAATCAATGCCGTTGATTTAGGCCTGAGCGTGTTATGGGCGGATAGTAATGTGGGAGGTGAATCGGAATCACCAATAGGCGGACTTTATGGATGGGCAGACCCCTCTGGCGAAAAAACGTCTCAGAATGTTAAGGACTATTTGGAGATTGTAGGAGGTACGTATGTCAAAACTCCACAAAACATCTCTGGAACCCGATATGATATTGCCACAGCGAAATGGGGTAAGGAATGGAGAATGCCGAGTAAAGATAATTGGAAAGAACTGGTTGAGAAATGCAAATGGACAAAAGAAAAATCCTTTCATGTCAATGGCTATAGAGTAGAAGGTCCTAACGGGAATAGCATTTTCCTACCTAATACAGGTATAAGGTTTGGAGAAGCTATCTCCAATACAGATGCAGGATATTACTGGACAAGTGAGATGGCGCAAAACGACATAGAATGTGCTTGTTACTACTATTTTGATGAAGAAAAGTACAATGACATTGTAAGTACCAGAAACTATGTCTATAGTGGTAGGGCAGTAAGACCAGTTTGTGATAAAAAGTAATTCATATGCAACATCTACAACCAAACACCACCTTGCAAGGTGGGAAATACAGAATAGAGCGAGTGCTGGGGCAAGGAGGCTTCGGCATCACATACTTGGCGCGTAACACAGTATTCGATATTGATGTAGCCATCAAGGAGTTCTTTATGAAGGATGAGAATGATCGAGATGGCAGTTCCGTTACAATGCCAAACACCACGAAACAAGAACTGTTTCATGGACAGATGGAGAAGTTCAAGAAAGAGGCAAAGCGAATGTTCGCCATCAAGAACGAACACATCGTCGGAGTCCAAGACCTATTCGAAGAAAACGGAACCGCCTACTATGTAATGGACTATGTTGATGGTGAGAACCTTGCAGAGCGCCTGAAACGAACAGGAAAACCAATGTCTGAGCAGGAAGTTCGAGATATATTACCCCAGATTCTTGATGCGCTCAAATCAATTCACGATGCAGGTATATGGCATCTTGATTTGAAACCCGCCAATATATTGATAGATAAGTCTGGCTATGTGAAACTCATTGACTTTGGAGCCTCCAAACAACTGAACGCTCAAAAGGGAGGTGCCACTACCAGCACTGCCATCAGTTATACCAATGGTTATGCCCCTCGTGAACAGATGGAACAGAACTACGACAAGTTTGGTCCTTGGACTGATATCTATGCGCTTGGTGCAACATTGTACAATCTGCTAACGAATAAGAGACCACCTATGCCAACGGACATTGATGATGATATGAGCGAAGACAAACACGAAGCCTTACCTTTCCCTGAAAGTATTAGCTCAGAGATGAAGTTAACGGTTCTTATGATGATGCATACCAACCGCATGCTGCGTCCTCAGAATATAGATGCGTTTATTATTGCAGAACAGCCAAGGGAGGAGGGGCTTAAAGAAACTTCGAGGCAAAAGACAACAGTAGCGAGTTCACCTTCTTATGATAATGAAACAACAATCGTTGCTACGTCCCCAAATGAAGATGCTAAATCTGATTTTATGTCAGAATCGAATTCTTTTTTATCAACTTCTTCTCAAGCAACATCAGCATCGTACGAATCTAAGAATAACAGCAGTAAAATTTGGGGATATCTTATCCTGTATGTTTTTGGCTTAATTATTTTGGGAGCTCTTATTACTATACTTTTCTCTACGTAGAATTAAACCTCATAGTAATGCAACACCTACAACCTAACACCACCTTGCAAGGTGGAAAATATAGATAGCTGCGAATAAGCGAGAGACATAAGAACTTGTTCTTAGATGTCTGAGCGGAAGCAGGTTATTCAATAGAGCGAGTGCTGGGGCAAGGAGGTATTGGCAATAATAATAGAATCGAAACGTTTTAAAT
>Ga0256405_10010167_pt1 | contig 12544 bp, 8 predicted proteins | sample RumenRJG_02DNA_FD_189096 | JGI IMG/M metagenome (GOLD analysis project Ga0256405, IMG submission 189096) | Bovine rumen microbial communities from Lethbridge, Alberta, Canada - RJG_02 | ecosystem: Host-associated > Mammals > Digestive system > Stomach > Rumen | place: Canada: Alberta | collected...
GGCAGACTTTGGCTTTGGCGCGTCAAAGCCGGATGGTGTTCACACGCTGGCGTACGACCACGGCAATTCCCTGCCATATCTTGACGGAAACACGGCTACAACTTCGGTAGCCCTCACTTGGAGCTTTGCTGGAACTGCACCCTATTACAATGTTTTTTTTCTTGGGGCAAACCCGAATAAGGCCCCGGATTTTGATGGTGCCGACTATGGTCGAGGTTTTCACGGTAAATATTATGCTATCCGCCTCTACAGTCGTTCTCTTACCGCTGCGGAAATTGCTCGCAACCAAGGGGTCGATGCCGCGCGTTTCAAAGGTGTTGTGCCTGCTACTGGTGCAGTAGTTATTGCCTCAAATTTCGCGGACCTTGCTGGTAGTGAGCCGAACGGAATCTATTTCCCCGACGAATGGACTTTTTCGTCCGGCGCGGCGACAAAGAAGGTTCGTGGCTTTGATTGGTCTTGCTCGGGCTATCGTATCCAAACTTGGGATTCGTCGACTTCTTCTTGGGGTGCTCCGACAACAGTCACGGCGGCTGGCGGCAATGTGGAATGGACGTCGCCAGCTGGCACTGATTTTGCATCTCGCCGCATAACTTGGCTTTGGCGGCCGGTCAGCGGTATGCGTTCTGCCGCCGACTACGCTACGTCTGACTATGTTTCAGAAGGTCTTGCTGTTTACTGGGATGCCATTGACAATGTCGGAACAGGCACCCATGATCCTAACGCCGCAACGTGGAAGAATCTCGGCACCGGCGGTTCCACATACGATCTTACAATCCACCATGGCGTCTGGTCTGATGGCAACTCCCTTTCCAACGGCATCTGCAAGCTTGCCGCCTACGGTTCCACATATTATACATACACAACAGGCGAATTCGCCATAGAGAACTACAAAAATGCCTACAGCGGTGACAGTTGTCGCTTCGTATTTGCCGACAAGGACAGGGGCGTAATTATCGAGAGCGATCGTACCATGTTTGAACGCGAAAAGCCGACGATGGCAGACTTTGGCTTTGGCGCGTCAAAGCCGGATGGTGTTCACACGCTGGCGTACGACCACGGCAATTCCCTGCCATATCTTGACGGAAACACGGCTACAACTTCGGCAGCCCACACTTGGAGCTTTGCTGGAACTGCACCCTATTACAATGTTTTTTTTCTTGGGGCAAACCCGAATAAGGCCCCGGATTTTGATGGTGCCGACTATGGTCGAGGATTTCACGGGAAATACTACGCACTGCGACTCTACGACCGTTCGCTTGGTGTTGACGAACTTGAGTGGAACAGCAAGGTCGATGCTGCGCGTTTTCAAGGTGTTATTCCATGCACAAATATCGTTGTGGTCGCAAACGAGTGGAGCGGTGGCCTTAGCGGTTCATACGAAGTGCTGAATTCATGTACAGTAAGCGGATCGCCGTCCTCCGTTGACGGCAAGGAGCCAAACAAGTGCATTGTGTGGACTCTGCAAGGTGACGGAACGTGGGGAAATCGCGTTACCCTGAACGAATCCTCTTACACTTACGATGTCGGCACATCGCCGGCAACAGTTCGCATAGAGTTTGGCAGAAATACAGGGCTTTGCATTGTTTGCAGATAGTGGCGTTAAGGTCGTCAGACTGAAAGGCCGATACTATAACGATTTCCTTAGTGAAATGAGAATCCTGTACGGTGCAATTCTTGCGGCTGCGATGGCTGTGTCTGCGAATGCTGCGCGGACTCCGTTCGCGGAAGGGGCGTTTGAGGTCGGTTGTAACTACTGGGCGCGTCATGCGGGCGTGTATATGTGGAGGGATTGGGACGCAGGGCAGGTCGAGAAGGACTTGGATTTGCTTGTCGCCCACGGAATGACGGTCTTGCGGGTGTTCCCGCTTTGGCCTGACTTTCAGCCCCTTACGGCAGAATATGGTGGTTGCGGAGCGTTCCGTGGTTATGCCCAGAACGGAGGCCCTCTCAAGAACTATGCGGCAGTTGATGATGTAATGATTGATCGCTTCCGTTGCCTCTGCGATGCGGCTGAGAAACGTGGCATGAAGTTAGTTGTCGGTCTCGTCACCGGCTGGATGTCGGGGCGGCTTTTCGTGCCCCCTGCGCTTGAAGGCAAGAATGTTCTCGTGGATCCCGATGCAATAGCATGGCAGTGTCGCTTTGTGCGGTATTTTGTTGACTCGTTGAAGGATCATCCCGTGATTGCCGCATGGGATTTGGGGAATGAGTGCAACTGCCTGGGTGATGCCAAGGCGGATCAGCTTTGGCTGTGGATGCATGCCGTGTCTGCCGAGATTCGAGTAAACGATCCATCACGGCCAGTGATGTCAGGCATGCATTCCGTGAAAACATTGAAGGACGCCAAGGTCAATGTGCGGCAGCAAGGCGAACTCGTCGATTGGCTTACGACGCATCCATATCCGCTTTGGACGCCCGAATGCAATCTTGAGCCGTTTGACACACTTCGCAACGGATGTCACCCTGCCTGTGAGACGACGCTTTATGCTGATTTGTCGGGACGATCTGCGTTTGTCGAGGAGGCTGGGTCAATGGGGCCGGGGATCGTTTCGGAGGAACGTGCCGCTGCGGCGATGCGGATGCAGATGTTCTCCTGCTGGGCGGTAGGTGTTCCGGCATTTGTCTGGTGGTGTGCTTTTGACCAGGGGCATCTTGATTTCGCGCCGTACGATTGGACGGCCATAGAACGAGAGTTGGGTCTTTTCAAGGCGGACGGTACGCCTAAGCCAACCGCGAGGGCGATGAAGGACTTTGCGTCCTTTATAAAGTCCCTGCCGTTCGCGGCGCTTCCGCCGCGCCGAATTGACGCGGTAGTGCTGGTGAGCGAAAATGAGGACTTTTGGAAACAGGCGCTTGGTGCGTGGCTGCTGTCTCGTCAGGCTGGATTTGATATTTGCTATGCGCCTGCGGAAGGGGACTGGCCCGAGTCGTCGTTCTACATCCTTCCGTCCAGCGCGTCAAACAGTTACAAGACGTATTCACGTCGCGCGTGGAAGCGGCTTGTTGGGAAGGTGCAGTCGGGTGCGACAGCCTTTATTACACTTGGCAATGGTGCGGTATTGTCCGATCTGGAGGAGGTGGTCGGCGTTCGCACAGAATCGCATTTCAAGTGCAATGCCACTCGTCATGTAATTGCCAAGAAGGGATCGTTTGATTTGCCTGATTCATATGCGCGCATGATTTCGCTTGTTGAGGGCGATGTTCTCGCAAAGGATGCCGAGGGCAGCCCGGTGATGACGATGAAGAGGCTTGGCACAGGACGGGTGGTTTTCATGAATGGCGCAGTGGAGGTGAATGCTTCGACTGACGGATGGCCTGCATATGCCGAGGCTGCCGAGGTCGCTGGCGTTAAGAGACTAGTGCGAGGCGATAATCCTTCTGTCGGTTTTACGGAACACTGCACGAACGGAGTTGCGTATGTTGTCGCGGTGAACTATAAATCTAAGCCCGTGGATGTTCATATTGAGTGTGATGGAACTATTTCACGCATTTTCGGTAGTGGGTTGCTAAAGGATGGTGTTCTTTCACTTGGTGATAACAATGCTGTTGTAATTGAAATCAATGCTCGTTGAAGATCATGATGAAAAGGAGATTAAGGATGCACAAGATTTCCTTTATTTGTCTCGTAATGGCCATGGGAATGATGCCGTCATTTTCTGTTGCCGATGATCTTTCCGCGAAGATGCTGCCAGACGAAAAGTGGTGGGGGCTGTGTAACGCATTTGGGCGGGAGATGCCGTTTACGGAGAAGACTGACTTCAGATGCGATTTGCGGGAGGAGAACTACGGGCATCAGTCGTTGTCGTTTCTCTGCTCCGACAAGGGGCGGGCGATCTGGTGCGCGGAGCCGGTAGAGGTGAAGATTGCTGGCGGAGAAATTGCGTTAGAGTCCGACAAGGGCGAGATCATTCTCAAGGAAGACGCGGGACGCAATCTCGGCGAGGCGTATCGCTACGGCTCGAAGACTTGGTTCCCGCCGACCGGCGAAGAGCCGGAGCTGCTGTACTTTTCCGCTCCGCAGTACAACACGTGGATCGAGCTTACCTACCATCAGAACGAGAAGGACATTCTTGCGTACGCGAAGTCGATGGTTGACCACGGGCTTCCGCCCGGGATATTCATGATCGACGACACGTGGCAGCATGGGTACGGAGAGTGGTACTTCGACATGCGGCGCTTCAGCGATCCGAAGGGAATGATGGACAAGCTTCACGGCATGGGCTTCAAGGTGCTTCTCTGGATGTGCCCGTTTGTCTCCATGGACACCCCTGCCTATCGCCGCCTTACATGGGGCAAGAATCCAGACGACGTGAATGGGTATCCGTCGAAGGGCGGCTTTCTCGTCGAGTCGCGCAAGCCAGGCTATGGCAATGTTCCTTCTCCTGCGGCGATCAGGTGGTGGAACGGCGCGAGTGCACTCCTGGACTTCACTCATCCGAACGCCGTCGCCTGGTTCGACGAGCAGCTGGAGCGGTTGGTGAAGGACTACGGCGCTGACGGATTCAAGTTCGATGGCGGCGGCGTCCATTTCTATGCCGGATGCGTCGGGCTTGAGGGTTCTTCGCCGAAGACCTTTGCGCACGACCCTTCGGCGTCACCTGCCGCACAGAGCGCGCTATACGGAAACTTTGCGCTCAAGTACAAGGGGAGCGAATACAGAAACGGGTTCGGTTTCGCCGGAAAGCCCGTGATCATGCGTCTCCACGACAAGGCGCATTCATGGGATGCTCTTCGTCGGCTGATTCCCGATATGCTCGCGGCAGGATTCGTCGGATGTCCGTTCATTTGCCCCGACATAATCGGCGGTGGATCGTGGACGGCGTTCCTGCCTGGTGCGCCGTTTGACGCGGAGCTTTTCATTCGTTCGGCTCAGGTGCATGCGCTCTGCCCGATGATGCAGATATCGGCTTCTCCGTGGCGGGTGTTGTCGCCAGAGCATCAGGAGCTGTTCAAGGAGATAGCGGCCTTGCGCCAGCGTTTCGCACCGCGCTTTGTGGAACTTGCGAAGGAGTCTGCGAAGTCAGGCGAGCCGATGATGCGAAACCTCGAGTATTGCTTCCCTGGCCTTGGCTATGCTGACATCAAGGACGAGTTCATGATGGGTGACAGGCTGCTTGTCACGCCTGTGATGGAGAAGGGGGCAACGTCGCGCAAGGTTATCCTGCCGTCTGGAAGATGGCGTTCGGACGATGGTCAGATCTACGTTGGCCCTGCGACAGTTGAAGTTGCCGCGCCGCTTGCTCGTCTGCCGTATTTCGAGAGGGCGGAGGAAAGATGAGACAGCAGTGCCATGGGGTATGTCAGTCATGTTGGCGGAAGCTGTCAATAGCAACGATGGCTTTTGTGACGGTATGTTCGTTGCATCTTTTCGCGGGCGAGACGGTTGAGAGCGTTCTCATGAAGCCGCATTTCCAGTATGCCGAAGGACGCATCGGAAGAGACATGCGGCTGCAGTACTACCACGAGGCGTACTTGCGCATAGTCGAAGCGGACCGTGCGGCTGATGCGAAGTGGCTGTCGTTGAAGACGCCGGACGAAGTTCGCGCACACCAGAAGTTTCTGGCGGAGAAGATGGTGGAGATGGTCGGTGGTTTCCCAGCGCGGACGCCTCTCAATCCTGTTGTCACGGGAGTCGTGCGGAAAGATGGCTACCGAGTTGAGAAGGTGTATTTCGAGAGCCGTCCTGGTTTCTTTGTCACAGGACATGTGTTTGTGCCGGATGGTTCGAAGTTCGCCTCTCCGTATCCCGCTGTGCTTGTTCCGTGCGGGCATTCCGTCAACGGCAAGTGCTATGAAGCGTACGGCGCGGCTGGCGCGATGGGCGCGAAGCTCGGGATGGTCGTTCTCGTCTATGACCCGATAGACCAAGGCGAGCGGCTGTATCGCGACATAGAACGGGAGACTTGGAGTCCTGGCGAGGAGCACAACCGCGTCGGCTGGCGGTGCCAGATTCTCGGCTGGGGCGCGGCGCAGCTTCATGTCTGGGATGCCATGCGCGCGCTTGACTACCTGGAGTCGAGGGGTGACGTGGACGGAAGTCGCATGGGAGTGACGGGGATGTCCGGCGGCGGCACGCTTTCATCCTATGTGATGGCGCTTGATCCACGCATAAAGGCGGGTTGCCCGAGTGGCTACATCACCACCCTGCGCGACCTCTGCACGGCTCGCGGTCCGCAGGACCACGAGCAGAACGTGCAGGGGATGCTGTCTTTCGGGCTCAACCATCTTGGCTATGTGCTCATGCGGGCTCCTCAGCCGGAGCTCCTTGGCTTCTCGCACGACGACTTCTTCCCGATAATCGGATCGCTCGAGACGTATGATCGGGCGCGTCAGGTGTATGGTCTGCTTGGTGTTCCGGACGCTGTGCGGTGCTTCTCGGAAGCCGGAGGACACCACTGGTATCAGTCCACTCGGACGGCTCATTTCGAATGGCTTGACCAGGTGCTGCACGGACGCATGCCGGAGAAGCCGGACGTTGCGCGTCTGAGAAAGATCGACGTCGGTTTTGAATACGATTCCGCCGACTGTGGGCTGGGGAGCAACGCGACAAACCGACTTGTTGTCGGCGGCGGGCGCACGATGCGCATTGCTGGCGCACGAAGCGTATATGATGTTCTGCGCGAGGAGGCAGATGCGCAGGAGCGGGCAAGGGGTCCGCTTACGCGGGAGGCCGTATTGAAGGTGTCCGGCATACACACGGAGCCCGTTCCGTATGAGCCGATGGATGTCGCGATGTTTGACCTTCCTGGGGGCGTCGTGTCGAAGAAGGAGACGCTTTTCCGCGAAGACACGACGATGCGCATTCCCGTCGTCACTTTTGCTCCGCCTGGAGCGAAGGGAAATCCTGTCCTGTATCTTGCCTACAGCCATGACCGCGTCGGGATTGCCGCGCGGGTGGAGAGGTTTGTTGCGGAGGGGAGGGTTGTTGCCGTTGCCGACCTTCGCGCGAGCGGAGAGACATGGAAGGGCTGCCATACGTTCTGCGGCGCAGGCTGGGAAGGCGAAGAAGAGCTGGCGACAATGTACATGTGGCTTGGGGAGAACCTTGTGGCGAGACGGACGGAGGACGCGCTGGTCGCGGCCCGGCATGTCGCGGCATCGCGCAGTTCGGGCAAGATCGATGTCGTTGCCGCGGGTGTGATGGCCGTGCCTGCGGCGCATGCGTTTTATCTGGAGCGGGGACTTTTCGGTTCGATTTTCTTTGAGGCACCGTGTGCATCGTGGCGAAAGGCGCTTGACGATCCGCAGCAGGATTTCAGATACGCCGCTACGGTCTATGGCGCGTTCAGGTTGTACGACTGGCCGGATTTGGTTAGGGAGGGAGCGGAGTGATGGAGGTGAAGCAGTCGGGGCGTGTAGTCTTTTTGCTTGTAGCGGGGATTGCGCTCGCGACGTATGGTGCGGATATGGATCCACTTGAGATGCGCTGGACGTTTGGCGCGCACGAGCCGTATACGATGTACCGGAGAGTGGGACGCCACTGCACAGGCGGAATTGACGGCAACGCGAGGTGGCTCAAGCCGTGGATGGACTGGTTCGACGCGGAATCACCTGCGCTGATGGAGGAGCTTGGACTTAACTGGCTCCACTGCCGCTTCTACAAGGGCATGGGCTGGGAGGAGGAGAAGAAGGACTTCCCCAACGTGAAGCGGTTTGTCGAGAACTGCCACCGGCACGGAGTCAGCGCGCTTGCATATGTCCAGTTCTCCACGCTTTACCCGGAGTCGATGAAGCGCGAGATCGTGAACCTCGACGACTGGGCTCAGATCGACGAAGATGGGAAGAAACGCATTTACCACGACGGAAGCTACTTTAGGTGGATGCCATGCATCACGTGCGACGAATGGGTGGAGTATCTGAAGAAGGTCTGCACGATCGCCTTGACCGAGGGAGGGTTCGACGGGGTCATGTTCGACAATGCATGGTCTCTGACATGCTATTGCGAGCGGTGTGAAAGACGCTTCCATGAGCACTTGATGAAGATAGAGAATTCGGCAGAGCGCTTCGGATTCGACAATCTAGACTTTGTTCGTCTTCCGCGTCCTGCCGCCAAGGCCCTTTCCGGCGAGGTGCGCGATCCCGTCGTGCAGGAGTGGTGCCGATGGAGGCAGGAAACGATGGAGGATGTCTTTGCGCGCTTGCGCTCGCACATCAAGAGCGTGAAGCCGGATGCTGTGGTCTGCGCGAACCCGCAGCCGTTCCGGCGCCAGGAGGCGTTCGCCAGGTATAGTCTGAATCTGCATCGGTTCGTGAAGAATCTCGATCTCGTCTTGATGCAAAGCGATAACTTTCCCGAAGTGACTGCGAGCGGGGAGATAAGGAACCGCGTCCGCGACCTCAAGATTTGCCGAGAGATCGGCAAGCCGGTTGTTGCGCTCTGCGACTCGGACGCGAAGCTCACCGAGGCGCGTGAGCGGCACTATCTTTTACCTCTGATGGAGGATCTGATATGGGGCGGTGTTCCGACTGACCGCACGATCGTATCTCCAAAACCGATGCCAGGATTCGTCGACAGGGGGATGATCGAGCGGCGGAGACCGCAGCTTGCCGCGTTCAACGCGTTCGCGCGCGCACATCGCGGCGAACTTGCCGCGCCGTCGTATCTTCCTGTGCGGCTTCTCTGGACGCCAGACGTCATCGGCTTCTCTGAGACGGCTCATCTCGGACTTGCGGCTGCGGAGGAGATATTGCTCCGAAACCAGGTGCCGTTCGGCTATGTTATTGCGGAGAACGGACGTGATCTTGCGATTCCGAGCGACTGCGAAGTCCTGGTGGTGGCGAACCAGGTGTGTCTTTCCGACGCGCAGATTGCCGCGATTGTCGCATACGCGAAGCGCGGCGGCAAACTTGTTGTCACAGGAGACAGCGGAAGATACGATGAATGGAACGCGCAGCGTCTTGAGAATCCGCTTAAGCCGCAGCTCGCCGGACTTTCCAACGCCGTGCTGCGGGATGAGGCGGATATGCTTCCTTATGCCAAGCTCGGTTGGGCGTATAAGATCGCCGCCCCGAAGGACGGCGGCGCGGCGCTTATGGACGATCTGGCAAAGGTGGGTTACAATCCGTCCGTGCGCGTCGTGGGCGCTCCGCCGCATGTGTTCGCGGAGTTCAAGCGCATGGAGAAGGGGCTTGCGGTGTTTCTCCTCAACTACAATCCCGATGTCGAGGTGAAGGGCATTGCCTTGAAGGCGCCGACAGGAAGTCGCGTTAGGTTCGAGTCGATGCTTGACGATGTGCCCAAGTCTAAGACGTTGGAACCGACGACTGGCGGTACGGTCCTCTTGCCGTTGTTCAGGCGTGCCGCCATTGTCTATGTTGAAGGTATTGCAGGATTCTGACATGGGCGGGCGAAATGGCGATGGTCGGCAAATGGACAGCTTGTGCCGTTATCGTGGCTTTTGCCATGCCTGCGATGTCGGGGGAGGCGGAGAACGCGCCCGCGTTCAAGGGACGTGTTGACTGGTCGCTGGACTCCGCCTGTGTGTCGAAGGGGCGTACTATCCATGATGCTCCTGTAACGTGCATGAGGGGATTCATTTCGGACTTCAGCGTCTTGGATACGACAATTCCGGCGTTCGTCGGGTGCGTGGGGAAGCTCTCGATCTCCAATACGGACCGATATCCAAAGGAGACGCCGGGGAAGTGGGTTGAGCTTGATCCTACGGCTGGGTTTGAATGGAGCCGTTACGCTGGGCTGGAAGATGACTTTAGACTGACAACTCGGTGGTTTCGCTGGACGTTTCCGGCGATCGACAAAGACCCGAGCGATGCCGCAATTATTGATGTGACATACAAGACCTTCCTGAACCCGACTGCATCGCTGTGGTATCGCTTCCATGGTCCGACGAAGGGAAGGGTGGAACTGGTGCTTTCGTTGAACGAGGAATGGAAAGTTTGGGAGGACTTCAAGGTGTTCGGGCTTTTGAACACGTGGTTTATCGACTACAGCCATGAGAACGCCGACAAGGAGAGCGGCGCGAGCGCGGGCGAGTTTGCGCTGGGGCTTTCGTGGCGATGGTTCTATTTCAAGACGACATACTGGTTCCCGCTCGACCGGCGCGTACTGAGCGGCGACAATCCAACATACGACTACGACAAGAACCTGATCTTCTCGCTCGGCGCCCGTTTCTCGTTTTGATGGATGCCTGAGCGAAGTAAGCCGACTGCGCAATAGTCTTTGGCCACCGTATCACGAACTATATTGCGCCCATTTCACGTCGTTGGGTTGTGGTTTAGTAGCGGTTGTTGCCTAAGTTGGATAATCACGAATGTGGGATGGTTGTGTCGGGATCGTTCATGGATTCGACACGAAGGGTGGTTGGTTCGTGGTTGAGTGGCGGTTGATTCCGTCCATATCGGGGTTGGGAAATGGTTGAATTGGCGTCGGCCTTCCTAATGCGGGCGAAATCCGTCCGTGGGAAAGCGGGCGAGGGGATTCCGAATGTGAGTCCGTCCGTGGACGCGCGGAGTGCGTCGCGAAGTCCGTCCGATTTGCTTCGCGTGATTCGCGGACGATCCAACGGATCGGGCGAGACGCGGGCAACGGAGTTGCCCAAACCGAGCGCGGCGGTTTTCGCTCAAGTTCTCTTGGCGGCAAACTGCACCCCTGCCAGAGCATCGCTTCGCGACTCGCTATCGCTCGGGGGATATGCGCTCGGTTTTCCGCCTCCGGCGGGCGTCTCGCCCTCTCCATGCGCGGCACATTTGCCGCGCCACCACTTTATTGTGGTTGAAAAGCGGACGAGTGAGAAAAGATAAAAGGCGCGGCAAAAGTGCCGCGGCTGAGAAATGGTTGAAGCGGCAGTTGGAGTTTCGGGATGAGCAGAAAATTATAGGGTCGATTAGACAAGCTATGGTTTAAGCAAGGGGGTATTTTCATTTTTCTAAGACATTGCTTCTCGGCATGTTGATAACTTGTGTAGCGGGTCTTTGGACGGTGTATGCCCTGTTCGATTTCCAGAGGGAGCATACGACTTTGAGTAGTTCCGCCGCGACATATGACAGCGCCACCTTGTGGTGTTGGTTTGCACTGATGTGTTTTTCGTAGATGCACTTGAAGAAGTCGTCATTCTGGGAAATGGAGAATGCGATCTGCATGAGCGCAGTCCTCAGCGTCCCGCTTCCGCGCTTCGACATGCGGACCCTGCCTCGCCATTTGCCGCTTTCGCGGATGCGCGGCTCGCATCCCGCGAACGCCAGCATCCGCTTGTACATGCCGGAAGTCCGTCCGGACTTTGGATCCTTCTCGAACCTGGAGACGTCTCCGAACTCCGCCGCGACGACCTTGGGCAGGAGCTTCCCGGAGCCCTTGATCTGCGCAATCACATTGGCGATGCGCGGCGACTCGGCCTCGTCGATCAGCTTCTCGATGCCCGCTATGCGCCTGTCCAGATCTCCGATGCACTCCACGGCGGACGCGATGCAGGCGCCAAAGGCGTCGGAGACCTCCGATCCGAACCCGAGGCTCCGTTTCGCGGCCTTGACCAGCCGCTCGGCCTCCGCGGCGGCGTCCTTGCCCCGGCAGCACTTCCCGACGAGCTTCGCGAGCGTCGGCCTGTGCGCCCTCGCGAGCGAGGAGGCTGTTGGATGGGCCCTGAGCAGCTCCAGCGCGAACCGGCAGAACATGTCGTCGAAAAGCGCGTGGAACTCGGGGAACACGGCGTCGAGCAGGCTCTGGAGGTGGCGCTTCGCGTCCGCGCGCTGCGCGACCATGAACGAGCGGTGCCGCGTCAGGGCCATAAGCCGACGGGATACGTCGTCCGGACGCGCGTGCGGCGCGGCTTTGCCCGACAGCAGGACGCGAGCAATCGCCTCGGCGTCGCCCTTGTCTGACTTGCGTCCGCGCACGTCACCCGAGATCGACGCCGACGTGACGATCGGGTTGATCACGTCGACCGCGTACCCCGCATTCACGAGGAGGTCGTGGAACGGGATCCAGTAGTTGCCCGTGGCCTCCATGCCGATGCGCGCCTCTGTCGGGGGCGCGATCTTGGCGAGCGCGGCCACGAGCTTCTCTGCGCCTTCACGGTCGTTGTTGTAGAAAGCCGGGCGGCACAGCTGCCTGCCAGCGTCGTCGATCACGGCTGCGGCGTGCTTGCCCTTGCCAATGTCGATTCCAATTGCTATCATATTACCATCCTTTCCGGCATGGGGCTGTCGGCCCCGCGTTGATGAACTCTCGGCGCTCCAACCCTGGTGGCCAGATCATTGCCTGTCCGTTTGACTGCAAGTTTCGCGGATCGGCAAATCAAGCTATGATGGACGCGCCTCGAAGGTGACGCGGTCGCACCCAGTCTAATCCAATGGCCATGAGCCAAGGGTCGGCAACAGGGTCTCGCCCGCAAATCAAATGCTACCACAGTCCCATGCCGGATTTCAACCCTTCCCGCTCGGCGGGAAAGGAAAAGCAGCAAAAGGAAACAGGGGATTTTCTCTCTTTCTGATTTCATCTTAGCCTCCGCCTGTTGATAAGTCGGGCTTTGGGGGCTTTTGATGCCCCCCGCCCGACTTACCAACAAGCGGGCGACTAAGATTATACCAG
>Ga0256405_10010168_pt1 | contig 12544 bp, 9 predicted proteins | sample RumenRJG_02DNA_FD_189096 | JGI IMG/M metagenome (GOLD analysis project Ga0256405, IMG submission 189096) | Bovine rumen microbial communities from Lethbridge, Alberta, Canada - RJG_02 | ecosystem: Host-associated > Mammals > Digestive system > Stomach > Rumen | place: Canada: Alberta | collected...
CTCCTGGCATTCTTTAGCAACTTATAGGGCGGGAATTGCCGATTCTTTGCTTTCCGCCCTATCTCCCGGCATTCTTTAGCAACTTATAGGGCGGGATTTGCCGATTCTTTGCTTTTCCGCCCTATCACGTACTAAGACCACAGCAATAATAGGGCGGGAATCGCGTCATGCGCAATTCCCGCCCTATTTATGTTCCACACTTCATGCTTCCGCAATCCATCAATAAAACACGCTTTACTCCATGCTCTTCCCAAATCCCTGCAGATGATCAAGAATCCGATAGAGTTCAAGGTACTGGTCGCCGGTAATTCCGATCTTGTCGCCGAGCTCGAAGACCTGGGTGCCGACCCAATTTCCACGGAGGTCAGACAGAGGCTTAGCATCATACTGAATGGCTGCAGCTGCAAGGTGCGCATTCTGAACCATGAGATTGCCTGCACTTGCCTGGGTGTCTTCAGCATCCGGTTGCTCGGGTGCCTTTGCAATCTGGGAGACTGTCGGCCAGTCCGCCAGCTTCGAATCTTTCAGCTGGGGAACAATTCTTCCACTCATCTTGCCGTTAGGATTTCCCGTACGGATAAAATTCAGCGCATAAGAATAGAAGTTCTCAGAGAGTTCTAAGTCTGCATTGGTATAGAGGTTTGCTCCCTGTTCATTACCAGTCGGAATATTACCGTAGAGGTAGACTTCCTCACCACTATGCCAGGAACCGAGTCTTCCATTGTCCTTGGTGAAATAATATTCATAGACAGGTTCGCCGGTCGCTTCCGCCAGTCTCGTCCAGGCATTGTGTCCATAGCCGAAGTAATAAGCAGTGAAGATCTTCTCCCAGTTATCCCTGGCTTCCTGATCTGTCTCTGCAGGATAGAGCTTCAACACATCTTCCGTGCGATCCCCAAAGACTTCACGGACGCGGTCCTCATATGTGGAAAGATTTACATTTCCGAAGATGAGGAAGGGTGCCGCCTCCTCCTTATTATAGCCGTGGAGCAGGGCTTCCTCGTTGTGTTCGCCGTCCATGTAGGATTCGTAGGCGTCTTCGTGAGCGCGTAGCCGTCCACCGTCATGTGGTGCTGGATGTCCGCCTGGCTTACTATCTTGTCTGCCGGGAGCGCGCGGAGTGCAGCGAGGTCTCCGTCTGCAACCTTCAGTGCCTTTCTGGTCTCAGCTCCAGCCTCCAGCGCCTCCTCCATGCTACGGAAGGAATGCGCCGGCTCGACCGCTTCTACAGAAGAGGACTCAGCAATTACACGCTTGAAGAGGCCCTTTGCCAGAGGCGATGTCGAGAGCGCGCCAACCGCTGCGGAACCTGCAGATTCACCAGCCAGCGTCACATTCGAAGGATCACCACCGAAGGCCTCGATATTCTTCTGCACCCACTCCAATGCCTTCACCTGGTCCAGAAGGCCGTAATTTCCAGTTGTTCCGTTAGGGGACTCCGCCGCCAGCGCCTCATCCGCATAATAACCGAAGACGCCCAGGCGATATGCCATATTGACCACGATTACGCCATCATGCGCGAAAGTTTTACCTGAATAATCGTCATACCAAGGCTGCCCCGTCTGAAGCGAACCGCCATGCACATAGACCAGAACCGGGCAGTCCTTGACATCGCCAGCCGGCTTCCAGACATTGACATAGAGGGAATCCTCCGACATCTCTGTGCGGTAGTTGTCATCCAGACGAACCTTGTAATCGTGGTATCCCACAATCTGCGACAGTGAAGAGTAGATCTCACTGCTCTTAGGCTGCATGGACATGGGCTTGAAATGATCACACGCCAGCACTCCATCCCAGGGCAGCGGATCCTGCGGTTCCTTCCAACGAAGGTCCCCAACAGGCGGCGCAGCATAAGGAATTCCGGTATATACCTCAACCTCGCCATCTTCCGTCTTCACGCCTGTGATGTCTCCCTCGGAAATATGGAGCACATCCGTAACCTCCGGATTCTTCCCTGCAACTGCCGGCACCAGTTTGTAGGGGCCCTGGGTCAGGAAGAAAATCAGAATCTGTACCAGGAGGAAGCAGGCAAAGCCCAACGCATGACAGGAGAATGGCTTATTCTTCAGTTTCTTCGCACGAAGAATGGGATAAACAATGCTGGCTGCAAGTGCCAGAATCCATCCCAGAATTGTATTTTTATCTAATTCCAGAAGTATGAGAAATACGAGCGTCAGGAGGACTAAAATGACATAAAAACTGATATTCTTCAGTTTCTTCTTGTCTTTTGCAACGTTCTTATCTTTTGCAACGTTCTTGTCTTTTGCAACGTTCTTATCTCTTGTAACGTTCTTGTCTCTTGTAACGTTCTTGTCTTTTGCAACGTTCTTATCTTTTGCAACGTTCTTATCTTTTTTCTTCCGGTCTCTAGCCATTCTGCTTACATCCACCTGATTCTGCTCTCTATCTATCCTGCTTACATCCACCTGATTCTGCTCTCTAGCTGTTCTGCTTACATCCACCTGATTCTGGTCTCCGGTTATCAGCATATCATCTATCTTATTTTGCATCTTATCTTGCTCCTGCATCAGAATAAATCCATAATATCCGCGAATTTATCAATTTCGAAGAAGGCGCTTCCTCTCTCGATCTGTCCAAAACCATACTTGGCGAAGATAAAAGGAACCTTTGCTTCCCAGCACGCCTTACGATCCATATCGGTATCACCGATGTAGACAGGTGCCTTAATCTCGTTGCGTTCTACCAGAAGTTTAATATTCTCAGCTTTTCCAAGTCCTGTGTTACCGTAGCACTCCCAGTCATAGACTTCTCTTCGAAGATCAAAACGATCCAGCAGGCATTCGATGTATCCCTCCTGGCAGTTACTTACAATATAGAAAGGAACTTCCTTATAGAAGGAACGCATGGTCTCGACAACTCCAGGATACATGATGTCATCTGTACCTTCTCTTAAGACCCTGCCCTCTTCCTCATAGGCGAAGTGCTGGAAGCGTGCCTTCTCTTCCTCGCTTGCATCCGGGAATAGAGCATCAATAATCTCATTCATGGGCTTACCGAAAAATCCCTTCAGTCCTTCTGCTGTCAAAGGTTCATGGCTTAAACCTGCCATTTTCACAGCATTGTTCCATGCAATTGCAACCTCTGCAGTAGAATCCCACAGGGTTCCATCGACATCCAGAATTATCCCATCTGTGTTATATCTCACAAAACTCATAGCATATTCCTCTGATACATATCTTCCGTCATGAATTCTTCCAGTTGAATTGCATACTTCTCGAGATCAACTTTCCCATTTATGACCTCTATACCATCCGCTTCGAGTAATTCCTTTTGAATGTCCACCCCGCCAAAGGCAAAAGCCTCTGCGAGTTTCCCCTGGGAATTCACCACGCGGTAGCAGGGTATATTCCCGGGGTCTGGATTCTTGTGTAAGGCATTCCCTACAGCCCGGGACATCTTTGGATTTCCTGCGAGAGCAGCCACCTGACCATAGCTTGCCACCTTTCCTCTCGGAATCTTCTTCACAGCTTCATAGATTCTCTTACTTGGCGTGTCTGATATCAGGTGGTAACTTGTATCAACGATGTCTAATACTTCCTCAATCGGAAGACTTCCATCAAGGATCAGGGTCAGCCAGTGCTCTTTGTTCATATGATAAGCCGGGCAGAAGCCCTTACTGTTCTTCACCATATGAATGAATTCCGGGTCAGCCTTCACATTCAGGCAGGCTGTAAGCCGGTCCGTCTTAAGTCCTAGCTTATCCCCCTCTACGATCATGAAGAGAGCAAACCATTTGTCACTGTATATATCTTTCACGGTAGCGAAATCAGGACTGATTGCCCAGGGATATTCCACCTTGCATTCGTACCGCTTACAAATCTCTGTTAATATCTGATCCGTATCATCATGTGATAGAGATTTCCGTACTTCTGTCTCACGAATCATCTGATCTACAAGCCACCTTTCTTCCCTCAGCGCATGATCTTCTCACTCCCGCAAAATGCACTTGCATTATCTTATTTTTCTACTACTTTTTCAACCGGGCAGGGCGATTTTTCGCCCCGATAATTACCAGCCGAGGGAAGGCTTCGAAGCACAGGAAAAAGCGCGTCTCGAAGAGAGACGCGCTAAGGTTCTGGCATTTATTGAAGCTCATTCGAAAATGTAGAGCTTACACATTACATTCTCTACATTCCCAATATTCCCTATATTACCTATATTCCCTATATTACCTATATTCCCTAGATTCCTGTAGAACCGGACTGACTATTCTTCATGCCCTTTCCACCCATATGACCATTCGGTGTCTGACCGGAAGGCATCTCCGGCGCACTTCCATCAGAAGGCATCTCAGGCATACTTCCATCACCGGGCATCTCAGGAACATTGCTATCTGAAGGCATCTTGGGCATACTTCCATCACCACTCGGTGCCTGTCCATCAGGAGCCTGTCCCATCCGGCCATTGCTGCCATTTGAGCCCATCTTGCCCTTGCCACCGCCCATACCACCTTCCATACCACCAAACTGGTTGGTAAGTTCTGTGGTTTCTTCACCATTTACGGTAATACTTCCACCATTCAGAGTACCGGTTCCGTCATAATCGAAGGGAGACTGGCAGTTGATCTCGATCCTTCCTCCATTGATAGTGATATCTCCATTTGAATCAATACCATCGGTATCGCCCTGTGCCATATCAATCTTGATATTTCCATTGTTGATTACAACTAATACATCATAGTTCTCGCTATTTAGAGTAGCATTGAGACCATCATCCGATGCAGAGATCGTGATATCGCCACCATCGATAATCATCTGAGTAGCTTCCATACCTTCCTTTGCAGAGATGGTAAAGTTTCCATCATAGATCATGATCCTGTCATTGGCTTCTAAACCCTTCTTGCTCTCTGCAGTAAGAGTATAAGTTCCTCCAGTCACCTTAAGATCATCCTTAGAAGTGATTGCATTACCCTTGGAAGCGCTTACATTCAGACTGCCAAGTCCATTTAATACCAGGTCCTGCTTGGAGAAGATGACTGCATCAAGATTCGTATCTCCATCTGCGACAAAACTTTCACTTACAGAGAGTGTATTACTACTTCCTTCAGTTGTTGTAATGAAGACCTTGTCTGCTTCAGTTACATAGATTGCAGGAGAATCCGTATTGCTGATACTTACACCATCGAGCACCAGCTGAACCTTCGCATCCTCTGCTGCTGTTACCTTAATCGTAACATCCTTTGCTGTACCGCTAATGACATAGATACCTTCTTCGGTGATCTCTACATCCTGGCCATCTGTTAGCGTGATTTTCTTCGCATCACTGAGATCCGGGCTCTGTTCCAGATCCCTCTTTGTATAATCTGAAGAATCACTGCCAGCCTTGTCCGTCTGTCCCGCAGTTCCTGTACTTACGGTGGTACCAGCCTTGGCTGTTAAGCTTGAATTATCAGACGATGCACCACCAGATGTTGATGTTGTAGATGCAACTGCAGAGCCACTTGCACAGCTTGCCTTGGATGAGATTATTCCTGCACCAAGAGCCGCGAGACCAATGGCTAAGGATACAGATAATACAGCGATGAGTGCCTTCATCTTTTTATTTGACATAATAAAAACCTCCTATAGTCTTTCATCCTGTTCTGACTGCTTTTTGCAGGTTGAATTTCTTTTTTGATGAAATCACTATAGGAGGTCAACCTTAAATGAAACCTAGATTTTTATTTTTCTTTGCATGCTTTCTTAATCTCATCGATAACAATGCGAAGAGCCTTGATTCTTGCATACTTCTTATCATTGGATTCAAGAATTCTCCAGGGGGCATAGGTGGTGCTGGTCTTCTGGAGCATCTCATTTACAGCTTCTTCGTACTGGTCCCACTTCTCGCGATTACGCCAGTCTTCATCCGTAATCTTCCACTGCTTCTCCGGAGTATTCTGGCGTTCGGTAAAGCGGTCTAACTGGGTCTTATTATCGATCTGTACCCAGAACTTGATTACTACAGCACCCCAGTCAGAGAGTTCCTTCTCGAACTCATTGATCTCGTTATAGGCTCTCTGCCAGTCATTCTCAGAACAGAAGCCTTCGAGTCTCTCAACCATAACTCTTCCATACCATGTACGGTCGAAGATTGCGATATGACCATCCTTAGGAAGTCTGGTCCAGAATCTCCACAGGAAGTGTCTTGCCTTCTCGTGGGGTTCGGGGCTGGCGATGGGGTGAACCTCATAACCTCTCGGATCGAGGGCACCTGCGATACGTTTTATATTTCCACCCTTACCAGCTGCGTCCCAGCCTTCGTAAGCGATGATGACGGGAATTCTCTTACGGTAGAGCTTGTTATGCAGGCGACCGAGTTCCTTCTGCAGTTCCTTCAGTTCTTCCTCATATTCCTCATCCGTCATGGTCTTGTCGTCCAGGCTGATGTCGGATAGCTTGGGCATGGGAACAAGAGGGAATACATTCTGAAGGATCGGAGCTGCCAGAGCCTGATTCTGCAGGGCTGTCTCGATTCCCTGGTTAAGGAAATGAAGAACCTGCAGTTCTGCCCACTTCTTATCCGAAGAATCGATGACATACCAAGGAGCTACCGAGCGATTCGTGTCTTCCAGGAAACGATCGTAGACTTCGAAGTAATCGTCATAGTGATCATTCTCTTCCTTATCGAGCTTATTTACACGCCATGCTGCATTCTTATCCTCTTCGAGGGCCTTAAGACGCCTCTTCTGCTCTTTCTTCGAGATCTGGAAGAAGAACTTCAGGATCAGATAGCCATTATCATGGAGAGAACGCTCCGTGCGGTTGATGCAGTCAATGCGCTTGCGGTATTGTTCTTCGTTCAGATGTCCGAGCATGGATTCCTGAACGACCTCTTCCATCCAGTAGGTATCGAAGAAGGCGAATTTACCAGCTTCGGGGATTTTCAGAAGATATCGATACAGGAAGGGATAACGCTTCTCCTCTTCTGACGGCTTCTTCTCCATCGTGGATACGCGGAAGAAACGTGGATCGATATTCTTAATGACCTTACCAATAATAGAACCCTTGCCGGCAGCGCCCCAACCCTCGAATACAACCATAACCGGAAGACCTGCGTCCTTAATCCGGTTCTGATTCTTCGACAACTGCTCACGTTCGGCTCTGAGTTCAGCCTTCAGGGCCTCTTCTTCCGGTGCCGTCTGCATTGCAATTTCATGAAGCATAGCATTACCCCCTTTGCAGTGAAAGCTATCGCTGGTATCAGTAATTAATATTTTTTTATTATACTACAGTTGACAGATATTTCCCCTTTTTATTTGCAATTCCACAGATATCTCCTCGAACTGATTTCTAACAAAAATCCTGCCACACATAGCACTTTTAACAGCTGTGTATGACAGGATTTATATTCACGTTATTATCCAGCTTGGGATTTTACATATCCAGAGATCATCCAGCCTTGGATTTCACATATCCAGGTGCGCCGCAGTAAGGACATCGGAGTTCTCCGTAGATATAGGTACCACTACAGTAAGGGCAGGATACCAGGTGCGGCATCGCACGTCCCTGCATTCCTCGAAAGCCCAGGTCGAACCATCCCCGTAATCCTCAAATACCATCAACCAGTGAGCTTCATTGATGATGAACTCGATGCATGAGAGTCGCCCGAACTCGAGCCGCCTCCTGAACTATGGTGGCATATTTCCTTCCTCCCCTGGATATCTTCGTAAATATTAAGCCTGCACGTAAGCCTTGAGTAACTCGAAGGTATTCTTCACGCCGTCTCTGTGAGACCTCTCATAATTGTGAGATGCATAGACACCAGGTCCGATCAGACCATGGCGAATGTCGTAACCTGCTCTTACACTGGTCTCAACATCAGAGCCATAATGCGGATAGATATCAATGGCATATCCGAGACCATTCTTCTTAGCAAGTTCTGAGAGTTCCGTTACCATATCATAGTTGTAAGGGCCGCCAGAATCCTTGGCACAGATGGATACCATGGTCTCGTTACAGCCGAGATCATCTCCGACACATCCCATATCAACAGATAGCATATCCTCTGTATCTTCCGGGATATTCGAGCCACCGAAGCCGACTTCCTCGAGAACAGTAAAAATGATGGTAACCTTACGTGTAAGCTCTATCTTTTCTTCCTTAATCCACTTGGCAAGACCTAAGAGAATGCAGGCGGAGAGCTTGTCGTCTAGGAATCTGGACTTGATATAGCCGGACTCCGTCACCTGGGTTCTGGGATCCATGGCGATGATGTCGCCGGTCTGGATGCCGAGTGAGAGTACCTCGTCCTTCGTTGAGATATTCTCGTCGAGAAGGATCTCCATGTTCTTCTCTTCGGTCTTCACGGCTTCATCCGCTACATGGCTGGAGGGCTCAGTGTTCAGGACCACGCCGGTATAAGATCTGCCATCGCGGGTGAAGACGGTACAGTTCTCGCCATCTGCAGTGGACCACTGATGTCCACCGATAGTGGTGGGCTTTAGGCGTCCGTTATCCTTGATGGAGCGCACCATCGCACCGAGAGTATCGATGTGTGATGCGAGTACCAGGGGATTCTTCTCCCCGCCCAGAACACAGAGCACGTTGCCCTTGCGGTTCTGGCTGGGCTGATATCCCATCTCAGTAAGACGTTCTATGATGTACTTCTCTGCATTGGCCGTGAATCCGGAGGGGCTGGCGATGGCGGTCAGATTACCTAACTCCTCAAGAATGTAATCGAGATATTTATCCTTTTTCATGACTTATGAATCCTTACTAATTAAATCTATTCCTGTTCCCTAGCTACAGAGAACATCAACTTATTTATTCTGACAACCTTCATCGACTTACCTGTTTTAGAACTTCTATATAATCATAATCTGACGAATCATGAGATTCTCTTCATGGATTACCATAATACTGTTCCTTATCTCTTGAAGAGCTTTGCCATAGGTTCTACGATTGCTTCAAGATCCCTGATGGAATTATTGAGTGCGTCAAAGTCGATGGAATTCATATTCTCCATGGCTTCCGTTGCCTGCTTCTCAAGGCTTTCAAGCCCACTGATGGAAGACTCGAGTGCGGTCAGATCCTTGTTGGCAGACTCTAAAGTAGCATTCGCAGATTCTAAGGTTTCATTGGCATTGTCCAGTGTCACGATTGCCTTTGGCACGAGAATGACGGATACGACAAGAAGGATGACTGCCAGTCCGATACAGGCATATTCTGTCATCTTCTGTGCCTTGGTGGTTCTCTGCTGTTCTTCTACCATCTCTATCAAGAGCTGACGATCTGACATGTTCTCGAAATCTTTCATTTTTTATCCTTTCATTTCACTCTGTGCTATTCTCTTTTCAGTTCTTCTCTGTTCTTTTCTGTTCTTCTCTGTTCTTTTCTGTGCTATTCTCTATTCTCTTCGATATACTTTATCTATCCCTGGTTCCTTCTCGGTCCCTGGTTCCTTCTCAGTCCCTGGTTCCTTCTCAGTCCCTGATTCCTTCTCTATCCCTGGTTCCTTCTCAGTTCTAATCCCTGTGCGTCTCTGCAAGAGGCATAAGTTCTGCTCCAATCGAGGCTAGTTCCGGCGGAATGCCGAGTTCTCTCTTGGCTAAGGCATCCACGATATCATTGTAATGGTCTCTCGAATGGCCTCTTACCCAGAAGAAATCCACGTTGATCATCTGACTCAGTTCATCATATCGCTTCTGATAAAACTGAGCAATCGGCGTCTTCGCCTGCCACCTCCTGGTCATGCCGGGCATAGCCTTTGCCCAGTAAGCCAGACCATTGTAATCATGGAAGATCGTAATCTTCTTCCAGCCCTGCTCCAGTGCGAATTCCATGGCGGTAACCGCACCGAGGACTTCTCCTGCTACGTTATTCGCAGTCTTATATTCATCTACCTCGCCGCTGCCGGAAATCTGGAGCTGATCGGTAAGATCCTGAGGATCCGGAAAGATGATCGTTCCATAAGCATAGCGCTCGAGCATACTGTTATAAGATCCATCCGTATAGGCAATGGGTCCGTCAATGTGAGGAAAGATCAGATTAGCATCAATATTCTCGCCAAGTTCATGGGTGCGAAGCGCCTCTTCCACACTGCCTGCGCCAGTCTTACTTCCCGCGAAAATCTTATGAACCACGCCAGTCCTTCCGGCAGCAGAATTTACTCTTCCTGCACTGCACACGTCAGTCTTTCCTGCAGCAGAATTCACTCTTCCTGCACTGCACACGCCAGTATTTCCTGCAGCAGAATTCACTCTTCCTGCATTGCACACGCCAGTATTTCCTGCACCGCTGCCGCTCGTCCAGGCTGCCCAGGCCGCCTCGGCATCTGCCATGCTGGTATAACCCTGCTGCTTCTGCCCAGGAAAACCATTCACCTGCGCCTTCACTTCATCCCAACTGGTGAAGATACCGGTTTTACGACCTACAAATACTACATAAGCAACTTTCTTTGCCAATACTACATCCTCCTGCAGACTTAGATTCCAGAATCAGAACCTATATTATTTCTTCGTTTCATAAGCAAGCGCTCTGGCTGCTACTGTGAGCTGCTGTCCGCTATAACTCTCGATCTGACCGGTCACTTTCTCCGAGTTGTTTAATGTAATATCAACCACGGCATTCTGCTTCTGAAAACGCATAATTACTGGATCATCTCGAATACCTGATTCATATCTTCTCCCTAATGTCACTACATGGAGCTAACACTTCTATTTTATGGTACATAGCAGTTTTTGTGAACCGGTAATGGGGATTTTTGCCTTTGTATTCTGGCTAAATTTTGTTATTGCGGCGGATTGATTGCTATGTTGGTGGTATATAGCGATTTTCTGGCTGCATGCCACCATTCATCTGCTTGCTTGACTCCTCTAGCGAATAATATGCTTACTAACGGTGGTATATACGGAAAACTGCATCTGTACCACCACTCTTCTTGACCAACTGGTGGCAGAGCAGGTTATTTTTCCTATATACCACCATTAGCACTTCTACATTGCCAATATCACAGCCTTCTCAAAACTAAACGGTGGCAGAGCAAGTTATTATTCCTATATACCACCATAAGCCTGGATTAGCCCCCAGCAACCAAAAGGATACCCGCTAAGCAAGTTCCAGCAAGAAAAATCCCCCTTTCCTGTCAAGCAGTAAAGGGGGAACATATCTTAGTGTTCGCTGTTATTGTAATACTCTTCTAATTCCTGTCTGCAGGATAAGAAGATCGGTGCGAGCACGGGATCGAAGTGAGTTCCGGTATCCTGCTCGATGATAGAATATGCTTTCTCGTAAGAATAAGCATCCTTATAACAACGCTTAGACACCAGGGCATCGAAGACATCTGCCAGGGCCATGATGCGGGCTTCGATTGGAATCTCCTCACCCTTCAGTCCATCGGGATAGCCTGTACCGTCGTACTTCTCGTGGTGATAATGTGCGACATTCTCAGCCACCTGCACGAAGTCTTCTTCCTGCAGATTGGTAAGAACCTTGCGGACAATCTCAGCACCCATGGCTGCGTGTCCCTTCATGATGTCATATTCTTCCGGAGTGTATCTTCCCTGTTTGCGAAGAATATTATCATCGACACTGATCTTACCAAGGTCATGCATTGGTGCAGATCGAATCACAAGACTTAAGAAGTGCTTATCGAGGCCAATATTGGCTGTTAACAGTTTCTCAGAGAAGATGCGAACAACATCGGAAGTTCTCTTAATGTGACCGCCAGTACTCAGGTCTCTCGATTCTACCATCTGGGCCATACCCAGAATGGTCTGTTCCTGCATGCTACGGATATGCTCGGTCTGCTCTTCTACCTTCTGCGCCAGTTCCTCATTATATCGGTTCTGCAGATCCAAGGCTCTGTAATGCTCTGTCTCATCCCGAAGTTCAATCGTATAACCGATAAATCGATTGAGAAAGTTATTGATGGTATGGATGGAAGCATCGAAGATTCTGTCTCCAATGTGGAGTTCCTTTAGTTCCGTATGGACGTGGCGATCCTTATGGCCTGCTCTACGTTTCTCATCGAATAATCTAACCTGGGAGACGATGACCTCAAGTTCGGGGCTCACGTTCTCCATCTTCTGTCCGATCCCGTAATCCTTCAGTTCTGCGAAGATAATCTTGGCGAATTCATTGGAACCGCGATAATGATTCCAACGATCAAATGTGATAAAGCCAACCTTCTCGAGCTGTTCCTCAATAATATTGCGATTCTCGGTCACGGTGTACATGTTTGTGTAATAGATGGGCACCAGAGAGCCGGTAATCAGAATCGTAAAGGAGATGGGCAGGATGTCATAAGGGATGTGCAACATTCGCTCTACTACATATGACAAAATCGTAAGTGTCGAACAGGTCATCATTATTCTGATGTAGGGCTTATAGACCTTGGATTCGTGACGAAGTGTATAGACGAGCAGCACAAAACCACAGGCAAGATAGGTGTACATTGTGCCTGGATAGAGGGCATGCAAGGGTCCATAGTCCTTCACAAGATAGGAATTGCCTCGCGCATCGGTGACGAGTTCTGCTCCCTTGTAGAAGAGGTCATTGTAGCCAATACCACATACGACGATAAAGATAAATCCCTGAAATGCCAG
>Ga0256405_10010169_pt1 | contig 12543 bp, 10 predicted proteins | sample RumenRJG_02DNA_FD_189096 | JGI IMG/M metagenome (GOLD analysis project Ga0256405, IMG submission 189096) | Bovine rumen microbial communities from Lethbridge, Alberta, Canada - RJG_02 | ecosystem: Host-associated > Mammals > Digestive system > Stomach > Rumen | place: Canada: Alberta...
AGAAAGTAGCAGTTAGAAATTTGCGCCTTTGTACAAAGGATTGCCTGTGCCTGTATGTCTGTCCTGTCGGCGCTACAGATACCGAGAACAGCATCATCGATACCGAAAAATGCATTGGATGCGGAGTCTGCGCGGACAGCTGTCCTTCCGGGGCAATCAGCATGGTTCCTCTTGAATATCCTGTACAGCAGGCGAAGACATCTATCGTAGTAGATGCTCTTAATGCTATGTCGAAGGCCAAGGCTATAACAGAAAAAGCCGCAAGGCAGATTTCATCATCCACTGACGCCAGTGGTCTGAAGCGCCTTATGAAGGCGGTTGCAAAGTCTGAGAGGCTCGTATCCGAGGATATCATACGCGAGTCCGGCTACATGCTCCCTCAGAGTGACAACGCTCACACGCTTCTTGAATACTTTGTCGCCAATCAGCCTTCGGAGGATTTCCCCGTCGACGCGGCAAAGAAATTATTATCATTGATTCCAAACAACGAAAAAACAAATAAGATTATGGCAAACAAATACGCAGGTACCCAGACCGAGAAAAATCTGGAAGCTGCATTCGCTGGCGAGTCACAGGCTCGCAACAAGTACACTTATTTCGCAAGCAAGGCAAAGAAGGAGGGATTCGAGCAGATAGCTGCCCTCTTCGAGGAGACCGCAAACAACGAGAAAGAACATGCAAAGCTTTGGTTCAAGGAGCTTAACGGCATTGGCAGCACCGCAGAGAACCTCGCAGCTGCCGCTGACGGCGAGAACTATGAGTGGACAGACATGTACGACGGTTTTGCAAAGACCGCCGAGGCTGAAGGATTCCCTGAGCTCGCAGCACGTTTCCGCGGAGTAGCTGCCATCGAAAAACGCCACGAAGAGCGTTACCGCGCACTCCTTAAGAATGTTGAGACTGCACAGGTATTCGAAAGATCAGAGGTCAAGGTATGGGAATGCCGCAACTGTGGTCATATTGTAGTAGGCACCAAGGCTCCGGAGATCTGCCCAGTATGCTCACACCCTAAGGCATACTTCGAGATTCACAAGGAAAACTTCTAATAAAAATCAAATATGTACGACGATTACGAGATGAGCAAGTACAAGTGCTCCGTATGTGGGTACGTGTATGACCCTGAGAAAGGAGATCCTAGTCAAGGTATCTATCCAGGCACACCGTTCGAAGAACTTCCTGCAAGCTGGAAGTGTCCAAAATGCAAGATGCCGAAAAGCAAATTTGAAGCTATGGATTAAATAAGACGGATGGCCAGTCAGTTGATTTGGCCATCTTTTTTATTCTTATAAAAAGATGAACAACGTCACAAACTCATTTGTTTTGGCGGCTTAAGTCTATCTAAAATTAACTATATTTGATGCCAATTATGACACTTATCGAAGCTATACAGAATCGACATTCCGTGCGGCGCTATCGCCCCGATCCTATCGACGAAACGGCACTTGCACGCCTGAAGGAAGCCATAGCTCAGGCGAATCGACAAGCCTCGCTTCATATCCAGTTGATTACGAACGAACCGAAGGCATTCAGCGGCCCGATGGCATACGGCAAATTCGAGGGCGTAAATAACTACCTGGTAATGGCGGGCAAGCGCGAAAAGGATCTGGACGAGCGGATTGGCTATTATGGAGAGGGTCTCGTACTGCTCGCGCAGCAACTGGGACTAAATTCGTGCTGGGCAGGATTGAGCTACCGGAAAATCAGCGGCACCTATGCGCTGGACGAGGATGAAAAAATAGCCTGCTACATCGCTCTGGGTTATGGCCAATCACAGGGCTCACCACATAAAGGCAAGAGTGCCGGGGAGGTGAGCAATGCCGGCGCAAGCACTCCGGACTGGTTTCAAAGAGGCGTCGATGCGGCCCTATTGGCCCCTACGGCGATAAACCAGCAGAAATTCTTCATCGAGTATCTCGGGGCGGACGAGGGCGAATTGCCGAAGGTGTCCATTCGTGTGAAAGGGATTCCGTTCGTGGGATACACGCAGATGGATATGGGGATAGCGAAGCTGCACTTCGAGATCGGCGCAGGCTTGCAGAATTTTCAGTGGGAGCAGAAAAAATGAAACGTATGTGGCTCATATTTGCAATTCTTTCAGCGGTTTTCGCTGCGGCCACGGCCGTATTGGCCAAGATAGGGATCGATGGTGTGGATTCGAATCTCGCCACTGCCATCCGAACGGTGGTGGTCGTCATTATGGCGTGGGCAGTAGTAATAGTCGCGCACAGGATAGGGCATCCTGGCCAAAGCCTTGGGGCAATGATAAGTAGCATATCGTCAAGGAGTTGGCTATTCATCATACTTTCCGGAATCGCGACAGGGGCATCGTGGCTCTGCTATTTTTACGCCATAAAGAACGGCGATGTGAGCAAAGTCGTGCCCATCGACAAATGCAGTCTGGTACTTACCATTATCTTCGCAGTCATCTTTCTCGGCGAATCCTTTACGTGGAAAACCATTCTGGGATGTCTGCTCTTGCTCGCCGGAAGCATTATAATGATTCTTTAACGAACGAAGACCGCAGAGGGCCTTCAGGTACTCTCGCCTACAAGTGTATTGGAGTTCAGGATCTCGAACATTAGATTAAGGCCAGCAATACACCCTGATATTTTTCGTTCCCGTCCGAGGAGTGTCTTTTGCTGCGAGCGAAGAGGCCTGCTGCAAGGGAAACGAAATTACTTTGTTACAAGAGGTGGAAAAGCGCATTGAATAGGGAGCACTATTTTGCATATTACAAAGAGTGCACATTACTATCAAGCGCTGCGCCGAGTACGATCCGACGACTCGCTTGCGCTTGAATTTCTGCGATTAGCAGTTTCGTCCGGCCAAGTTGAAATCCTGGATTGAAGAATTCGAACAGGAGGATTAGTACATATTGATTTATGACAATCAACAAGAGTTTTTTGGAGGCGGCTGAGCTTTCGGTGACCGTCTGGTTTCTTTCAATCCACAGACGATATCTCTGACCGATATTGCAAACTATATGATAGATCTGTTGAGGACGAAGGAGTGGGTGTAAGATATTAGTTATATAGTAGAAATAATTGTTATAAATATCTGATTTTTATTATAATAACTCTTTCGAAACTTTTAACAACTTTTAACATAAAAATTTTGGGCGTCTGAAAAAAAGCATTCATCTTTGCGATTGTAACAGCTGTACACAACTATTTAATTTTTAATAATTTAATTAAAATTATGCTTTTAGAATCAGATAAAAATAAGGTATATTTCTCTTCTCTATTTGCACGTCACTATCAGAGCCTTTTTAGTGAAATCCGCAACATACTGAAGTGCGAAGGAATACCATGCGAGACCATAAAAGGTACAAAGGATTACTGGTGTAGAGACTTCATGCCAGTTCAAGCAAATACTCAGTCATTTGTCCAGTTCAAGTACCATCCCGATTACCTTGAAGGCAAGAGGGCGTATGAAACAAAAGTTGATAATTTGATGGCAAAATCGTTTCCGGAGCTGGATGTCACAAAAGCACCTATTATTGCCGATGGTGGTAATTTTGTGGCAGCAGTCGGAAAGGGAGGTAAAACGTGCGTCATAATGACAATGAAAACAAGGCACCAGAACAACGATATTCACCCTGGCGCACCTGTTCCATTTGTAAGCTTTGTCGAGGAAGTAGTGAAAAGCGAACTCATGTGCGATGAAGTTGTCGCCATTCCCTGGGATCAAGAAGATGAACTCGGTCATGTGGATGGAATAGTCCGTTTTGCAGGCTACTCACCAAGAGGTATTCCAAGGGTACTAATCAACAGAAGACTCTATGACCAGTGGTATGCAGGAGCCGTGAAGAGTATCTTGAGCGGACATTTTCAGGTCATTGACCTTAAACTGTCTTTATACGATGAACTCTCGTGGGCTTACATCAATGCCATCCAGACATCCAAGTGTATCATAGTTCCAGGCATCGGATTACCAACAGACAAAGAAGCGCTGTACCAATATCAGGAACTGTATCCAGAATATGCAGGCCATATCTACATGGTGCAGATGCGGGACTTCATAAAAGAATGGAACGGAGCACTTAATTGTCTCTCATGGACAATTCAATCTCAGAATAATTGTTAACTTTGCATAAAATAAACATCCCAATGAACTCTATAGAAAAAGACTCCTACTTCTGCAGCAAGGTATCACAACTTAGGCAAGAAGTGAACCGCGATGCTATTGAGCATATTCTGCTCGAAATACTGGACTATGTCATAACCCACTACGCTCTCAAGTTTCCCAATGGAACTTTAAGACTCCTGGAATTAGAGATTTATTATCGAGGCTCTAATTATGCTGGCGAGTCAACTCACGGCGATGAACTGCAGACCAATAGGTGTGGAAAACTGTATGATCATCGTAAAGGTGGTACCAGGAAAGGCTTCGATGTCGTTTTGTCTCAAGGAAAAGATTATTACCTGAGTTGTCTCGTGAAGGGAACGGCCTGCGCAGATGAGGTCCTTTTTAAGCAGGGAATGTCGTATGACAAATGTCAAGCCTTTGCTGGAGTAGAAAATCTCTCGGAGTATAAGCCAATTGCCTTGGCACCACTTGATGAACCAACGATTGGCCCTGTTCTACATTCCAAGAGAATCGGCCTTACCAATGAGTCTGATAAGGATGCTATCCTTCGCTCGCTCAACTGCTCTTATCTTGAACCTCAGTCAAAAGATTTCAATCTTCTGTACAAGTACAAAGGATATCAGAAGACGGAATTCTTCAAGGCTGAGATGAAGCTTAGAAGAGTGAACCCTCAGCAGGCAACTGATCTCTCAAAACTGCTACTAGGATACGTTGAGAAAGCTTCTATTGCTGAGTTCTTCAATCAAGCGGACTCTCAAGATTAAGGACAAGTAGGACCTTTCTCCGCTCATTTTTCAGATTTATTTTACAAACATGTGATGTGGCATAATTATGCTGCATAGTGGGTTAACGTCCCTGCTCCAACCCAAAGGGACCATAATAAAAAACATATAACATGGAATACGATATTTTTCCGTGGGAGGATGATGACGATGATCTGCTCTCCCAATCTAAAAACCACCAAGATGCAATGCTAACGGACTCCAATGACTTTCTCTCACTGATAAGAATAATTGTCAACCAGGCAACACGTTCCGGGTCCTTAAGCAAAGCCTTGCGAGATGCGTCACCCTACACAAAAAAGTTGGCCGATGCTCTTAATATTCCCAAGGAAGCTGCGTTCTTTCTGTCATTCTTTATCGATAATGTCAGTGCCGATAGCCTAGGTACACCATTGATCTCGTTTGCAGAAGAAATAGATTGTACCCTAACTGAGGTTTTGAGCTATTTCGGACATTTTAAATACCTTCAGGATAACGGTTATCTCATTAAAAAGGGTGCAGGAATATACTCTGTACCTGACGAAGTGCTTATGGCAATCTCTGAGAACCGTCCATTTAACGGCATCGATTACTACAATAAGGTGCTTTCATTTACTGCCAATAAAGATATTGTAAGCAGGAGACTGTTTTTTGATGATGCCCTCTCTTACCGTGTCCGTGCAATGGAAAAGCTACTCACTGGTGACGCGTTCGAGAGATTTCAAGAAGCAATGAATTAGGAGTCTCATAACACCGGTTTTTGCGCTCTCTTTTATGGAGAATCCGGTACTGGCAAAACTGAGTTGGCATTCCAGCTGGCAAGAAAGACAAGAAGGGACATCCTTACAATAGACTGCTCCGAAGTAGCCAGTAAGTGGATCGGAGATAGCGAGAAGAATGCAAGAAAGATATGCTCTTCAAAATTGGCACTGTTGTTCCACCGACTTGCGGAAGCACACCATTCGGAGCTGTTGGCAACTATTCCGTTCTGAAAGTCCCGGACGGAGCTGTGTCTCAATATCAGTCCGCATCAGGATGGAAGGACTTCGCTTCCATAACAGGTCTGAACGAATAAACTAAATCCTCTGCCGTGACTCGCTTTCTGAATCACGGCAGTTTTTTATATATTTGCAGGGTTGAGACAACATTACTTATGATCAGTTTTGATGAATACATAAAAGGAGGCACCCCTTCGCAAAGAGAGAAGTCGTATGCGTGGCAGACTGCCATCGGCCTTCAGGATGTGGATGGTCTGAAGCCTTCTGATTATCTGGTTCAAACAGCAAAACAAAACATCGATGGAGACATCTCCATCAATGAAGTCAAACAACTTCTTGACAACTATTATGAGTCTAAAGCTGCCATAGGCGAAATTGATGAACGTACTGAGGAGGCCGACAAGGTTTCCGCCAGAATCACGGAAATCCTTACCGAAAAAACCTTCAATTTCACTCCGGACTATCTCATTCAAATTCACAAAAGGCTCTTTTCCGGTATTCTCGATTTGGCAGGAGTAATCCGTCCATACAATATCACCAAGAAGGAATGGGTATTGGATGGAGATACGGTACTTTATTCGTCATTTGAGATGATACGTCAGACTCTTGAATATGATTTCAGGGAGGAGAAGAACATTGATTATTCCACGCTTAATGTCACCCAGGCAGTGAAGCAGATATGCAAGTTCATATCAGGGATTTGGCAGATACATCCGTTCTGTGAAGGTAATACAAGAAGCACTGCCGTATTCGCAATCAAGTACCTCAGGAATTTCGGTTTTGATATAAATAATGAGGCATTTGCCAAGAGCTCCTGGTATTTCAGGAATGCCTTGGTTCGAGCCAATTATGTCAACTACTCCAAGAATGTGACAGCCACTCCCCTATTTCTTGAACGTTTCTTTGACAATTTACTATTCGGAGCAAAGCACGAACTCCATAATCGCGATATGCATATTTCAAAGTGTCAAAGTGACACGGAGAACTCCCCAAAGTGTCAAATTGGCCCTTTGGATGTCACATTGGAAGAAAAAGTGTTGCTTGAATTCGTGAAGGCAAATCCCAAGGCAACGCAGGAGCAGATTGCCAAGCATATTGGCAAATCATCCCGAACAGTCAAGCGGATAACTGCCAGCCTTTACGCGAAGGGTTATCTCAAGCGCGAAAATGGCAAAAGGAACGGCGTTTGGATAACAATAGAATATAGATAGAGGTTGACTAAATGTTGTAGTAACATTATAGTAATGTTTTGAATAGCAAAACCCCTCTCAGCATCGCTGAAAGGGGGTTTCTGAGGTGCCTAGCGGAATTGAACCGCTCTAACTGGTTTTGCAGACCAGTGCCTAACCTCCCGGCCCAAGCACCAAATGGAATACAAAGTTAGTCATTTTTTCCGTTAAATCAAATTTATCTTACACTTTTCACTTCATATAGAATCCAAGTGTCGAAACCACAGGGCGATTTCCTCCAGTGAGGTCATTTAGGTGCCGCCCACCGACCACCATTCCGGTAGAGCCGCCGCCATCGAAATTGACTGCTGCCACACAGCCCAATCCTTTCATTATTTGGGCCAATTCCACCAGCGTCGCGCCATCGCTCTCGGCGATGCGTCCATCCACGATAAAGAGAATCACCTTTCCGTCGGCTGTGTATCCGGCCGCAGTCCTGTCCGGTTTCACAGTAGTGCCATAGATGTCGTAAGGCATTACCTCATAGTTAGAAAGATAGAAATCATCTCCCTTTTCCGTAGTCTCGAAGTCGAACGGACACTTTCCATCCATTAGAAGCAATGGACCTGCACTCTGAGCATAAGCCGGAGCCCAAGCCACAGCCACGTCAGGATTAGAGGCACTCACCGCAGCGAACTTATCCTCGCCCTTAACCGTAGGAAGCGGGCGACGGAAAAAGTGGCTCTTACCCGAACCATCCGCTCCGGTCCAATACACCGCAGGCTTTTGATTCTTATCCACTCCGAACACGCCGCGAGTCACATTATACATCTCGTTATACTCGGAATCTCCCGACTTAAGAGAACCTCTCACGGCAGTCACTCCCCCACTGATCACGCCATCCACGCAGCCCAATCCGGTATTCTTTCCATTATAGAAATAGCCGCCATTGACCATAACCAGACACTTCCCTGACGACTTGAATTGATCATCGATGGTAATCGCACTTGAAGGAACGGTAGTCCTAAACTCCACATCTCCCTTAGAAAGGTCAGCCACGGCATACCACGCATTGCATTTGCGCCCATTCATAAGACCCGAATACTTATACACCTCCACGCTCGAAGGCAGCCCTGCGAACTCCTCTTTCTTCCACTCTAACTCTATAGGGGCCAATTCCTTACCCAGCGAACACTTGGCCACATCGCTATAATAGACTTCCTTTCCTACCTTCACGTAAGCCCTGAAGTTATACTCCTTGCCGTAATCGAGAAGAGCATTTGAAATCACCAATTTACGCTTATCCAGCTCACCCACGCTCATAGGCGCGGCATCTTGATGAGTCGAAGCCACCGTCGGCTCCCCCTCCTCGCTCCAGCACACTCCGCACACTGCATTCTTATCCAGATTGGCCATCTTCATAGTCACTGCCACGCACACGTCGTGCGAAGTAATCTCAGAAATGGAAATCGTCGGAGCATTCGGGTCAGGAGGTGCCGCCATCGTAAAGAGTACCTTCGTCATTCTCGAATCGTACTTGCTCTCACTTGCGAATGCGCGCACGCCCACATAGTAACTCTTTCCGGCCTCAAGGCTCTCATCCTTAAGGACATAAGAAGTAGCATCAGCCTCGGCATTTCCTACCAATCGAGCATTGTCTATGTCATTTGGAAGAATGAGATAAATGTTGAAGCCCGCCTCGCCCGTGCTATTGTCTTTCCACTTGACATCGAGCGTAGTGTCATCTACCTGCGACACAGTCACTTCCGAAGGTGCTACCAGAGCCGTTTTCACAGTCTCTCCATTTTCCTTCCCTGCACAAGCGCTCAGCATCCCTACCACCGCCAGTGCACAAACAAACCATCCACGTTTCATATTCTATTCTACCATAGTCATCGTCATCTTCAAGTCCTTAAGCGGCCTGTCATTAGCATCGGTCGACACCTCCTGAATCTTTCCTACCACATCCAGACCCTTTTCCACTTCACCAAACACGGTATACTGCCCGTCGAGGAAGGGCGTGCCACCCAGCTCGGAATACACCCTCTTAGCCTCGTCGCTCATCCTGCCAAGTCCCTTTTGAGCCACGGCAGCGTGTGCCAGAGCCTCGAGCTCCTCCTGAAGGGCCAATAAGCCCGCCTGATCGCGGTTCCTTCGCATCTGCATTATCTGTTCGCGACGCTCGCCCACCAGCGCATTGAACTCACCCTGAAGGGCTTGCATCTGAAGCTGTTTTTCCAATTGGCCCAATTGACCAGAAGAATATGTCTTGCCCCAGACGATGTAGAATTGGCAGCCGCTGCTTCTGCGCTCGGGATTTACTTGGTCGCCCTGGCGAGCGGCGCACAACGCACCGCGCTTGTGAAGAAGCGAAGGATTGAACTCGGCAGGAAGCGTATAGCCTGCGTCGCCCGTGCCAAGTGCCTTACCCTTAGGCGCATCCTTACTTTCAGGGTCACCTCCCTGAATCATAAAATCCTTAATTACCCTATGAAAAAGCGTACCGTCATAAAACCCTTCCTTAACGAGTTTCAGGAAGTTGTCCCTATGAGATGGGGTCTCGTCGTAGAGGCGGACCACTATATCTCCGAGTGGAGTAGAAATATTTACTTTTGACATATTAATGTATTATTAATGCTACAAAAATAGTGTTTTTATAAGATTTTAACTAAATTTGCGCCCAAATGTGCTTAAATAAAATTTAATGGATACAACGACAGCGATTTCAGCCCTACTTACTCTTTTGGCCGGTATAGGTATCTTCCTTATAGCCTGTCAGATGATGAGTTCCAACCTCGAATCTGCAAGTTCAAGCAAACTTAAAAAACTATTTGAGAAAGCATCGAAAAGCAAGATGCTTGGCGTGGGAATTGGCACGATAGGAACCGCGGCCATCCAGAGTTCAGGTGCCACATCCGTGATGACCATCGGTTTCGTGAACGCCGGAATCATCTCCCTTTCGCAAGCCGCCACCATCATTTATGGTGCGAATATAGGAACTACTGTCACCGCGCAAATTGTGGCCCTGGGTATGTTCGGTGGAAACACCATCTCCACCACGATCATCTTCTCCGCTTTCGCGGGATTGGGCGCGTTCATAACTCTATTTGCCAAGACCGGAAAATGGAAGACTTGGGGTGGAATACTCACCGGATTCGGTATGCTCTTCGTGGGTCTCTCACTTATGAGCAGCTCTATGGGCGATTTCGCAGCTCTCGACGGAGTAAAGACCTTCCTCGCTAGAGTAAGCAATCCTATCCTGCTGGTACTTATAGGCGCCATATTCACAGCCATCATCCAGAGTTCATCCGTAATGACATCCATCGCACTGGCTATGGTAGTGACCGGGCTTATCAGTCTGGACCAGGGCATTTTCCTGACGATGGGTTCTAACATAGGTTCGTGCGTGGTAGCCATCATCGCCGGTCTTACCAGCGGTAGAAATGCCAAGCGAACCGCTCTTATCCACTTGCTGTTCAACTGCTCGGGTGTAGTCATCTTCCTGTTAATCGGACTGTTGATGGGCGCACTCAGCGGAGGAACCCTCACATTCGGAACCATCTTCGAAAGCTGGTTCCCGGGAGTACCTCAGACACAGCTTGCCATGTTCCACACATTCTTCAATGTGATGACCGTCCTGATTATTCTTCCTATGAATAACCTGATGGTAAAAGCGGTATGCAAGGCCATTCCGGACACGGTGGATTTGGAAGACAAAAATGCGTTCCGACTCAGTTTCGTCGACGAGAATATGCTTCGTACCCCACCTCTTGCAGTGAGCCAGACTAAAAAGGAGATACTTTGGATGTCAGAGCTCGCTATGCAGAACTTCGACAGGTCTATAAACATCATTACCACCATGGATTTCAAGGAACGTAATGACTTCAACAGGACCGAAGACGAAATCAACTTCATAAACAGGGCTTTGGTAGACTTCGTAGTCAAGCTTTCGGACAAGACGGGACTTAACGAACACGACCACGTCTATCTTTCCACCACCTTCCGTTCCATAAGGGACATAGAGCGCGTAGGTGACTATGCCGAAAACATCGTGGAATATGCCGACGACCTTAAGGAGAGCGGAGAAAAGTTCTCTCCGGACGCCCTTAGCGAAATCGAAGAACTTAAGATACTGGTACATAAGCTTTACGATAAGGTCATCGAAGCCTATAAGTCGGAAGACCTCACGCTTATGGCCGAGGCTAACGTCATAGAAGAGCAGATAGACGACTTCACTAAGATGATGGAGGATAACCATATCGCGCGTTTGAGCGCCGGGGTATGTACTCCAGCCGTGGGTGCGCACTATCTGGAATTGTCTTCGAATACGGAACGTATTGCAGACCACCTTATAAACGTGGCTAAATCTATCAGAAGTCTAAATTAGAATGAGCTCTCGTAAAACCTCTCTCTTAGGCTACGGCGCGGGTGCCGTAGCCGGGGTTTCATACGGATTCAACCCCTTGTTCGCGAAGCATCTGCTTGAGAATCAAGTTCCCATCTACTCCATGCTTTTCTTCCGCTATGCCATAGCGGCGCTGTGTATGGGCATTTGGATGGTTCTCGCTAAGGAAAGCTTGAAGATTACCACTAAACAGCTTCCCATCCTCATAATGCTGGGACTGTTGTTCGCGTCAAGCAGTATGGGGCTTTTCGAGGCATACAAATACATTCCGGCAGGATTGGCCACGACCATCTGCTACCTCTACCCGGTCTTCACTGCACTGACGATGCTTTTCCTGCACAAACGCCCGACGGCGCGCACCTGGTGCAGCATCGTATTCACCCTGGTGGGTGTAGGACTCATCTGTATGCCAAGCGAATCGGTGGCGATTAACGCAGTGGGTATGATTCTGGCCATCTGGTCCGCACTGAGCTACGCCATCTATCTGGTAGTGGTGAACAACAACTCGCGCATCCGCAACATCTCCGCACACGCCATCACCTTCTACGGACTCATTTTCGGCGGAATGCTCTTCTTCGGGCTCACGACTTTCAATGCCCAGCCTCTTACCGGAGCCATTCACGGGCCCATCAGCTGGCTTTGCATAGTGGGCCTGGCGCTGATTCCGACGCTTATTTCCATGCTTTCATTGGCCATATCCACCAGACAGATAGGCGCCACGAAGACTGCCGTTCTGGGCGTGTTCGAGCCGATAACCGCCATAATGATAGGACTTTTAGTCTATGGAGAGAAGCTCACGGCGAGCATCGCCATAGGAGTGTGCATCTGTGTGGGAGCCGTAGTATTCCTCGTAACTGGGAAAGACTGATTATTTAGTTTATTCAGATTTAATTGCTACCTTTCCTCTATAAATCAAGTATTCCATACGTGCGAGGGATAAGCAAAAGCGGATATGGCATCACAAGTGTGTATGGCGAGCCATCCACCTCTCGGGAAGGCGGATAAGATAATAAATAACTTTCCTCTTCGAACTCTACGGTTCAAACGGGCCTCCTAAGCCGCATAGAGCGTTAGCCAATTTGAAAGACGGGGACGAACCACCACAAAGGTAGTGACCTTAC
>Ga0256405_10010170_pt1 | contig 12542 bp, 10 predicted proteins | sample RumenRJG_02DNA_FD_189096 | JGI IMG/M metagenome (GOLD analysis project Ga0256405, IMG submission 189096) | Bovine rumen microbial communities from Lethbridge, Alberta, Canada - RJG_02 | ecosystem: Host-associated > Mammals > Digestive system > Stomach > Rumen | place: Canada: Alberta...
AAGGACTACGACTACATCAAGGCCGTCCCCCGCAAGCGGAGAGGCTAAAACGCCCCCTCCCGCCCCAGCAGGGCCGCCGCCACCTGAAGGTCGTCAGGCGTTGTGATCTTCAGGTTGGTGTTTTCTCCCAAAACGGCGTGCACGCGCACGCCGAAGGCTTCCACCACCGAGGCGTCGTCTGTGAAACTTGTCATAAAAGGCTGCCGGTAAGCCTCTTTCAGAATTCCGGCATCAAAGATCTGGGGTGTTTGCACCCGCACCATTCCTTCGCGGCTTACGGGAACCGACAGTTCCGCCCCCTCCCCTTCCATCCGGCGCAAAGAGTCCACGACCGGGACGACCGGTATGACCGCCTTGCAGCGGGCCGCGGCGTCGAACAGCCGCGAGAGCATCGCGGTGCCCGCCAGCGGCCGGACGCCGTCGTGGACTGCCACCAGGCCTTCATCGCCCACATAGCGGAGGGCATTCTGCACCGAATGGAAACGGGTGATCCCGCCCGAAACCATCGTATAGCGGTCCAGAAAGGCATGCTGCCGGCAGTAGTCCCGCCACCAGTCCTTCTGGGCGGCCGGCAGCACCAGGATCAGTTCGACCGAAGGATCGAACGCGAGGAAATGTTCGATGGTATGCCGCAGAATCGGCTTGCCGCCGATCTCCAGGAACTGTTTGGGCCGGTCTGCGCCCATCCTGACGCCCTGCCCGCCGGCCACGATTACCGCATAGCGTTTCATCCGTAGATAAGATGTTGAAAAAATGATGGACAAAAATAATTAATAATCGCGAGATTATTCCTATTTTTGTCTCGTCTATCCTAAACCGAAAAAAAAGAAAATAAATATGGCATTTTCATTCTTACAGCAGGAGCTCGCCATCGACCTGGGAACGGCCAACACCGTGATCTTCATGAATGACAAGAAGGTCATCGACGAACCCTCCATCGTCGCCATCGACAAACTGACGGGGCGTTGCGCCGCCGTCGGCACCAAAGCCAAGGCGATGCAGGGCAAGGAGAACCAGAACATCAAGACGATCCGACCGCTCAAGGACGGCGTGATCGCCGACTTCGACGCCTCGGAGCAGATGATCCGCGAGTTCATCAAGATGATCGGAAACAAGCGCTCGATCTTCTCCCCGAGCCTTCGCATGGTGGTCTGCATCCCCTCCGGTTCCACGGAAGTGGAGAAACGCGCCGTGCGCGACGCCGCCGAGCACTCCGGCGGCCGTGACGTCCAGATGATCTTCGAGCCGATGGCCGCGGCCCTCGGCATCGGGCTCGACGTCACCGCCCCGATGGGCAACATGATCGTGGATATCGGCGGCGGCACCACCGAAGTGGCCGTCATCTCCCTGGGCGGCATCGTGGCCGACGAAAGCATCAAGACCGCCGGTGACGTGTTCACCAGCGAAATCCAGCAATACATGCGCCAGCAGTACAACATCCGCATCGGCGAACCCACCGCCGAGCAGATCAAGATCCGCATCGGCGCCGCCATCTCCGAACTCGAAGAGCCGCTCGAGCCCTTCGTGGTCAAGGGACCGAACCTGATGACCGTCCACCCGGTCGAGGCGCCGGTCACCTACCAGGAGATCGCCCACTGCCTGGACAAATCGCTGGTCAAGATCGAATCGAGCATCCTGACGGTCCTCGAAAAGACCCCGCCGGAGCTTTACAGCGACATCGTCCGCAAGGGTATCTTCCTGACCGGCGGCGGTGCGTTGCTGCGCGGCCTGGACATCCGCCTGTCGAAGAAGATCAACATCCCCTTCCACGTGGCTGAAGACCCGCTCCGCGCCGTGGCCCGCGGTACCTGCATCGCCCTCAAGAATCCCCAGTATCCCTTCTTGATGCGATGAAAAACCGCTACGGACTCCTCTCGAGCCTTACCGCCATCGCCCTGTTCATCGTTCTGGAAACCGTCGCCATCCTCATGGTGGTGAACGGGTCCGTCGTGCAGCGGTACAAGGTCCTGGGAGCCGTGCGCAGCATCGAGTCCTGGTTCTGGGCCCGTACCAGCAAACTCACCTACCACCTCAACTACAAGACGGAAAATGAACGGCTCGCGGCTGAAAACCTGCAGCTGCGCCAGCAGCTGGCGGGTTACGCCGCCGCCCAGGCGCAGCTCGACAGCGTGGTGCGCATCATCGAGCCGGAATACACCTATATCGGCGCCACCGTCATCCGCAACTCCGTGGACCGCCAGCACAACTACCTGATCCTCGACCGGGGCGAGAAGGAAGGCGTCGAGCCCGGGATGGGCGTGGTCACCGCCCGCGGCGTGGTCGGCATCGTCAGTGCCGTCAGCCGCCACTACGCCTATGTCATCTCGCTGCTCAACACCGAGCAGTCGGTCAGCGCCAAGCTCGCCGGGAGCGGGGCCTTCGGCCCCATGACCTGGCCGGGCAAGGACCCCGGCCGGGCCGTCCTGGCCGAGATCCCCGTCCACATCGAGGCTGCGCCGGGCGACACGGTGCTCTCCAGCGGATTCTCCACCATCTATCCGCCCGACATTCCCCTGGGCCGCGTCATCGAATCGAAGATCAGCCAGGGCTCCTCGCAGGAACTCTCCGTAGCCCTGTTCGAGGACTTCCGCTCGCTGCACAATGTCTATATCGTCCGCAACAACCGCGGAGAAGAAATCCAGGAACTGTATGAAAAGGCCCGCTGACATCATCTACTGCATCCTGCTGTTCCTGCTGCAGCTGGTCATCTCCGACTATGTGCACCTGGGACCGTGGATCACACTCTGCCTGCTGCCGCTGCTGATCCTGCAGATTCCCCGCTCGCGCAGTCCACACGTGGTGATGCTCATCGCCTTCGGCCTGGGCCTGGGCCTGGACATCCTTTCCGACGGCGTACCCGGCCTGAACGCCTTCGCCGCCGTCCTGGCCGCCGCCCCGCGCAAGTTCTTCTACCGCCTGCTGGTGAACGCCGACCGGCAGGACAAGACCGAAGTGCCCCTGCTGCGTGAAACCGGCCTGCTCAAGTACCTCAAATATCTGGGCGTGCTGACGGCCATCTACCTGGCAGCCTATACGCTGGTGGACTGCATCAGCGTCCGCCCGCTGGGATACATTGCGGCCAAGTTCCTCATCAGCTGGGTGGCCAGCACGGCCCTGTGCCTGCTCCTGGCCCTCCCCATCCAGAACCGCAGCTGAAGTCATGTCGCCCTACCAGAACCGCAAGACCATCGTTGCCGGAGCCATCATCCTGGCCTTTGCCGTGATGGCTTTCCGCCTGTTCCAGGTGCAGATCCTCAAGAAGGAATACCGGGTGACGGCCGACAACAACGCCTTCAAGTTCGAGACCATCTACCCGGCCCGCGGCCGGATCCTGGACCGCAACGGCGAAGTCCTGGTGGACAACAAGCTGACCTACGACATCATGGTCACGCCCTTCGACGTGAAAGAATTCGATACGCTCGCCTTCTGCCGGATCTTCGGCCTGGACACCGCCTTCGTCCACGAGAAATTCCGCGAATACCGCCGCTACCGCACCCGGATCGGCTACCAGAGCCTGGTCTTCAAGCGGCAGGTGACCGGCGAGCAGTACAACATGTTCGTCGAGAAGAGTTTCCTCTTCCCCGGCTTCTCGGGCGTGCCGCGCACCTCGCGGACCTATCCCTTCAATGCCGGCGGCAACCTGCTGGGCTACATCTCGGAAGTGGATGCCGACTACATCAAGGCGCACCCGGAGTACCGGAGCGGCGACTATGCGGGCAAAACCGGGATGGAGGAAGCCTATGAGACGCAGCTGCGCGGCGAGAAGGGCTACAGCATCTACCTGCGCGATGCCCGCGGCCGGCTCAAGGAACACTACCTCGACGGGGCCGAAGACAAGACCGCCGTGCCGGGCGTGGATGTGACCACGACCATCGACGGCGTGCTGCAGGCTTACGGCGAAAAGCTGATGAAGAACAAGGTCGGCTCGCTGGTGGCCATCGAACCGGCCACGGGCGAAATCCTGACGATGGTCTCCAGCCCCGGCATCGACGTGAGCCAGCTCTCCGAGATCAACAAGCACTACCGCGACCTGGTGACCGACCCCTACAAGCCGATGTACAACCGGGCCGTGATGTCGCCGCAGCCGCCGGGCTCCGTCTTCAAGCTGGTCAACGGCCTGATCGGCCTCCAGGAGGGGGTCCTGACCCCGAACACGATGTACGGCTGCCACCGCGGCTACGTGGTAGGCGGCCTGCGCGTGGGCTGCCACGGCCACCCGAGCCCGATCAACCTCTACCAGTCGATCATGATGTCGTGCAACGCATACTACTGCTATGTGTTCCGCTCCATCCTCGACAATCCGAAATACAATTCCGTGCAGGAGGGCTTCGAGCGCTGGAAGGATTACACGGCCAGCTTCGGTTTCGGTCGCAGGCTCGGAACCGACATCCCGGGCGAAAAGGCCGGAACAATGCCCACGTCCGAACGCTACGACCGCCTCCACGGAAAAGGGCGCTGGCGCTCGATCTCGATCATCTCGCTTTCGATCGGCCAGGGCGAGATCGGCTGCACGCCGCTTCACCTGGCCAACCTGGCCGCCACGATCGCCAACCGCGGCTTCTTCTACACGCCCCATCTGCAGAAAGACACGCCGGAGAGTCCCATCGACGAACGTTTCAAGGAACGGCACTACACGATGGTCGATACCTCCCATTTCGCCGACATCGTCAAGGGCATGGAACTGGCCGTCAACTATACGGGCGGCGGGGCCACGGCCACGGTCGCCCGCATCCCCGGCGTCATCGCCTGCGGCAAGACCGGCACGGCCCAGAACCCGCACGGCGACGACCACTCGGTGTTCATCACCTTCGCCCCGAAGGACGATCCGAAGATCGCCGTGGTCGCCTATGTGGAAAACGGCGGATTCGGTGCCACCTGGGCAGCCCCGATCGCCTCGCCGCTGGTGGAGAAATACCTCAACGGAGATATTTCCCCGGAACGGAAACCCCTGGAGCAGCGCGTCTTCGACGGAAACCTGCTCCATAAAGTCAGAGTAAGGAGACGCTGACCATGCCGGAACTCAACTACAAGAAACTCGACTGGGTCGTGGTGGGACTCTACCTGCTGCTGCTGGTATTCGGCTGGATGAACATCTTCTCCTCGTCCGTCAAGGAGACGGGCTTCCTGTTCAAACTGTCGGAGAAATACGTGATGGACCTCATCTGGATGGGCTCGGCCGCCGTGATCGCGATCCTCATCCTCTTTGTCATCCCGTCGAAAGTCTATCCGGCCATTTCCTGGCCCCTGTACGTCCTGATGGTCGTCCTGCTGGTGGCCGTCGCCTTTGTCGGCAAGGAGGTCAACGGATCCAAATCGTGGTTTGCCATCGGCCCCTTCAGCATCCAGCCGGCCGAGTTCTCGAAGATATCGACCTCCATCCTGCTGGCCTACCTGATGAGCAAATACGAGTTCCGCTTCAGCAATCCGAAAGATTTCATCCGGATCGCCCTGGTCATCGGCATCCCCATCCTGGCCATCCTCCTGGAAAAGGAGACCGGATCGGCCCTGGTCTATCTGGGCTTCCTGGTGGTCTGCTACCGAGAGGGGATGACGGGCTGGATCCTGGTAGCCGGCATCCTCGCCGTCCTGTTCTTCGTCCTGACGCTGGTACTCTCGCCCTTTGCGGCCATCCTGATCCTGACGGCCCTGGCGGGCGTCACGACGGGTTATTACCGGCACAAGCTGATCCCCGCAGCGGCCGTGACAGCCGCCGTCGTCACGCTGCTGGCCTTCCTCCCGCGCCTGATGCGGATCGAATCGCTTTCTTTCCTGGGACGTCTCGAACCCGAGGTCTGGGCCGCCCTCCTCACAGGCCTGGCCGCCATCGTGCTGACGGTCTCCAGCATGATCCGGCGCCGCAGCACGGTACGCAACCTGATGATGGGCTTCCTGCTGGGCCTGATCCTGATCTTCTCGGTGGAATTCGTATTCGAGCACGTGCTCAAGGAACACCAGCGGGCCCGCATCGAGGTCCTGCTGGGCATCCGGGAAGACCCGATGGGCGTGGGATACAACGTCCACCAGTCGCTGGTGGCCATCGGCTCGGGCGGTTTCGCCGGAAAAGGCTTCCTGGGCGGCACGCAGACCCGCTTCGACTTCGTTCCGGAGCAGAGCACCGACTTCATCTTCTGCACCATCGGCGAGGAGTGGGGCCTGCTGGGCACGCTCTTCGTGCTGGCGGTCTATCTGGCGCTGATCCTGCGCCTGCTCGCCTCGGCCGAAAAGAAGAAGGACGGATTCGTACGCATCTACGGCTGGTGCGCCGCCATGTGCCTGCTGATGCACGTGGTGATCAACATCTGCATGACCATCGGCCTGATGCCGGTCATCGGCATCCCGCTGCCGCTGCTCAGCTACGGCGGCTCGTCGCTGTGGGCTTTCACGATCTTGCTTTTCATCTACCTGCGGCTCGATATGGAAGAGAAAAGTTACTGATAATTGATTTTTCATTACATTTGTAAGATTTTTTGTCAAACCAAACAAAACCTACGATATGCCTCTTTCCTTTGTAGACAGACACAACGGCCCGAGACCTTCCCAGGAGCAGCAGATGCTCGAGGTGCTGGGCGTCAAATCGCTCGACGAACTCATCGGCCAGACCGTCCCGCAGGACATACTTCTTAAAGAACCCCTCAAGCTCGATCCGCCCATGAGCGAACAGGCCTACCTGGCCCGCCTCAAACAGATTGCCGGCAAGAACCGCAATCTCCGCTCGCTGATCGGCCTGGGCTTCTACGGCACGGCTTCCCCGGCCGTGATCACCCGCAATGTCTTCGAGAATCCCTGCTGGTACACTTCCTACACGCCGTACCAGGCTGAGATCTCCCAGGGCCGTCTGGAAGCCCTCATCAACTTCCAGACGATGATCTCCTCGCTCACCGGCTTCTCGCTGGCCAACTGCTCGATGCTCGACGACGCCACGGCAGCCGCCGAGGCGATGCGCATGATGTTCGAGCTCCGGCCGCGCGATGCGGTCAAGGCGGGCAAGAACGTAATCTTCGTCGATGAAGACATCTTCCCGAACGTCCTGTCAGTGCTCCGTACCCGCGCTTCCGGCCTGGGCATCGAGATCCACACCGGGAAAGCGCTCGAATATACTTTTGAAGAAAAATGCTACGGCGCCCTGGTCCAGTACCCCGCCGCCAACGGCGAAGTGCGCGACTATACGGAATTCTGCACCCGCGCCCACGCCGCCGGCTGCCTGGTGGCCGCCTGGTGCGACATCCTGGCCCTCGCCCTGCTGAAGGAGCCCGCCGCCTGGGGTGCCGACATCGCCTGCGGCACCGCCCAGCGCTTCGGCCTTCCGATGGGCTTCGGCGGCCCGACCGCCGGCTGGATGGCCTGCGCCGACAAATACAAACGCAACCTCCCGGGCCGCATCATCGGCATCTCGGTGGGCCGTCTCGGCGAGCGTGCCGTGCGTCTTGCCCTCCAGACCCGCGAGCAGCACATCAAACGCGAGAAAGCCACGTCCAACATCTGCACCGCCACGGCCCTGATGGCCACGATGACCGGCATGTTCGCCGTGTGGCACGGTCCGAAAGGCATCACGGAAATCGCCTGCAACGCCTGGGGCTACGCCCATGCCGTCGCCGCCAAGCTGAAAGAGGCCGGCTACAAGCTCGCGGCTGAGAACTTCTTCGACACGATCCGCGTCGTGGACGTGGATGCCGCCGCCATCTGCAAGAAAGCGCAGGCCGCCGGATTCAACTTCTGCTATCCGGATGCGAAGACCGTCCAGATTTCCTTCGACGAACTGTCCACCTGCGAAGAGGCCCGCGCCATCGGTGAGATCTTCGGCTGCAAGGAAGGATGCCCGGCCCAGCCCGAGGCGCCTGTCTTCATGAAGCGCGAGAGTCCGATCCTCACCCAGAAGGTCTTCAACAGCTACCATTCCGAGACCGAGATGATGCGCTACATCAAGATGCTCGAGCGCAAGGACATCTCGCTCGCCCACTCGATGATTCCGCTGGGCAGCTGCACGATGAAACTCAACGCGGCCGCCGAGATGCTCCCGCTCAGCTGGAGCGAATTCGCCAACCTGCACCCCTATGCCCCCGCCGACCAGGCCGAAGGCACCCTGCAGGTGATCCGCGAACTGGAGCACGACCTGGCCGTGATCACGGGCTTCGACGCCTGCTCGCTGCAGCCCAACAGCGGCGCCGCCGGTGAATATGCCGGCCTGATGACCATCCGCCGCTACCTGAACGCCAACGGCGGTACGGGTCGCCGCGTGATGATCATCCCGACCTCCGCCCACGGCACCAACCCGGCTTCCGCCGCGATGGCCGGCTTCGATATCGTCCTGGTAAGCTGCGACGACAACGGAAACATCAACGTGGAAGAACTGGCCGAGAAAGCCGCTGCCGCCGGTGACACGCTGGCCGGCATGATGATCACCTATCCTTCCACGCACGGCGTGTTCGAAGTCCGCATCCGCGAGATCGTGGACATCATCCACCGCCACGGCGGCCTCCTCTATATGGACGGTGCCAACATGAACGCCCAGGTGGGCCTGACCAATCCGGGCTACATCGGCGCCGACGTGTGCCACCTCAACCTCCACAAGACCTTCGCCATGCCGCACGGCGGCGGCGGCCCGGGCGTCGGCCCGATCTGCTGCACGGCCGCGCTCAAGCCGTATCTGCCCGGCCACCCGGTGGTCGGCGCATGCGGCGGAGCGGGTATGGACGCCGTCAGCGCCGCTCCCTACGGAAGCCCGCTGCTGCTGCCCATCACCCACGCCTACATCAAGATGCTGGGCGCCGAAGGCCTGCGCAAGGTCACGGAGATCGCCATCCTCAACGCCAACTATATGTCGGCCAAGTTCCTGCCGGAACTCAAGACCCTCTATACCGGTGCCACGGGCCGCGTCGCCCACGAGTGCATCATCGACCTGCGCCACTTCAAAGCCGAATACGGCGTGGACGCCACCGATGTCGCCAAACGCCTGATGGACTTTGGCTTCCATGCTCCGACCCTCTCCTTCCCGGTCCACGAGACCCTGATGGTCGAGCCCACCGAGAGCGAGCCGCTGAGCGAACTGGACCGTTTCGTCGAAACGCTCAAGACCATCGTCGCCGAGTGCGAGGACATCAAGGCCGGCAAGCTCGACGCCGAGGACAATCCGCTCAAGATGGCCCCGCACACCCAGGACGAAGTCTGCGCCGACAGCTGGAACCACGCCTATAGCCGCACCCAGGCCGCCTTCCCGCTCGAATGGATCCGCGAGAAGAAGCTCTGGCCGGCCGTCAGCCGCGTGGACAACGGCTACGGCGACCGCAACCTCGTGACCAGTGTTGAATAAGTTATTGTCATATAAATTTTAAACATTCATTTATGAAAAAGATTTTGATTTCCCTCTTTGCGGTGCTCGCCCTTACGACGGCGGCACACGCCCAGTACAACCACGCGCTTGGTGTCCGCGTAGGTGCCGGCTCCGCCTTCGGTGCTGAACTCTCCTATCAGGGCTTCCTGACCGACATCAACCGCATCGAACTCGACCTGGGTGCCAACTTCGGCAGCTACAGTGCGGTCTCCCTGGCTGCTGTCTATCAGTGGCACTGGTTCCTGGCCGGCGGCTTCGGCTTCTTCGCCGGTCCCGGTGTCCAGGGTTATATCGTGGAGAGCCACGCCGGCCTGGGTGTCGGCGGCCAACTGGGTTTCGACTACCAGTTCAGCGCGCCGATCCAGCTGTCGCTTGACTTCCGCCCGATGTGGAATCTCTTCTCCAACACCGGCTTCAACTACGGCGCCGCCCTCGGTATCCGCTACGCGTTCTAAGCTTTTTACCGGGGCGCTGCCCCGGATCCCGCACCTCCCGGCCTAGGCCGGGTATCTGTCAGCCAGCCCCCTCGGGCTGGCTGATTTTTTTTGAAGGAAGAATATAATTTGTCACCCCAAAAAAAATCGCTAACTTGCACCCCAAATGAAGTTACGCTTCATACGGCGCAATTTCGGGAGCACAATTCACTTGTGATTCCGACGGCGGAGCCGTATCCCGGCACCGCCAACCAACACTTGAAATAACAGAAAATTAAGAATTTATGAAGAAAATCACTTTGATTTTCGCGGCCCTGCTCATCGGGGCAGCGACATTGTCGGCACAGAACGCCTTCGTCGGCGGCCACAGGGCATGGACCTTTGCCCTGCAGGGCGGGCCGATGTATTCGGTCAATGAGAATGGTTTCTCGTACCGGGAAAACGGCTATGGGAGCAAACTCTTCACCCTGCAGGGAGCTGCAGCCGTCGGCTTTGAATTCACCGAAGCCCTCGGCCTCCGCCTGTCCGTTGCATACGGCGACAACCGCAGCGCCGCCAATACGCGCCAGACCGCCGCTCACGGCTTCTATCCGTACAATTTCCGCAGTGTGAACGGTTTCCTCGACGGCACCCTCGACCTCAACGGCAACTATGCCGTCGAACGCGCCTTCCGGCCGCGCCTCTATGCCGGCATCGGAGTCGGCCACACGTTCCATTTCACCAAGCCGACCGGCTACGGCACGCCGAAGCCGGCCGACAATATCGGTTGGGAAGCGGACAACCCGTTCCACCCCTGGCAGGACATCTGCGAGAAAAACACCGTATTCGGTTTCCGTGCCGGCTTTATCGCGGAATATGACTTCAGCCAGTCGTTCGGCATCTTCGCAGATCTCTGCGGCGAAGCCTACAACGACCAGTACAACGGCCTGCAGCCGACCAAGGAAGACCAGAGCGCCTATAAGGGCTACGCCGGTTTCCCGCTCGACCTGCGCGCCATGCTCTCCTTCGGCATTCTCTTCCGCATCAACACGACCAAATAACGACGACTATGAAATACAACAAGTTCCTTCTTGTCCTGCTGACCGCGTTCCTCACCGTCAGTGCCTTCGGACAGGAAAAATACGAAAACAAGTGGTTTGGCGGCGCAGGCGGCGGTATGAACTTCGGAACCGACGGTTTCGACCGCAGCCTCCGCGAGATCTCCCACCTGGGTGCCGGTACGGCCGTTGACGCCTGGGTCGGCAAGCGCTTCAACGACTGGTTCGGTCTGCGCGCCGGCTACCAGGGACTGGGCATTTCCAAACGCTATGTCGAATACGGGCAGTTCCCGTTCATGTATGTCCACGCCGACGCCATGCTGATGTACAACCGTTTCATCATGCCCTATGTCCACGCCGGCTTCACCAAGATTGACAAAGGCTCGCCGGCCGGCGGTATCGGTGTGATGGTCCCCATCCACCTGAGCAAGACCGTCAGCATCGTGCCCGATATCAAGGTCACGGCTTATAGCGACAAGGCCTATAATACGGGCGACAAAGGCTTCGCCGCCAATGTGAGCGGCACCGTGGGCCTGGCCGTCAACCTGGCCCGGCCGCGCGCCAAGAAGGCAGAACCGGTCTTCGTGGCCCCCGAACCGGAGCCGCAGCCCGAGCCGCAGCCGGTCGTCGTTCCCGAACCGGAGCCGCAGCCCGAACCGGAACCGGTCATCGACCTGGTCCAGAAGTCGGAAGAATTCACCGCCCGCATCGCCGGCATCACACTCTTCGACTTCGACAAGTACAGTCTCCGCCAGGAAGCCTTCCCGGTCCTCGACGAAATTGCGGCCTGGATGCAGGAGAATCCGGAGCGCATCGCCATCATTGAAGGTTACACCGACAATCGCGGTACCGACGCCTACAACCTCGTTCTCTCGCAGCGGCGTGCCGAAGCGGTTATGAACTACCTGGTTGCCAACGGCGTTGACAAAGCCCGCCTGACGGCGGAAGGCCACGGCAAAGGTCACTTCACCGAAGGAAAGACCGACGCCGAGATCCGTCAGCAGAACCGCCGCGTAGTCATAACGCTCAAGTAACCTTGGGCAAACGCGCACTGATAACAGGAATTACCGGACAGGATGGCAGCTTCCTGTCCGAATTCCTTTTGAATAAGGGTTATGAGGTTCACGGAATCATCCGCCGCAGTTCGGTGGATTTCCGCGAACGGATCGCCCATCTGGAAGGCAAGCCCGGCTTCCACCTGCACTTCGCCGACCTGGGCGATTCGATGAGCATCGTCAAGGTCGTGGGGCAGGTGCAACCCGACGAGATCTACAACCTGGCGGCCCAGAGCCACGTACAGGTCAGCTTCGACGCGCCGGAATTCACCGCGGACGTCGATGCCGTGGGCGTGCTCCGTATCCTGGAAGCCGTCCGGGCCTGCCATCTGGAGAAACGCTGCCGCATCTACCAGGCCTCGACTTCCGAGTTATACGGCAAAGTAGAGGCTGTTCCGCAAAACGAAGAAACACCTTTCCACCCGTACAGTCCCTACGCCGTAGCCAAACTCTACGGCTACTGGATCGTGAAGGAGTACCGCGAAGCCTACGGAATGTACTGCTGCAGCGGCATCCTGTTCAACCACGAGAGCGAACGCCGCGGCGAGACTTTCGTCACGCGGAAGATTACACTGGCCGCCGCCCGCATCGCACAGGGCCTGCAGGACCGGCTGCTGCTCGGCAACCTGTCCAGCAAACGCGACTGGGGCTATGCCCGGGATTACGTGGAATGCATGTGGCTGATGCT
>Ga0256405_10010171_pt1 | contig 12542 bp, 9 predicted proteins | sample RumenRJG_02DNA_FD_189096 | JGI IMG/M metagenome (GOLD analysis project Ga0256405, IMG submission 189096) | Bovine rumen microbial communities from Lethbridge, Alberta, Canada - RJG_02 | ecosystem: Host-associated > Mammals > Digestive system > Stomach > Rumen | place: Canada: Alberta | collected...
ATATTTCATACGTGAAATATTAAAATCCTTGGATGAGAATTCAAGGTTGCTCATTGAGGCTAAAGTCCCTCAATGCAGTAAGAGAAGCACCTGCACGTTCTCTACCTTAGTTAACCTGAATGCGGAAATTATTGCTCAAACAGCATAATTTTCTGAGTTCAGGCTGTATGGTAGAAACGTAGTCCGCCCACCTAAAGTGGGCGTGTCCGCTAGGACACTATAGGAAGCACGCGACTTTAGTCGTGTGAGGCTTCACAAAAGCGTAAAAAGTTTACATTCATATTTGAAAATTTTTGTAGACAAAAACTTTGTTATATGATAAAATAAAATCATTATATTGGTTAAAACATTTATATCGCCTTTTAGCGATGGTGTTTTACTGTATCCGTTAATTTTCAAATCAATTTTAAGATGGAGTGTGTGTATATGAAAAGATCAGGAAGAAAAATGATCAGGACGTCTGCGCTGGCATTTGCAGTTATGGCAGCAAGTGTATCAGCTATGGCAGCTCAGAGCGGTGTATTCCCCGCTGCCCAGATAACAGCTAACGCTTTGTATGAGCCGACCGATTATAACTTTACAGAGGGTGTTTCGGGAAATATCAAGTATCAGAAGTATTCCGACCATATCGAGATATATGACTGCACCAGCGGTACTACATCCGTAAATATCCCCTCAACTATCGATGGTCTGCCTGTTACAGCTATCGCAAGATATGCTTTCCAGTGCAGCTCTATCACAAGCATATCTATCCCTGAGTCTGTAAAGACTATCGGTTACTATGCATTCTCAATGTCTTCAAATCTCCAGTCGGTAACTCTGCCTTCAAGTCTTGAAGTAATGGAGATGCACGCTTTTGAGTATTGCTCAAGCCTTGATACCGTAAAATTCCCGAACAAGTTTATCGAGATACATGATAAGTGTTTTGATTCAACTCCCTGGCTGGAAGCACAGCGTCAGCAGGATTCTCTCGTTGTTGTAAACGGTGCTCTTATCGATGCCAGAACCGCAAGTGGTGCTGTTACTGTACCATCAAGCGTAAAGTACGTATCAGCCAGCGCATTTGCAGGAAACAACGATGTTACTTCCGTTGTTTTCCCCACAGGCGTTAAGGAAGTTTGCGATAACACATTCTTCTATTGCGAGAATCTTAATTCTGTTGATGCAAAGGGTGCTTCTTACATTGGTTCTATGGCGTTTGCTTACTGCAACAGGCTCAGCGAATTGAAGCTTTCAAGCAGCCTTACAAAGATCGAGGACTATGCATTCTCTGATGTGACCAGCCGTGCGACTATCACATTCTACGGCAGCAGAGATAAGTGGGAAAGTGTTGAAAAGCCCTCTGATATGACTTTCCTGAACAATGCTAACATGGTATATGATACATCTACCGTCATTGATATAGATCCGGATCCTCAGCCCCAGAATAATGATTATCCTACAAACGTCAGGGCTATAACCAACTCTCAGTATCATCAGATACAGTTCATTTGGGATAAGGTTCAGGGTGCTGACAAGTACGGCATCGCTGTATATCTGGCAGGCAAGTGGAGAGTTCAGACTTCAAATATCACAAATAACAGCTATGTAACTCCCAAGAACCTGACTCCCGGCATGACCTACAGAGTAGCTGTTGCTGCAAGAGTCAACGGTAAGTGGAATACAACTGATCCTATCAAGAATGCTATAACTGTTACTGTTAGATAATATCGGTTTTGGAGAATATAAAAACGGCAGTCCTATGTTGGCTGCCGTTTTTGCGTTATATTCATAAGTTCTGAAAATCATGCACAAACAAACGATTCAGTAACCGATCTTGTTTTCTATGTCATGATATTCGCGGAAGAGTTCAAGACATTCTTTGCGGTCGATTTCTTCAAGAATATCAGCGGGTTCTGTATAGAACTGCTGATCGCGGAAACCTATACTGTCGGTATCGGATATATTACATCCATAGTAGACCTTTCGGATATTCGCCCACCTGATAGCGCCGAGGCACATTGGGCAGGGTTCAGCCGTGGTGTAAAGCTCACAGTCTGACAGATCGAAAGAGCCAAGATTTTTGCAGGCATTGTGTATCGCCATTATCTCTCCGTGACAGGTCGGATCTTTTTGCAGTATAACTTCATTATGTCCTCTGCCGATCATTTCACCGTCTTTCACGATAACGCACCCAAAAGGACCTCCGTGTCCTGCGTGGATACCCTTTCTTGCCTCCTCGATCGCTATTTCCATAAATCTGTCCATAACTGCACCTCCCGAAAATTTATATACGAAATTTTTTATATTATATCACAAAAAGCTGATAAAATCAAGGCTTTTCCCTTTCCGGACATAACGTAAACAGTAACGGACAGCCACTCTCATGAACAGCTGCCCGTTATTTTTTTCATATATCCTTCTGAAAGACAAAAAACTATTTTTACCTTACTTAACGTATGATCGTGTTATAATTAAAGAGTAGCCTTTGCAGCTATCTTGTAGATCTGCGATACATCTTCGGATGACAGATGAACATAACCGCCTGTTTTGCCGTCGCCAAGACCAAGCTTTTCAGTAAGCGCGGGGATATCTTCTTCCTTAGCGCCAAGTTCTGCAAAGTTTATCGGCATACCGATGTCATGCAGGAATCTGCGGAAAGCTTTTATGCCTGCAATCGCTGTGTTCTCGGGATTCTCGAAATCCATATTGCAGCCGAAAACTCTTACAGCCATCTGGCAGAAACGCATGATATTATGCTTGTAAACGAACTCCATCCATGCGGGCATGATTACGGCAAGTCCTGCACCGTGAGCACAGTCATACAGTGCGGAAAGTTCATGCTCGATACCGTGGCTGTTCCAGTCCTGCTCTCTGCCAACTCCGACTATATTATTGTGAGCTACCATACCTGCCCACATGATATTTGCTCTTGCTTCGTAGTTATTGGGGTCTGCTATAACTCTGGGGGTTTCTTTTACCATAGTCATGAGCACAGCCTCGCAAAGACGGTCAGTTATCTCGACCTCGGTGGTGTTGGTGAAATATCTTTCAAAAACGTGCGCCATGATATCGGTAGCACCGCAGGCTGTCTGATAAGCGGGAAGTGTCTGGGTCAGCTCTGGATTCATTACCGAGAACTTAGGACGCAGTGCGTCAGAACCTGCACCTCTCTTAAACATACCGTCCTCTTTGGTTATAACGGAATCGCCCGAACCCTCACTTCCTGCCGCAGCTATGGTCAGAACTGTGCCAACAGGGAGTGCCTTTTCGATACGCTTTCCGCTGTAAAAGTCCCAGAAATCGCCGTCATAGGGTACACCAGCTGCTATCGCTTTGGAAGAATCTATAACAGAACCGCCGCCTACTGCAAGGATAAAGTCGATATTTTCCTTGCGGCAAAGCTCGATGCCCTTGTATACAAGACCATCGCGGGGATTTGGCTGTACGCCGCCCAGCTCACAATAAGCGATGCCGCTGTTTTCAAGAGACTTCTTTACTCTGTCCAGCAAGCCCGACTTTTTAGCTGAATTTCCGCCGTAGTGGATAAGTACCTTGCTTCCGCCAAACTTTTTTACATAAGTTCCGCACTCATTTTCTCTGTCTTTTCCGAATACAAATTCTGTAGGGCTGTAAAAATTGAAGTTATTCATAGATATCCTCCTTATGTTCGGTTATATTATAGTCCGATTGAACCTGTGTATACGGGTATATCGCTTTCAGCTTTTCGGACTGCTTCTTCAATGGTCATATCGTAGAAATTGCCAGCCGCAAAGTTTCTTCCCGACTTTTTGTCATCGATGAAAGCACCTACCACAACTCCGGGGAGAGCGCTGTCTGGGTCATTGGGGGCGTGAGGTCCGCCGAGATCTGTTCTGCACCAACCCGGATCGGTGATGTTTATGCATATATCTGTGCCATTGTATTTTGATGCGAGATCCATTGTAACCTTGTCAAGGGCAGCCTTGCTGGCGCTGTATCCTGCCTGCTCGGGTTCTAGACGGATGCCGCTTGTGGTGTTGACAATGCGTCCGAATCCTGTTTTGTCCATTTTAGCAAGGAAATGATAGGTTATCATCATGGGGGCTATGGTATTAATCTTGAAGCTGTCCTCATAATCCTTAGCGGGAGTATCAAGATATTCTGTTCTGTAAGCCACCTGAATGCCTGCATTGTTCAGGACGATATCTACCGTCACGTCGAGTGCATCGATATCGGCAAGCATTTTTTCGACCTGTGCTATGTCGGAAAATTCAGCACCGACAGCATAAGCCTGTACGCCCAGCGCTTTTGCTTCTGCGACTATCTTTTCACAGTGTTCGGGAGTTCTGCCGTGAACTATAAGATTGCAGCCGCGTTTAGCCATGAACAGAGCCGCTCTGTATCCTATACCTCTTGCTGCGCCTGTTACAAATGCCCAGCGTCCTTTAATATCAACCATTCATATTCTCCTTTGCTTTTTCGATAGTATCTATAACCTTGTCGCACCACATATCGAATTCCTTGTCCTCATGCTGATATTCGGGGTGGGCGAGGATATTTTTAACTGTCATTTCGATACCCTTTGCCGCACTTATCTCTGCCTTGAAATCGGGTACCACCGACTTCAGCTTAGAGTTATCGAATATCACCGAGTTTGCCTTATCGCCGATAAGACTGCCTGTAAAATCGTAATCTCTGCCCATATCTGCCAACATCTGAGAAGATACATAATATGGGTCAAGTTCAACACCCAGCGCATCAGCGATAGCCTTGTATATGCTGTTCCAGCTGACGCTTTCATCTGAAGTTATATGATAAGCCTGACCGATAGTTTCTTTTTTGCCGATAAGTCCCACAAAGCCATTAGCGAAATCGCTGTTGTGGGTTATTGTCCACAGCGATGAACCGTCGCCGTGTATTATAACAGGCTTGCCCTCCATTATACGTCTGATGACCTGCCAGCTTCCGCCGTTGCCGTGTACTCCCAGAGGAACACTGCGTTCATCATAGGTGTGGCTTGGGCGGACGATAGTAACAGGGAAGCCGTCCTTATTGAATCTTTCAAAAAGATATTCCTCGCTGGCTTTCTTGTTTCTTGAATATTCCCAGTAAGGATTTTCAAGGGGAGTTTCTTCGGTTATGAGATAGCCCTGAGGCGGTTTCTGATATGCCGATGCAGAACTGATATAGATATACTGCTTTGTCTTTCCGTTGAAAAGCCTGAAATCTCTTTCGACCTGTGAGGGAACGAATCCGATGAATTCAGCCACGCAGTCAAATTCCATATCCTTGATCTTTGCAGCAGTCTCTTCTTCGTTATTTATATCCGCCGTAATGAACTTGATATTTCCCTCAAGACCTGTGTTTCTGCTGCCTCTGTTTAGCAGATAGACCTCGTTATCACCTGATAAAAGCAATCTGGTTATTGCCATACTGATAGTTCCTGTTCCGCCGATAAGCAATACTCTCATGATAAACCTCCTTGTTGGATCTGTTTATTTTCCGTGTTCATATAATATCAAATCTCGCAGTGCTTTTCAACGGTATGAGGTAATATTTATAGATTTATTCAATTTTTGAGTTCAATAGTGATATTTTTATCTGTTGAGTGGTGTTATAATGTAATATGTCATCCACCCGATCTCTTTTTTGACATACGGAACTGTTTCGGTGTCAGCCCGCGCTGACGTTTGAAGCTGCGTATAAAGTGGCTGCAGTCGGAAAAACCTGTCTGCTGGCTGATGAAAGTCAGGTCGTGATCGGTGAACAGAAGATACTCTTCGGCTTTGAATATGCGCATACGCTCAATATATTCCTTGCAGCTCATGCCGTACTGTTCGCGGAACTTTACCGCAAAGCCCGAGTAGCTCATGTGACATTTGTCGGCGATATCCGTGACGCGAATGTTCTCGTCAAGGCAGCTGTCGATATACTCTGCGATATTTTCGATCCCGAAAACATCTGCTGAGCTTGCAGGGCAGCCGTTGATATCGAGACCGGATGCTATCCATTTTCTGACAATGCCGAAAATGAGACGATAGATCTGGGCACGCAGGATGATATCTCTGCCATAAAGGTAATGTTCGGTCTCTTTGACGCAGTCAAAAAAGATCTCGCGGCAGTTGAACTCTTCTGATTCGGAAGAGCTGAAATGTATCTGCATATCTTTCGACCGTGCGTACCTGAAAACAGCGGTAACGGATGGCGCATATGAAGAAGAATTCTGAAATTTGGCGGGATCGAATTTAAGTCCCGCGAAAAGAATAGGTTTTCCGTCGGTTGACATTATAGAGTGTACGGCGGAGGGGTATAAAATGATAAATTCTCCCTCGGATACATCATACTGTATCCCGTCACAGGTCACGGCGGCTTTACCATTGATAACGTATATGAATTCAGCAAAATAATGCCAGTGGGGTTTTACGGGAAAGCTCATTTTTTCGGTATCGAAAATAAAAGTCTCGATAGGCGAATTAAGGCTGTCCTGCTTTTCAAAAAGGGAACTCATAGGCTGATTCCTTCCTAATGCAGTTTTTTCCAATTATATATAATTATTGTAACACAAATATTAAAAAAAATCAATAGGGTAATCAAAAATAGGGTAATCATTAAGGGGGATCTTTTTTAATGAACAGTACTTCCGATCTTACACAAGGTAGGCCGTTCAAACTTATAATGCGTTTTTTCTTTCCTCTGCTTCTGACGAATTCTCTTCAGCAGCTGTATTCTTTCGCTGATACCGCCATAGTCGGAAAAGGTCTCGGTGATGATTCACTTGCGGCGGTAGGTAATATGTCGTCGCTGTGCTTTCTGATAATAGGCTTTTCCATGGGGCTTTCCAACGGATTTTCTATCCTTATAGCCCAGAGCTTCGGCGAAAAGAACATGGATAAGCTTCGCAGGACACTTGCACATTCCATCGAACTTGCTGCGGTGATAACTGTGCTGCTGACGCTTTTCAGTGCTGTGTTCCTCAGATCTATACTCGTTCTGCTGAGGACAGATCCTTCGATAATCGGTGAGAGCCTGCAATACGGCTACATTCTTTTCGGCGGATTGGCAGCTACAATAATGTACAATATGTGCGCGGGTATACTCCGTGCCCTGGGTGACAGCAAAACACCGCTGAAAGCCATAATAGTATCATCTATCATGAATATCACCCTCAATTCGGTGTTCATTTTTATATTCCACTGGGGCGTAAGCGGGGCGGCACTTGCAACTATCGTTTCGCAGGTATTCTCGGGTGCTGTATGTTTGGATAAACTGCGCAAAACAGATTTTCTTGCGCTTTCAAAGGCTGATTTTTCACATGATGCAAGAATGTACTCCAAACTTCTCGGAAACGGTATCCCAATGGCGCTCATGAATTCCATAACTGCAGTGGGCTGTATGGCGGTACAGTATTTCGTAAACGGTCTGGGAGTAGCTTTCACTTCGGCATATTCGGCTTGCAGCAGATATCTGAATATGTTCATGCAGCCTGCCGCAACAGCCGGTGCAGCCATGTCTTCCTACACAAGCCAGAACTACGGTGCAAAGCGCTTCGACAGGATATGGGACGGCTTGAAGGTCTGTCTTGGTATAGCAGGCGCGGCATATCTGGTATTCGGTTCGGTGATGGTATTCTTCCCCAGATGGCTTGCTTCGCTGATACTTTCAGGCGAAAAGCAGATAAGCTACGCTGCGGAGTTTCTGCCTGTATGCGGAATTATGATCCTATCCGTGGATATGCTGTTTGTTATCAGAAACGGTGTGCAGGGTATGGGTTTCCCATTTGTGCCTATGCTTTCGGGCATAGCTGAAATGGTGCTTCGCATCGGTGCAATAGTTCTTCTTATCGACAGTCTGGGATTTAAAGCCACTGCAGCAGCTGAGATATTTGCCTGGGTAGGCGCACTTCTTATAAATTCAGCTGCGTTCATCGTGATATTCACCCGTGAAAAGGCAAAATATTCCATTAGCAGAAATACAGCGCAGACTTTGTGCATTCCGCACGGTAAGCCCAAACATATTTAAATTAGCTTTACAGATTTGTTCTTCCATATTAAATGCCCCTCAATGGGAATATCCCTTGAGGGGTGTTTATTATACTGTGAATATGTATGCAGACGAATGAAAAAATGTTTTGCTTAAATATTTTAATATCTTGTGATTTCGCCCAATGGAACGAAGCAATATTTGTTTAGTTATTTGAATTTTCACATAATATTAATTATTGTATTGATTTCTTTTACAAAATGGTGTATACTTTAGTAAATACACTTTGCCTGGTTTGCAGGAGGTATTAATTATGTTATACAACGATCCCGTTTTCATAAAGATCGCAGAAGCACTGCTGGTCGAATTTACAGGTATATATTACATCAATTCAGCTACAAACGAGTATTGGTGGTATTCTGCTGATGCCGGATCAAGGTCGCTTAAACTTGTACAGGTCGGCAAGGACTTTTTTGCTGATATGGAAAAAGATATCGGACGTGTTATATATGAAGATGACAGACACATATTCCTTCAGGACATCAGGAAAGAAAATCTGCTTTCCCATCTTGAGAAAGGTGATGAGTGGAGGATAGAGTACCGTGTGATCCTCAGCGGTGAACCTGTTTACCATGCCATAAGTTTGATAAGAGGCATTGGTGAAGATGATAATAATTTCGTCCTTGGTATCAGAAATGTTGATAAAGAAGTAAGAGAACGCCATAAGGCAGAACAGAATGAGCATGAGCTTGAGATCTATAATCAGATCGCAGGCAGCCTTGCTGCGCATTATGATACGCTTTACTATGTTGATATGGAAAATGACGGTTACTTTGAGTATTCCTCTACGGATGCGTTCAAGAGCCTTAATGTTCCTGCGAGCGGTAATGATTTCTTCAGCGAGAGCAATAAGAATTTGAAGAAATATGTTCATCCCGAAGATCAGGAGAGTGTGATACCTCAGTTTGAAAAACAGAGGATCCTTGAAAATCTGAACAAAGTAAAGTCATTCAGCCTGACATACAGGCTCATGGTGGGCGGTTCTGTGATGCACTGCCGCTGTTTACAGATATGGTCGAGCGATAAAAAGCATATCCTCGTTGGTATCGAGAACATAAATGAGGAAGTAAAGGCAAAAAAGCTCCTGGAAGAGACGATGAAGGAGAAGACTGCTTACGGTCGTATTGCTGACTCACTGGCGTTACGTTATGATATCATATACTATATTGATTGCAGCACCGGCGAATATTCCAGATATTTCTCCTATCAGTCTGCTGTCGATAAGTCTCTGAAACTGGATGGCAAGGATTTTTTTGCTGCCGCGGCAATGGTCATAAACAAACAGGTACACCCAAAAGACAGAGACAGGATACTTGCTTTGTGTGATAAGGACTATGTTATAACTTCACTTGATAACACCAGGCAGTACAGTGCGGATTTCAGGTTCAAGACGAATGGCGGGATATCAAATAACAGACTGACTATAATGCGTTCGGGCGACAAGACGCATTTTATAGTCGGTTTTGAAAATATAGATGAAGAGGTCAAGAAAGAACAGGAGCATATCGAAGCTCTCAACAGAGCCAACGAACTTGCGAGACGCGACGGCCTTACCGAAACCAGGAATGTGATCGCTTTCCGTGAATTTGAGGCATCTATCCAGAAAAGCATGGACAGTGGCACAGGACATTCTCCTTTTGCTGTCGTTATCTGTGATATCAACGACCTTAAAACGATAAATGACCATAACGGTCACAAGGCAGGAGATGAATATATAAAGTCTTCATGCAGGATCATATGCGGACTTTTTGCGCACAGCCCTGTTTTCAGGATAGGCGGCGATGAATTTGCTGCCGTGCTTGCAGGTTCGGATTATGAGAAGCGTGAATCTCTTGTTGAAACACTGCGTAAACTTTCGCTTAAAAACTTAAGAAATAATGACGGACCTATCCTTGCTGTAGGTATAGGTGTATATGACAAGCTGAACGATAAGAGGTTCTCTGATGTTTTCAAACGTGCTGACGAGGATATGTATCAGGACAAACTCGGGCTGAAAGAAGGAAGACCTGTCGTTGAGATCCTGAAGAACGAAGAAACGAAAAAGCTTATCCCTGCGGAACGTAAGAGACTTCTGGACAGTATATTCGAGATGAACTGTATCCCTGCGGACGGTATGTATATCTACATATGTGATATGAAGTATGATTATTCCAGATGGTCAAAAGCCGCAGTGGATTCCTATGGTCTGCCGTCGGAATATATGTACGGTGCAGGAGCTATCTGGGAAGAGCATATCCATGAAGAAGACAGGGAAGCTTATCACAACGGGCTGGCGGATATCTTTGCCGGTATCAGCAAAGGCCATGATATGCAGTACAGGGCAAGGCGGATAAACGGAGAATACAACGTATGTACCTGTCGGGGTATCGTTGTCAATGACGAAAACGGTGAGCCTGAATATTTTGCCGGGACTATCAGAGATCACGGTGTGCAAAGCAACATTGACAGCCTTACGGGGCTCAGCAATCAGTACGGGTTCTTTGATGAGGTGCAGTCAAATATCGTCAAAAACAATAAAATGCGCATAGCATTGCTGGGCATAGCAAAGTTTTCTGAGGTCAACGAGATCTACGGTTATCATTTCGGTAATCTTGTACTCCAGAAGGTCGGTCGTTTCCTGTTTGAGCATATCGGTAACTACGGCTGGGTTTACAGACTGGACGGAACAAAGTTTGCCATACTCAGTACGGATATTGATTCTGCCGAACGTTTTATACGGAAATATAATGAGCTGCGTGGGCGTTTCAGGGAAGGTATTGTCATAGACGACAAAAAGATAATGCTTGAACTCAATGTGGGACTTATCAATGTTGATAATTTCAATGTGGATTCGCAGACGATAATGACCTGTCTGTCCTTTGCGTATAATGAATCCAAAATCAAAAAGCATGGAGATGCAGTTGTATTCAACAACGACCTTGGCAGCGGTAAAATGCAGAGGATAGAGAAAATCCAGGCGATCAGGGCTTCGATAACACGAGGATTTGACGGCTTCTATCTGATGTATCAGCCCTTTGTGGATGCTAAGACCGAAAAGCTGAAAGGCGCTGAGGCACTGTTAAGGTGGAAAAGCGAAGAGTACGGTATTGTACCTCCCGATCACTTTATACCTTTGCTGGAACAGGATCCTATTTTCCCGTCGCTGGGCGAATGGATACTCACGACCGCGGTGAGAGATGCGAAGAAGATGCTGGAAAACTATCCTGACTTTACAGTCAATGTCAATCTGTCCTATTCTCAGATAGAGAAGGCTGATTTTGTGGATATGGTGATGGATATTCTTGATAAAACAGGTTATCCGCCTGAACATCTCTGCCTTGAAGTGACAGAAAGATGCAGACTTCTCGATATCGATATGCTCGAGAATACTTTATGCAGTCTGAGAAGCAGGGGAGTTAAGGTGGCTCTCGATGATTTTGGTACAGGTTTTTCATCTATTGGCATAGTCAAGGAACTTCCTTTCGATACGATAAAGATCGACAGGAGCCTTGTCAGCATGATAGAGGAGGATATCAAGGAACGAGAGCTGATAAAGACTTTTGTCATGGCGGCGAACACCTGCGGAGCCAAAGTCTGTGTCGAGGGCATAGAAACAGCTGGCATGGGCGATATACTCAGGCAGTATGATGTTGACAGCTTTCAGGGTTATTATTATTCAAAACCTCTTGTATACGAGGATTTTATGAACTGGAGGAAAACCTGAGTTCTGAAAAACATATATGATTTTTATGGCAGAAATGTCATTCTGCCTATTGACAACAGTGTTGTGCTGTGATATAATTTAGATGTCTTCGGGGCAGGGTGAGATTCCTGACCGGCAGTTATAGCCTGCGAGCCGCAATGCGGCTGATCCGGTGTGATCCCGGAGCCGACGGTATAGTCCGGATGAAAGAAGATGACTGCGCCGTTTTTACGGTAAATCGAATTTCCTGCCCCCGTATGTACGGGGGCTTTTTGTATTTTTACGAGAGGGAGTGTCATCATGGAGCATGAAGATTATATGCGCAAGGCTCTTGCTCTGGCTGAATGCGGTATGGGTCATGTTTCGCCTAATCCGATGGTGGGAGCTGTCATAGTGCGTGACGGTCAGATCATCGCTTCGGGATATCATAAAAGGTACGGCGACCTCCATGCCGAACGCAGTGCTTTTGCGGAATGTGACGCAAAGGGCATAGATTGCCGAGGAGCTGATATGTATGTCACCCTGGAGCCCTGTTGTCATCACGGAAAGCAGCCGCCCTGCACCGATGCGGTGATCGAACACGGCATAAAACGCGTGTTTGTAGGTTCTTCCGACCCTAATCCTCTTGTTGCGGGTAAGGGAACGGCTATACTTCGGGAGCATGGGATAGAAGTCACCGAGGGCGTGCTGAAAGATGAATGCGACCGCCTGAATGAGATATTCTTCAAGTTTATCACGACAGGTCTTCCATTTGTTACCCTGAAATATGCCATGACCCTTGACGGTAAGATCGCCTGCTATACAGGCAAATCTCAGTGGATAACAGGTGAAACGGCACGAAATCACGTGCACCGTGAAA
>Ga0256405_10010172_pt1 | contig 12540 bp, 10 predicted proteins | sample RumenRJG_02DNA_FD_189096 | JGI IMG/M metagenome (GOLD analysis project Ga0256405, IMG submission 189096) | Bovine rumen microbial communities from Lethbridge, Alberta, Canada - RJG_02 | ecosystem: Host-associated > Mammals > Digestive system > Stomach > Rumen | place: Canada: Alberta...
ACCCTGGCACACCAGGCTGACGCTACACAAATAGATTTGTTCCGCTATTACGAAAGCCTTTGGGCTTCCTACGAGTCCCTGAGGACGCACCACAAAACACTCAACAACGTTGGGTGTTTTTTTTGTGCGCAGGGACTTGGCAACAACGTTGCCCTATGCTATGCATAGCGAACCCTGGCACACCAGGCTGACGCTACACAAATAGATTTGTTCCGCTATTACGAAAGCCTTTGGGCTTCCTACGAGTCCATGAGGACGCACCACAAAACACTCAACAACGTTGGGTGTTTTTTTGTGCGCAGGGACTTTGCAACGATGTTGACTATGCTATGCAAATTTTTAATAAGGTTATTGACTGCAATGCAAGCATGAATGTTGCGATTTGTTTTGACTTTAATTTTTTTGGTGATATAATAATATCATACAAAACGTTTTGGAGAACATTTTGGAGAAGTGTTTGGTGGTCGTCAACGAAAGTTGCGGCAACTTTGAAAAATTTTCAAAAGAGATTGTCGAATCGATTTTAGACGGGAAGTATTCCGTTGATTTTTGCGATATAGACGACGACTATCATGCGCGTATCGAGGCGGAAGGCTTTTCTGCCGTTGTGATTTTGGGCGGGGACGGCACGCTAAACTCCGTGCTCAACAAGATCAAGGGGCTTGACGTCAAGGTGTTTTATCTCCCGTACGGCACCCTCAACGAAAAGTCGCACACGCTTGACGGCGCAGATCCAAACGGAGAGATTTTGGTGGGGACGGTCGGCGGACAAGTGTTTACATACGTTGCGGCGTGCGGCACTTTCACTCCAATCGGCTATACGGCAAAGGTCGAGCGCAAAAAGAAACTCAAATCTTTTGCGTACATCCTTGAAGTTCTCAAAGAATACAAGGTGCATAGCATCCACGCAAAACTCTCAATCGACGGCGAACTCCACGAGGACGACTACACGCTCATCATGGTGTTGAAGTCGCCGAGGTGCTTTAAGTTCCATTTTAACCACCTCTACAACAGCACCAATCCGACGGGACACGTCTTGCTCATCAAGTCGCCGGGCAAGAACAATCTCTTCAACAAAATCCGCATCTTCTTCCCGTTTTTCCGCGCGTTTTTCATCGGGTTCAGAAGGGAAGTGGAGCGCAAAAATTTGATTTTTAAAGAGTTCAACAAGGTCAAGATGCACTTGTCAGCCCCCACGGATTTCGACGTGGACGGCGAGAAGAAAACGCTCGAGGGCGACAACACTTTCAGAGTCAGAAAACTCCCGAACAATTTCATCGTTTGCAACACTCGTCGCGCAAGACGGCTTGCCAAAAAGAAGGAAAAATACACGAAAAAAGTGCTTGAATGACAGCACCGTTTTATACGGAAAATTTAGTATGCTTACAAAAAAAACAACACCCGACAGGGTGTTTTCTTTTGCGGTTTTGACCTAAAATTTGTGCGCGGTTTACAATGCAATTCAAATGATTTTTTTTGCAAAACGCAAAGTTTATCGTAAAATTCTGAGATATAAACGTTATTTTGCGTCAATTTCTTCAAGTTTGAAGTCTTTGACGTTTTCTTCGCTTTGAGTGCTTTGCGCTTCGTCCTCGTCAAGACTTTGGCGACTATATTCAAGCACGACTCTTTGCATATTCTTTTCGCTGACGTGACGGATATATTTGTCCTCGCCAAGAAGTACGACTCTAATCGTCTTGAAGAAGATTTCAACGTCGAGTTTTAGGCTTCTGTGTTTTGCGTATTCCACGTCGTAATAACTGCGCTCCTTGGCGGAGAGGTGTCCGTTGCCTCTGACTTGCGCAAGACCGCTCATGCCGGGCTTTACGTCGAACTTTTGAAGTTCCCACGGTTCGTAGTAGGCGAGGTATTCCTCTTTCAAAGGTCTTGGACCGATGAGACTCATTTCTCCGCGGAGGACGTTCAAGAGTTGCAAAAACTCGTCGAGTTTAAAGCGTCTTATCCATTTGCCCGCTTTCGTCAAGTTGGCGTTGTTGTTTTCGATGACGGGGTGGTTGATGTCAAAAGGCACGTCCGTAGTCTTCATGGTGCGGAACTTGTACATCAAAAAGATCTTTTTGTCTTTGCCGACGCGCGCTTGTCTGAAAATCGGCTTGCCCTTGCTGTCTATCACGATGATGAGACTGACGATGAGGAAAAGCGGGATCAAAAACAAAACCCCGAAGAAAGAGATTATTATGTCGCAAGCGGCTTTGAGGAATTTATACATAGTCTACCTCCGCAATTTCCGCGCTTAGTTGAGTACGTTGATTTTCGTATCGTTCGTTTTCCATTGCATATTCTTCGTTCATAAACTTGTCCGCGACGAACAGTTGTTCCTTGTGATACTTTTCAAGTATGGCAAGGAGAATGAACACTATCATCATAGTGGGAAGCGGGACAAACGTTCCCGTATCGACGAGGGAATAGAGCTCAAAGCCGAGAAGCGAGAGGAAGGAGAACACAACGAAATTGTCGCGTAATATGTTGTTGAAAACTATCTTTGCGCGTTTAAAATAACTTATTCCGTATGCGACTATTCCTATTATTCCCATGCTTCCTATGACTTGAAAGAAGGTTGAGTGGAACCAGTAGAACACGATTCCTTCCACGTGGTTTTCGTAGTCGGGACCATCGTAGCCCGTGCCAACGCCGAAAAGCGGATGGTTTATAAACTGCTTCCAGGCGTCTTTATAGAGCAATACGCGGCTGTTCGATTTTAATCCGTCTTCAAATATTTTGTGCCATATCGTCTTTATCTCGTCAAACAAGAGCGCAAACGCCGTCACCGCCAAGATAACCGCGCAGACAATGATGATGAGACTTTCAAATCTGTTTTTTGACTTCAAAATCGTGACGACGGCGACGATCGGCGCGGTTATCAAGCCGAACAAAATCGCCCCGCGCGAATATGAAGCGACGATCCCGAGATATTCTACAATGCCAATGATGATATATATGGTCGGATGTTTGCACTTCGTGGCGAGATAGAAGCACATAGGCGCGGACAGCAAAAGAAGCGTTGCCACGTTGTTGTCGATTCCCCAGCCGAGATCGATCCAATCGTAAGACGACCATTCCGAAACCGGTGTGCCTATACGGTTGCGAATGTAATATACGACGAGTTCGCCGACCAAAATCAGCCCCATCCACATAAATATTTTCGCGACGTAAGAGGAGGTTTCGCATTCTTCGACGTTGCGAGTATAATTCGTCCACGCGAGGTATATAAACAGCACGCCTACGCCGAGCAACAGAGAGTACGGGAGCGCTCCCGTCCAACGCGAAAGACTTATACACGTGCATCCGCCTGCTATAAGTGAAACGGAAATCAACATTTGCGATATTCCGAGTTGACCGACAGAAAAATGTCTTGGACGGTAAAAAACCAGATGAAATCCTATTGCGAGCACGAGCGGAACGAGCGCAGGCAAATAAGGGAAGTATATTGCGATGTCCGACGAGTCGGATATGCAAAACGCAACGCAAAACAAAAGTGGCGTAAGAGGCTTTATGTCGTCATTAAGGACAAGCAAAACCGTTGCGAAAATAATCACGCAAAAAAAACCGATAAGCATTATTCCGCTTATCCAAGAGGCGAGAATTATTGCCGCAATCGAGCCGAGATATAGGTCGGAATAGAAGAATTTTTTCAGCCATTTCGGTGTCTTGTCGAATGCGGTTTGCAATTTCGTTTTGATTGTTTTTGCGCTCATTTGTATCGTATGTTTTTAGTTTTAGTACATCATATCATATATGTGTAAATAAATCAAATTTTATTAAACTCTTCAAAACCTATAAAATCCTTAAGATTACAAAAATTGACATAATGTATGTTTGTATGATAAAATATGATACATAAATATGGTTTTCGTCGCTCTGCGCATACTATGTGTGGCGACAATCGATTATGGCAAAAGCACTTCTCAGCAAAAAGCAAATCAAAGCCAACGGGCTTCAATTCAAAAAATCCATGGTCATAATGTGGACTATGGTGAAGAAGAACATCAAAAACCAATATCGCAGGTCGGTGTTGGGCATTTTGTGGACCGTTCTCAATCCGCTTCTCACCATGCTCGTTATGGCTTTTGTTTTTTCAAACATTTTCGGTCGCAACAACATCAATATGGACTATCCGGTTTACGTTCTTTCGGGCAACATCGTGTTCAGCCTTATGAGAACGGCGACGGTGACCGCGCTTCCTTGCATGGTCAACAACTACGACCTTCTCACGAAGACGCGCGTTCCATACTTCGTTTTTCCTGCGTCCAACGTCGTGTCGTCTGTGGTAAACTTCGGCTTTTCGCTCATCGCGCTCGTCGTCGTTATGCTCATACGTTTGTCGCACGGAGTCGAGTTCCATTGGACGCTGCTCATGATTGTCGTATGGTTGCCAGCCATATTCATGTTTTCACTCGGCATCGCGCTTGCGCTTTGCTCGATTTACGTGAGGTTCAGAGACGTCAAGCACTTGTACAACGTTTTCCTTACGCTTTGGATGTATATGACGCCGATTTTCTATGCGGACACACTCCTTGGCGAAAAGGTGCGAAAAGTTTTGATTTTCAATCCGATGTGGCATTATCTCGGATATTTCAGAGACTTGATTTTAGGCGTTGTGCCGACCTGGCAGACGCACCTCATCATTTACGGCGCAGGAGCGGGTATGCTTCTCATCGGTTGGCTCATATTCAAGTCTCAACGCAGATCATTCATCATTTATATTTAAGCAAATATGGAAAATATTGAACTCAAAAATCAAGAAATAATCTTGCCGGAAGGTTTTGAACCTGTCGAAGAGGACAAGGAAGTTTTGGTTGACGTGCACGACGTGTCGATCAGATTTCGTATGCCCACCGAGCGTATTGACAACATCAAAGAGTATGCAATCAAGTTTTTAAAACACCAAATCAAATACGAAGATTTTTGGGCGGTGAAAAACGTAAGTCTTCAAGTCAAGCGTGGCGAAAGTCTCGCGCTCATCGGCAGAAACGGCGCGGGCAAGAGTACGCTTCTTCGTATGATAGCGGGCATTTTGGAACCGTCGAACGGCTATATCGAGACAAAGGGCAATATGGTCCCGCTCTTAAAACTCGGCGCGGGCTTCGATATGGACGCAACCGGCAAGGAGAATATCTTCTTGAACGGCGCGATGCTCGGTTTCAGCAAGAAGGAAATGATGAAGAAGTACGACAGTATCGTCGAGTTTTCGGAACTTCAAAAGTTTATGAACGTGCCTCTTAAAAATTATTCTCAAGGTATGCTTTCTCGCCTTGGGTTTTCAATCGCCGTCGACGTGCATCCCGACGTTTTGCTCGTCGATGAAATCTTGGGCGTCGGCGACGTTCCTTTCCAAAGAAAGTGTTCTAGAAAAATCCACGAACTCAAGGACGAGGGCGCGACTTTTATCGTCGTGTCTCACAGTATGAACGCAGTCAAAGACCTTTGCAACAAAGCGATTTGGCTCAAAGAAGGCTCGATCGTTATGCGCGGAGACACAAGCGACGTAGTCGCTGCGTATCTCAAAGAGTGCAGCACTTTATAATATGGATTGTGACCTTTCAAAAAAGTATGATTATCTAATCGTCGGCGCAGGACTTTTCGGCGCTACTTTTGCGTCTGTCGCGACGAGGCATGGCAAGACTTGTCTTGTCATTGACAAGAGAGATCATATCGGCGGCAACGCCTACACGGAAAACGTGGACGGCATAAACGTGCATAAATACGGCGCGCACATCTTCCATACGTCAAATGAAAGAGTATGGAATTTCGTTAGGGGTTTTGCGGAGTTTAACGATTTTGTCAATTCTCCGCTTGCAAACTTTAAGGGCAGATATTTTCACCTTCCTTTCAATATGAACACCTTTCACGAACTTTGGGGAGTGAACACAGTTGACGAGGCGAAGGCGAAAATCGCGGAGCAAAGGCTTGACGTCGAAGAGCCGAAAAACCTCGAAGAGCAGGCTCTCAAACTTGTTGGGCGCGACGTATACGAGACGCTCGTCAAAGGCTACACCGAAAAACAATGGGGCAGAGATTGCAAGGATTTGCCTGCGTTTATCATCAAGAGATTGCCGCTGAGATTTGAGTATAACAACAACTATTTCAATGATTCATATCAAGGAATACCGATTGGCGGTTATACGAAAATGATTGAGAATATGCTCGAAGGCGCAGACGTGCGACTCGGCGTCGATTTTGCAAAAATCAAGGTTTATCAGCACGAATTGGCTACAAAAACCATTTATACCGGCGCAATCGACGAATATTTCGACTTTTGTCTCGGATATCTTGAATACAGGTCTTTGCGCTTTGAAACGGAAAAAGTCAACAAAAAAGATTTTCAAGCGTCCGCAGTCGTCAACTATACGGAGAGGGAGATTCCTTTCACGAGGATCATCGACCACAAGCGGTTTGAATTTCAAGAGCGAGACATAAGCATAATAACGAGAGAATACCCAACCGAGTGGAGCGTCGGCATGGAGCCGTACTATCCCGTCAACGACGAGCGGAACGGCGAACTCTATAAAAAATATCGCGCGCTCGCGGACAAAGAAGAGGGAGTTTCGTTTGGCGGAAGACTCGGGACGTATAGTTATCTCGATATGGACAAAGTGATCGATTCGGCGCTCAGGTTTGCCGACGAGGAGTTTTATGACAAGGCTTTATGATTTGTGTGTGAAGTCGGAGTTTTGCGACGTAAAAGAACTCTACTACCGCGCGACCGATTGCGAAGAGCAAGATGGTGCGGTAAAGTTTTTGCGTGGCGGAATACTCAAATTCGACACGTATTTCAACTGTTTGTCTTATTCAAAACTTCAAAATTTCACGACCCTCAACCACCTGTCATACGATTTGAAACTAAAAGGACGCTTTGTCGTGCGTCTCAAAAAATCCGTGGTGACGGATGAGATGAAGAGGCTGTTTAAAGACCACGAGTATTACGCGATTTTTGAAGAGCCCTTCGTATACCCGACAGCAATCGATTTTGACGAAGAAGTTTTGATCGAAAGAGAAGTCGAGGGCGATCTTAGAATTGATTTTGAAATCTCCGCGCTCGAGGGAGAGGGGCTTTTGTATCTCGAACTCGAAAGTCTTGACGATGGCGGAGTCTTCTTTGGCGGGAGTCTCGTCACAGCCGACGAGCCTTTGAGAGATCCGAAGATACAGATTGCGATATGCACTTTCAAGCGCGAAAAATACGTCGAGCGCAACGTAAACAATTTGAAGAAAGAGTTTTCGATCAATCCGCTTCTTAAGAGCGCGTTTGACGTGCTCGTCGTTGACAACGGGCAGACGCTTACGCTTGAAGAGGACGAGAACGTCCGAGTGGTGAAAAACAAAAACCTCGGCGGCTCGGGCGGTTTTACCCGCGGAATTATGGAGACGTATCTTAGTGGGAAATACACGCATTTTCTCCTCCAAGACGACGATATAGTTTTTGATCCGAAGATGCTTGAAAAGGTGCTTGCATACGTCAAGTACGCCAAGAACGATCACCTCGCGGTAGGTGCGGCGATGATCACGCTTGACAACCCGACGATTCAACACGAGATGGGATCGCGCTGGCGGGATACGTATATTTGGCCGAACGGCAGAGGCTACGACCTATCTCTTCCGATCGACGTTTTGCGAAATGAGGAGCAAAAGAAGACGACGTACAACGCCTGGTGGTTTATGTGCGAGCCCGTTGAAGTCGTAGAAGAATACGGACTTCCGCTTCCGCTCTTCATCAAGGGCGACGACATAGAATATTCGCTCCGCACTGCAAAAGAGATTATGACAATCAACGGTCTCGGCGTTTGGCACGAGAGTTTCGACTCAAAATACTCAGGCGAACTCGAATATTACGTCAAGCGCAACGAACTTATCGTGAGCGCACTCTACGGACGTCACAAAGTCATGCGCGACAACTTCCGCAAGTTGTTTAGAGGTGTGGCAAAAGAAGTCATTTTCCACAGATACGTGGACGCGGACTTCGTGCTCGAGGGGTTCAAAGACTTCTTGAAAGGTCCCGACTATCTTATGAATTTGGACGGCGAGCAGATGCATAAGAACTTGCGCGCGAGAGCCATTAAACAAGTCGGCAAAGAAGAACTCAAAAAACAAGGCTACGACGTGGACGCAATGACTCCGTTCGATCCGCCGAAGCACTCCTACTTTTTGAAAATGATCACTCTAAACGGCTACCTCATTCCAACCTGTTTCTACAACAAGAAGGAAGTGAAAGAGGGTAGACTCGTTCCGCTCGCAAAGGCAAAACCGAAATACTTCTTCAAGTGCAAAACGGCGGTGCAATACGACGCTTCAACCGACAGAGGTTTCGTGACGACGCAAAGGCGCGGAATGGTCGTGAAGTACGGCTTCAAAATGCTCGGCATGGCGATAAGACTCTTCTTTGAGTTTGGCACGGTCAAACGAAAATACAAGAAGGCTTTGCCAAGCCTCACGTCTTTTGAGAATTGGAACAAACTCTTGGGACTTTGATTTTTTTGCATAATCCCAAATGGCGTTTTGCGCTATGTGTGGCAACTAAATACGGACAAAATGAAAATCGCACGAAACGTGCGATTTTTTGATGTGATTTTCAGTCGTTTTTTTGACGGATTTTCGGATTGAATATTTAGAGCGATTTGAGATTTTAAGTGAGTTTAGTTGATTAGACGCTCGGTTTTGCGGCTTTTTCTATGTCTTCGGGCTTAACCGTTTTGCGCTTGCGACGAATAAGCAAAAAGTTGAGTGTAAAGAAGACGATCAGCGGTTTGATTTTGAACAAAAAGCCCGACGTCTTGCCCTTTAAGTTGGCTCTCACTTGCGCTACGGATTGCTTAAAACTCGGTTTGCCGCCTATGAAAAGCACGGGGAGATAGAGTGGCTTTTTGCCGTTTTCAAGCAAATGGAAGAAGAAAACGCCTGTGAGCAGTTCGCTGATGAAAAGTCGCTCCCCGGGGTGCGCGGTGCGTTTTGCAAACTCGTCGACAATCCCGAACAAAAACTCGCAGTATTCAAAGAAATCGTCGCGAGAGAGCAAAAACATATTGTAGAAAAACGCCGCTTTGTTTTTAACGTATCTTTTTGTCGTTTCGTACATATCGGGGCGCAGGTCTTTGATGAGTTCGAGCGCGAGCAAAAGGTCGTCCTTGTGATGCGCCGAGCAGTAGTTGTCGTAGACGGATTTGCGCACGTTGGGCATAGGCGCGACAAAATCGCGGTCAACGAAGATTTCGTCTTTAAACTTGTTTGCGCATATCGAGTCGAGGAAATCGTCTCCGATGAACTTTTGCTCGTAGTAAGCGTATTTGCGCCTTTCAAAAATGAAAAATCTTCTATAATGCGCAATGCCGATATGGTCGGGATCGCCGAGTTCAAGATAGTGTTTCCACGCCCAGTAAATTGCCGTCAACTCATTGTAGGTGGGATTTTTTTCGGAGATATTGTCCCCCTTGTCGTCGGACAGCATATCTTTTGCCCACTCTTCGTCGCGCGACAAAGCCGCTCCGATATGTATCGGAGTGAAAATTTCGCTCTTGACGAGCGGAGCGTCTTTGTGGTACAAAACGAGGATTTTCGTCATAGTCAGTCGAGCAGATTTTTCTTTGCTCCCACGATGTCTTCGTAGTAGTTTTCGAGGCGTTTTGTCTCGTTTAGAATATCGAAATTGCCGCCCGTTAGGCTTTCGTGGACGGAAGAGAACGGGCGTTCTTTGTACACACGCTCAAAAGCGTCCGCCCAAACCTTTTTTGAGGTGATGTCATAAAATCCTACGACTCCGCCGACGTCAGTTTCGTGCGTGATTTCTTTTGAAAGCAGGCAGGGGAGGTTCATCGCTTGCGCCTCAACCGCGACGAGAGGAAGCCCCTCGTATCTTGACGGAAGCACGAAAGCGTCGAAAGCCGAGTAGTATTTTTGCACGTCGCTCACCTCGGAGAGAATTGCAACCTTGCCTTCAAGTCCGTATTTTGCGACTTTTTTGAGTATCGATCGCTTTTCGTCGCCGTCGCCGACGAGCAGAAGTTTTACGTCGTCCTTGTCCTTTGCAAAGATGTTGAAAGCGTCGATCAAAAAGCCGTAGTTCTTTTGATATACGAGCCTACCGATCGTGCCGAACACGAATTTGTCGTCAACGCCGAGAGTTCTGCGAGTTTTGGCTCGAAGTTCGGGGTTTGGCGTAAAACGCTCAAGGTCAATGGCGTTGTGGAGCAAAAACGACTTTTTTGCCGCTTTCTTGCCGTAGAGCCAGCGGATTGAATATTCCGAGCAACCTGCGGTGTGCGTGGCAAACGTCTTTGAGAAAGGTCTTAGACAGTCTTTGACGATTTTCGTTGCCTCGCCTCGTCTCGAAGTTGAGTGAGAGTGGCATACGCGCACCTTGACTCCCGCAAGTTTCGCCGCAAACAAGGATACGACGGAGAGTGTAGTGAGGTGGGCGTGCACGACGTCGTAGTTTCCCTCTTTCAAAAGTTTTTTGAGTTTTCGTATGTGGGAGAGAGGTCGGATCGCCTTTGGCACGTAATACACGTTGCCGCCGAGCGCCTTGATCTCCTCGTCGTATTTTGACGGGCCGTACGAAAAGAAGTCAAAAGCAAAACGACTTCTGTCGATGTGTCGATAGAAGTTCAACACGCAACTTATGACTCCGCCCGTCGTCGCGTTGCCTACGATTTCTGCAATTCTGATTTTTTGCTCTTCCATAAGTCAAACAGGTCGGCATACGGCAGAATGCCTATATGCCTTAAAGATAGTTTAGCACAATATATCGAGAATAGCAATTTTTATTTTTGCCAACCGCAAAATCTTAAAAAACCAAAAGAAAAACGGCACCCGAACCGAGTGCCGTCTTTGAATGATAATCGTTTGAGATTATTCTTCGATTGCCGCTTCTTTTTGCGCTTCTTTGTTCTTCAACACGAGGATGAAGACGAGAGCCGCGAGAGCCGCGCCCGCGAGAGGACCGACGATGAAGATCCAAATTTGCTTCAAAGCGTCGAGGTTGCCGGAGAACGCTTGCGCGATTGCCGGACCGATTGAGCGCGCAGGGTTGACGGACGTGCCCGTGAGTCTGATGCCGAGAAGGTGAATGAGCGTGAGAGAAAGACCGATGACAAGTCCTGCAATTTTGCCGTTTTCCGCCTTTGACGTGACGCCGAGGATCGCGAGCACAAACACGAAGGTAAGGACAATTTCAACTGCGAGCGCAACGAAGAGCGAGCCGACTTCGCCGTAGTTGTTTACGAGCAAAGGTTGTGCGACGTTGCCGCCGAGGTTGTCAAACGATTTCGCAAAGAGTGCGATGATGAGCGCACCGACGAAAGCACCGAGGATTTGCGCGCAAACGTAGCCGATGAAGTCTTTGATCGTCATCTTCTTTGTGAGAAGCATGCCGAGGGAGACGGCTGGGTTTACGTGGCAACCAGAGACGTTGCCGATCGAATACGCCATGGCCACGATAGCGAGACCGAAAGCGAGGGATGTTGCAACGACGCCCGCTGTGTCGCCACAGCCGACGAAGACTGCGGTGCCGCAACCGAAGACGACGAGAACGAGTGTTCCGATGAATTCTGCAATATACTTTTTCATAAATTGCTCCTTTTATATTTATTTTCGTAGAATATTTTACTCATAATTTTTTTAAAGTCAACCGCATATATATTTTATTTCAAAAAAGTTAAAAATTATACGCCTATACAAAAATATGCAGGTGTATACGCGCCGAGAAGTTCGCGATTTTTGAAAGATTAAACGAAAATTAAAAAACTTTTTTTCAACTTAAATATTGTTTTAAGCCTTGCCTTTTAGACTGAAGGCAACAAAACTTAAAGAGGTGAGCATTATGAAATCTACGACAAAAAAGATTTTGATAGCAATCATCACAACTCTCTGCGCCTTGTGTATGGCGTTTGCCTTCGTGGCTTGCGACGCACAAAGCACGACGAGTGGCACAGAGCAAACCGAGAGTGCGGACGGCACTCCTCCTACGCCTCCGAGCGGGGGCGAACAGGGCGGTTTCCCCGGCGGACAAGGCGGACCAAACGGACAGCAAGGCGGATTCCCGGGCGGGCAAGGCAGCAACGTATCTCGCGAAAGCGTGACGACGGAAGGCGTTCAAAAGACCGAACTTCTCGAAGAGATCTACAACTTTGACTACACGCTTGACTTTGACGAAACGCTCAATTACACGACGCTCGAAGACGTCGTAGAGATCGACCTCTCAACGCTTGAGGGAGACTACGAGATCACAGAGTCCGGCAACTACGTTTTCACGGGTGAGACGGAATACAGAATAGTTTTGAACTCCGCAAAGAAGGGCGACGAAATCCATATTTGGCTCGTGAACGCAACTCTTGACAGCGTGACGACGACGGGCAAAAAGGCGGCGGCAACGGTCATAACGCTCGTTGGCGACAACGAGATGACGGGTGTCAAATCCGACCTCGATGATGACGCAAAAGGCACTTTATACGTCAAAGGTGATATGCTTATCAACGGAAACGGTAATTTGACGATTGCAAGCGGTGATGATAAAAACGGCGTACATTGCAC
>Ga0256405_10010173_pt1 | contig 12536 bp, 15 predicted proteins | sample RumenRJG_02DNA_FD_189096 | JGI IMG/M metagenome (GOLD analysis project Ga0256405, IMG submission 189096) | Bovine rumen microbial communities from Lethbridge, Alberta, Canada - RJG_02 | ecosystem: Host-associated > Mammals > Digestive system > Stomach > Rumen | place: Canada: Alberta...
CTAACTTTTCAAAGAACGATTTTGCGTTTCGGCGCTTGCCTCGCGCGATTTTCAGGCCGGCTTTCGCAAAGAGAAGTCGCAAGAAGAGAAATTTCTATTGATTTCTAATAGTTAGCCTCCACTATCTTATTGTCTAGAAAACATGTTTTTTGCAGAAAAAAATTTTAAAAACATCGCATAAGTCACGCAAAACAGTTAGACATTGTATAAATGTCATGTTTTTTACGCATCACTGCCATCGGAAAATTAATTAATTATCTGATAGCAATTTCTTTTCTATTTCAGCAACGTTTGGAAATATGACATGATAGCCGCGTTTATATAAAGATAATATCAATCGCCCTTTCATCTTCAACAGGTTTTCCGTTGCTCTGTCTAAAACAATGGGATTTGAATTCTCATCCATATACTCATTTTCGATATAACGAATAGTAACTGGGCACATATTTTGAAGCAGGAACACTCTTTCTTGGCCTTGGATTTTAGCGATAATAATCGTGTCACATTTTCCTGTTTTTCGAAGTTTGCTTTCGTAAATCGGTTTGTATTTCCAAACTCTAGATGAGACAGGGATCATCCAATATAGCCCAGTTCTTTGGTCTTCGAAAATAAAGAAATATGGTCTATCCTTGCGTCTTGTTCCCGATGATTTGTGGTTACCCATGAGATATCGGTCATTATATTTCTTAAAATATTCATCTTTTATAAAGTAAAAATGGTATAGATTCATGTACTTTTTCTCCACAAGAAAAGGCACCGCCAAATTGACGATGCCCAATCAATTGATACTCGACCTCTTATTAGTCGCACATCGAGTCGCGACACATATTTAGAAACTCGACCTCTTATTAGTCGCACATCGAGTCGCGACACATATTAAATAGGTTTCCCTATCCACACATATGATATTATTGTTGATACTGGTTGTCAAATTAATCAGGGCATCAGATTATATTAGCCAAGGCAATTACTCAAATTTATAGAATAAACGCAAACGTGTAATAAATACCATATTCATACCTCCATTATCTTATTGGAGGCAAATCCCAATTTTTTGCAAAAATACGCTCTGTTTTAACAAACGACTGATAAACGGCTATTTGGCGAAGATGCCATAGCCCCATTTCCCGTAAGCCTCATAGAGGTCAACCGGCATCGCCTTGGCCAATATATCGCGGCAGGCTATGACGGTTTTCTCGGCCAGGATGCCCCTTAATTTAGCGCCGGGCCTGTCGAGTGCCTCCTTCGCATAGCCGAGCATCTTCTGGAACAGGGGATACTTATCAGTCGTTTGTTAAAACAGAGCGTGCAATTGCTAATCATTTTTTAATTTTCTTTGATATACTTTATGTAATTATGAACTACCAAATAGAAGATCAACGCATCGTAATTGTATTGCCGGATTCCTTATCCTCGGCTAATTCCGAAGCTTTTCAAGATGAATGCAACCATGCCTTAGAAGGCAAAGACATAGAGGAAGTAGTGCTTGATGCATCCAATAACTGTTATATCTCCTCCGCAGGATTGCGCGTGATATTGTTGCTTGTGAAGCGTTACCCTAAGGTTCGTATTGAAGATGCGAATCTAAGCGTTTATGACATCCTTGAGATGACTGGATTCACTAAGCTTATGGAAGTACACCGCAAACTAGAAGAAGTGGATATTTCAGGCATGAAGGTCATTGGAGAAGGACGCACAGGCATCGTCTATCGCGTCAATAAAGATACGATATTAAAGGTTTATAAACGCAAGATTGAAATCTCGAATATCGAACGTGAGATGGCTTTATCGCGCGAAGCCTTCGTTTTAGGCATTCCAACCGCGATTACATTCGATATCGTGAAGGTCGGCGATAAATTAGCGTCCCGTTTTGAAATGCTAGACTGTGCGACCTTAGACGAAACGATGAAGCACGATATCTATCATCTAGATCAGTATCTAGACGAATATGCAGCGTTGCTATTAAAGATTAACCATACAACCTCAGATACCTTGGATTTGCCATCTAAAAAGCAGAAATGGCTGGAGCATGTTTCCTATTGCTTACCTTATTTAGATGAAAGCCATGGCAAGAAGCTACAGGCGTTAATCGAAGGCATTGAAGATCAAAAGACATTCGTGCATGGCGATTGCCATATCAAAAACGTCATGAGCGACGGCAAAAACCTTTATCTGATTGATATGGGCGCGCTTTCTTATGGCCATCCGATCTTTGAACTCGGTGCTTTATACCGGACCTTCTTTGGCTTTGATTTCATCGAGCCAGGCAATACGGAGCGTTTCTTTGGACTTAACCGTGATATCCTAGACCGCATCTTCTATGGCACGATGCAACGGTATCTAGAGCATTTCGATGATGAGGTATTGGATAAGATTGCCTTAGTGGGGCTTGTTTATCTCATCTCTTGGAATAGCCGTTATGAAGGTGGGGAAGGTAACCGCGCCAAAGACGCGATTGCTCGCTTGATTCCACTAATCGAAAAAATCGACGATTTAAAAATTCCATTGAAATAAGTTCGATAGCATCGAAGAAATTTGCAGTTTTATAAAATAAAGCCTCATTTGCAAACGGGTGATGAATAGTTCAATCTCCATCGGGCTTTTTCCCGAATACGTCCCGATGTTTTATCCTGATTCGCTTGGAAATCGCCAATCTCAGGAGTGCCTTTTGCCCTATCTATCTTGTCACCGGGTGTTTCCTGTGCTTTTGGTCATGCCATTCCAGAACGGTGGACTCTATGGGCTTCTCCGCATCGCTTCTGTCCTTCTTCCCCGGCCAGGAAAACTGCCGGAGCGACGAAAAGCGCGGCCTCTTTGCTTTGTCTTTCATGTCTTTGGCGGTCGGCTCTTCCGAGGGAGAGTGCCAGGACCCCCAAGTCAATCTGCCACAATTCCTGGGAAGGGTCATTGTATGCCCATCCTTCCTTGGCGCGGCTATTATACCACGTAGCGAAACTCATCACCCGTTTGCAAATGAGGCTTTTTAAAATTTGTCAAGCATTCAATGCTTAGTCAGGATCTTTCACGCCACGGCTAAAAATGTAATTCCAGCTCTGCTCTGGGCGGGCGAGGGCTTTCTCAACATGGGCTAAAAGCTGATCTCTGCTGCCACGATAATAGACATCGACATTCTTGGCCTTGGCAAGGAATCCAGGGTACATCTTTACTAAAGAAACAGGGAGATAAACCGCTTTCACCTTAGGGAACAAACTAATGTCACCATCGATCTCGGTGATACCGTCTTCAAAAACCAATGTTTCTGCTTGGGAACGCTTATTCAAAGAAACATTCTTCTGCCCTGGATCTAAGAGGACACGGGTTGCAAGATTGGCTTTGAATACCACTTCTTTTGCTGGGTTAACAACAAGTTTATAGGTGGAAATCATGCGGTGATAAAGGATACCGTCTTCAAAACCCCACATCGTGGTGTCGCCTTCAAAGACAAAGGATTCAAAGCTATCGTTTTCGTATAACCATTCGCCAGGTTTGTTATTGATGTGGGCCTGCGATGGAACCTCGATGGATTTGAGCTGACGGCATGAAGACCAGGCTTCTGGTTCTAAGGCTTCGATGGCAGTGCCTTCGAGTTTAGATTTATCTAATCTTTCTAATCCGCCCGGTATGGCAAGCAAGGTTTTGCCATCTTTAGAGGTGATCAAGCCATTCACACAGGCGTATTTTGGATGATTTAAGGAGACCTCAAACTTCTTAGCCTTTGGGAAGAAGCGACCACCGATATAGTCGAAGCTATCTGGGAAGACGACGGTCTCAATGCCAAATGGTAAATCAATCGGGGTGTTGCAGCCTTTCACGGGCTTGCCTTTAAAGACACCCGGAATCACGAGGCGGTCGCCTTCGTTATAACCTTTCTTGATGCCGTTAACAAGCGCTGTCTTGCCGTCTGAGGTGAAGACAAATTCAACAAATTTGGAAGGCTTTTCGCCTTTGTTCTTTTTCTTGAAAAAACACATAACAGTAATTCCCCTTATCTATAAGATAAATTATTCATTCATGATGGCAACGGATGCGCTTGCGCCGATGCGGTTAGCGCCAGCTTCCACCATCTCCATAACTTCTGCTTTAGAATGGATGCCACCACTGGCTTTGACGCCCATCTCTGGGCCAACGGTCTCTCTCATGAGTTTGACGTCTTTGGCTTTCGCGCCCCATTTGGAGAAGCCAGTAGAGGTCTTCACGAAGTCCGCGCCGGCATTTTTAGCGGCGATGCAGCACTGCTTGATCTCCTCATCGGTCAATAAGCAGGTCTCAAGGATGACTTTAAGAACGAGTTTGCCACAAGCCTCTTTCAACGCACGAATTTCGTTCTCGATATAGGCGAAATCGCCTTCTTTGGCCTTGGAGATATTGATGACCATATCGAGTTCGGTCGCCCCATCTTTGATGGCTTCTTTGATTTCTGCGACTTTGATGGCGGTTTTATTGGCCCCTAACGGGAAGCCAATGACAGTGCAGACCTTAACATCGCTGCCTTCAAGATCCTTTTTCGCCCTAGCGATGAAATCCGGATTGACGCAGACGGAAGCGAAATGATACTGACGGGCTTCCTGGCATAATTTATCGATGCCTTCGGTCGTCGCGTCTGGTTTAAGTAACGTATGATCAAAAAGTTTGTTGAGTTCCATAGAAATATCTCCTTGTCGTTATTATAGCTTAGATAAAAGAAAAGCACGTAACGAATACGTGCTGATCGATCTTATTCTTCCTCTTTTTTCTTGATATTGAGGACGGCCTTGCCATCGTAGTAGCCGCATTTTGGGCAAACGCGATGAGAACGGACCATATTTCCACACTTTGGGCAAGCGACTAAGCCGCTGACTTCGAGTTTGAAGTGGGATCTCCTTAATCTCTTTCTGGTTTTGGAGGTTCTTCTTTGAGGTACTGCCATTGTTCTAACTCCTTCTTTTTGAGCAGGAGGAATTATAAGGAAAATGGAGGCATTATCAACCCTTAAATTGAGATGATGTCAAAAAAATTCCGAAAACATTCGATAAAATCTAGATTTTGAATGTTGTTTTAAGAATTTCTCCGTGGGTATGATCATCTCCTTCTACCTCTAATAAGAGGTAATTAGAGGAATGGCCTCTCCACTTTTTGGTCTTTGGGTCTTTATCTTCAAGCAGGATTTCGACCTCTTGGCCAATAAAGCGCCGCTGATATTCGTCCCAAAGGGCATCAGATAAGGCAAGTAGCTTACCTACGCGCGCTTTCTTAATCTCAGGATGAATATCTTTTAGCGTGGCGGCGAATGTGCCTGGGCGAGGAGAGAATGGGAATACATGCATTTGGGCAAATTGCGCTTTCTTGCAGAATTCCAAAGTCTCTTCAAAATGTGCATCCGATTCCGTTGGATAGCCAACGATGACATCCGTCGTGATTGCAATATTGGGGTCAACCGCCCTAATCGCATCCAGTTTCGCTAGGAAGGCATCGGTATCATAATGACGCTTCATGTCCTTGAGCACATCCTTCGATCCAGACTGCAATGGGATATGCATGTGGCGGGCGATGTTAGGATATTCGCCAAGCAATGCTAGGAAAGCATCATCGATTTCACTGGCTTCAATTGAGGAGATGCGAAGCCGATATAAATTTGGACACTTATTTAAAATGGAGCGAAGCAAATCCGAGAAACGATACGAGCCATCGCCAAGGTCTTTGCCGTAAGCGCCGATATGGATGCCGGTGATGACGATTTCCTTATAACCGGCGTCCACTAGCCGCATTGCTTCGTTGATAACATCGCGTGGTTCACGGGAACGCGAATTGCCACGAAGCGTAGGAATAAAACAGTAGGAGCAGAAATTATCGCACCCATCCTGTATCTTTAAATAAGCCCGGGCATTCTCGCAAAAAGCGATGGCTCCAAGCTCTTCATATTGCTCATGACGAACCGACTTGCTGAGGTCTAGTATCTTCTTGTTAGTTTCCTTATATTGTTCGATATAGGATTTGATCATGGAACGGCGTGATGTGCCAAGAACGATATCGGCGCCAAGATCCAAACAGACTTGTCCATGCGTTTGAGAATAACAGCCCATAACAACGATAATGGCATTCGGGTTGGACTTGCGGAACGAGGATATCTTCTGCCTGCTTTTGCCATCTGCGCGAGAAGTGACAGAGCAAGTATTGATGATGATGATATCCGCGTCATCGCAATTGCTCACCCTTTGATAACCAGAGGAGGAAAGATCGATGCTCGTGGCTTCGCTTTCATAGGAATTGACCTTGCATCCAAGACTATAAATATAGTAGTTCATATTCATTATGCCTAAATCCTCCTCAACTCCAAATTCTTTAGATATCATCGAAACTATTTAATCTTTCAAATCTACTAATTATATACTATTTATCTACTATGGTTTAGGTTTGCAATTCGTGGCATTTTACGTTGATAACAGTCATTGCAATTGCCATGCCATTTTCATCGCAATTTGAACCAAATGCAATACCGATTCATTCTAAATTGCGATGACATGGTCGATGAATTTATTCATGATATTACGACTATCTAATCTATTCTTCCCCATATGCTCCAAGGATGGAACAGGCATATAAGGCTGCGGTTTCTGCCCTTAGGATTCGTCTGCCCAAGGAAACAAACTGGAAGCCATAATCGCTCGCCATTGCTGCTTCTTCATCCGTGAATCCGCCTTCAGGACCAATGACAATGAGAACCGATTGACGTGGTTTGAGTTTCATCGCTTCCTTGATTAATGAGTTTCCTTGTCCTGCATCGCCTTCATAAGCGAATAATTTCACATCGAATGGCTTGGACAAGAGCTCTGCATATCGAATGATCTCGGTGACATTTGGCACCGCATCGCGGCGGCACTGGTTCGCCCCTTCTTGGGCGATCTTGATGAGCCTCGCGCGTTTCTTTTCCGCCTTGTCCCCTACTTCTATAATGGTCCGTTTGGATACGAATGGGATGAATGTTGAGGCGCCTAATTCGGTTCCTTTGAGGACAATCAATTCGTTTTTGTCGCCCTTCAATAAAGAAAACGCGACGTTCAAATCAATATCCAATTCTCGCTTCTGTTCAATCTTCTTGATAACCGATATCTCAAGCGGAGAAAGTGAGGTCACTTCGCATAGATATGACTCACCTTCTTCTGAGATTTCAATCTTCTCGCCGATTTCCGCGCGACGCACATCGATAAGATGATGCAGCTGGTCGCCATTAATCAGGGCTTTATCGTTAACGATGGTTCCAAAGTAATGTTGCATATTAACGTAATAACTCCCCATTCGCATCCTTCACGCTGAGCGAGAAGACAAAGAAAATCATGAATATCGAATTGATTAAATAGGCTAGCCCTACCCCAACTAAGAACATCAGCCAGGTTTGGGAAACCAAGAAGAAGAGCAATAACCCTGTGATTGCTGTGACTAAAACGGTAGCAATGCACTCGATCCAGCCCATAAGCTTATAGCCAAGATAAAAATACATCGCCCCAAATGGACCAAGCAAAAAGCCTAAAATACAGGCCGCTTTCTTGGTTTTACTACGATAAAGCGCATTTTCCCCGAATGCTTGGAAAGCGTGCGTGACATCCATTGTGGGATAACCTTGATCAATAGGATGGGACTCGCCGCAATAAGGACAGATATCGCTATCGAAGCGGGCGATGGTACGATGACAGTTCTTACACCTTGGCATACGTGCAAAGTATAGACTTTTTATGGACGTTCTAAAAGAAGGAAGGCCACAACACATGGCTTTTTATCACTAAATTGTCAAAAGTCTATTTCCGATCTGGCTTTTCTTCGGGGTTTGATGTTTTTTTAGCTTTGTTCGATCTTATTACGATCGAAGAAATTAAAAGATATAAAGCGCTAAACGTCATAACGACCAGTAAGACTAAGAATAGGATTGAGAATACTGTTGACATGGCTAATTCCCCCATCCTACTTGGTTGCCGTTATCATAAATATATAGATAAATGGTGTCCTTGCTATATTTCACGCCGCTAGTTAAATGGATATGGTTGGTCGAATTCGTCGGTTTGGTATTCTCGTTGCCTAAATCCGCGCTAGCATCAGGCGCATATCTAACCGCGCCTAGATATGGGATTGCATAATCGATATAGACCGTGCCTACTTGGGTAGCAGATACATAAGCGCTGCCATTAGATAAGCTTCCAGTCCAATATTTATCGCCCCATAAATTGCGGTCTTCACTCTGTCCATATGCATAGGTCACATAGTTATCATTGCCCCACCAAGAGGTGTCTTTCGCATTGAAGCCAACTTTCCTTAGGATATTCCAAGAAGCATCCGCGTAACTCAATTTATAAATACCAGAAGCGGATATTAAATCGATCTTAGAAGATTCGTCAAGGATAGGCGTTTTGCCCCAAGTCTGACTAGAAACGGGGTAAAGATACTGCGTATCGACACTTTGATCCGTGCTAGAAGAGACAAAAAAGGATGCATTGCCATCAAATAAGATGTTTTTACGGCTGTATTTCGCATATAAATCGATATCCGATGCGATCTGCATCGAACTATGCGCCGCTAATGTGAATGCATCATCTAAATACCAGCCTTCAAAATCAAATCCTAGGAAGGAAGGCGTGGATGGCAAGGCTATATCAGAGATGGCATCGCCATATTCAGCATCGACAACTTGACTTAGATAAGCTAAACAAGTTGCATCGCTGCTATCTGGGAGAAAAACGCTTACTTGATGGATGGGATGATCTAATTTGATGATGACGCTGATGGAATCGGCATTATCGCTCACCGCGTAAGCAGCATAAACCGATCCAGCAACTAATGATGTTCCTGCAAGGATTGCAGTCAAAGAAAGAAATAACACGCGCTTATTTTTCATGTCGCTTCCTTTCTTTGCCTTCAAATATCAGCCAATAAAGAATCGGGATCATCGCAATGCCAATTAAAAGAACCGCACCATAAGGGGATGAGATAAAACGGGCCACATAGCCAAATTTCGGGATGACATGGGTCACCTTGGCCTCGATTTGGTCTCTTCTATACCATCCATCATCCGTTTTGGCTTTATCGCCACGGATTCTATAACGTTGGCAGACATTGAACATCACTATTTGATGCGCTTCATTTTGAATAAGACGCGGCAATAACAAGCACTCTTTTTGGCCACCAAAAAGATGGATAGAGGCAAAAGAGGAGTCAAATTCATAGCTTCTTTTGGTGATGGAGAATGTCGATGGGGAAGCATCCATACGATGATAGGCTAGGAAATTCTCGTAATAATCGCCTTTTGGGGTCGAAACGATGTCCATATCCACTGCTTGGTTATTGATATTGAAATAATATTCCGATGCATCCATTGGATTTAAGGAATAGGTAACAATCTCTACCGAATCAAACATCAAGGTCGTGTCCATGAAAATGGAAGAGGAAACATCCTTAAAAGCAAAGGCTTCTACTCCATAGGTTTGATTCCTTTTGATGTTATAAAGCGAGAATGTCTCACCGATATCTTCAATCTCCACAATGCGGTACATGTCAGTGCCAATATCAGGGTTATCAAAGATCACAATATCATAAACATCCAATTTTGTATCATCATGTACGCGCTCTGATAATACAAAATCGAAGGCTTGGATCTGATCATCATGGCCCTCTAGGAAATCCAAATGATTGTCATTCTTAGCGGACATCGAATCGGTCAATACAACATCGAATCTCGTGTTGAAGAAATAAAAGGGTTGATTCGAGAGCTTATAAATCAAAGAAGCACCGACGCAGGAAAACAAAAAAACAATCGATGAAATCGAAAGGATTCTGCCGGCAATCCGGCGTGATTTATATAGTTTCTCTTGCTTCATAGTTAGGAGAAGGGGCGAGGATTGCTCGCCCCTTCTATAGTTCAAACTTACTCGCTGACGTGAGCTTTGCAGAAGATGTGCTTGCCACCTTGAGCGGTTGGGTTGAAGAAGAAATCGTAATGATTGGCTTCGCCGATGGTCATGTTGACGCTAGAATCCGCATTTTCTCCATACCAGATATTGTCGGAGCCGACGACCTTGACTTCATCACCAGCGACTATTTCAACGTCTTCTAGCTTATAGGTATAAGCGAATGCGCCAGCATTCTCGGTGCCTTCTTCGGCAACGAACTTATATGCATCGCCGGTCTTCCAATCGTTGATGGTCTTGCCAACTAGATAATAGACGGTTTCAGCAGTGATGTCTGGTTTTGTAGCCCAGGCAGAGCCGTTATAGTATGGGGTATCATCGCCAACCTCAGGCAAGGTTAAGGTATCGGTCTGATTGCCATAGCCACTGTAACCATTATTGAAGATGACCTTATCGAACTGAGATGGGATAGCGATGCTATAGATATGGCCTTTCTCTTGCTTCATGGCAACGCCAGGATAGGCGGCGTTCATCGAGCCATCCTCTTCTTTCCAAGCATAGGCATAGACGCTTCCCCAACTGGAGGTGTTGTTGAAATAATAGGTGGAAGCCGTTATTTCATCGATTGCAGAGCCTTTGCCCCAATCCACAGTTAATGTAACGACGTCAGATTTGATCGCGTTATAGACCTGTGGGTCAATGCCAGAAGCGAGTTCAACGAAGAAATAGACTTTCTTCTCACTGCCGGAATTGACTTGGAGGTCTTTGCCGATCGTATAGTTCTGCTCGCCATCAGGAACGGTTAACCAAGCAACGCCGGTTCCAGCGGCGGCTTCATAAACCGTGACGGTGAGATAATCAATGAGTTTGGTTTCGCCGCTTGCAGTCGTTGCAAGTGAGACGGTTAAACGTCCGGTGAACGCGCTATTATCAGAGGTGGTCGCGACCAAGCCAACTTCATATGGCCCTTTGCGTTGGCCCATCTCGAGGTTCTCGATGTTGACGAGGCCTTTGTTGCCCCAATCCAAGGTGACGGCTTTATCGCTTCCGACATCAAGCGTCCCTGGGGTGATGTTCACATGGAACGGATCCGCGTTGTCCGTGACGGCCCAAGCGGCGAAGGTGCCACCAACGAGGCCTAAGCCTCCTAATAGCGATGCGATGAGAAATACGGTTTTTCCTTTCATTTGTTCGTCCTTTCTTTAATGAGCGGAAATGCCCTTCTTTCTTTTATAGGAATGAAAGAATGGCAATCGGCAACTAGATTGTTTATATGAAACAAAAACGATCTCTTGCCTAAATGTATGTCTAGAGTGGCTTCTATTGGCCAAATGGGCTAAGAATTCACTGCGGGCACGACATCCTTATAGCACCATCGCAGGATCGAGATGCAAAAAACGCGCATCATCGGCATGGGATGTATGCGCATGTAGATCATAATGTAGGTTTTGTTTATAAACTGGCCAGTTTTTCAAGCTCCGCTACTTTGCTTTTTGGTTCTTGTAGTTCAATGATTTTAGCCTGTGGAAATTCCTTTTGGATTCTTTGCCTGGCTTTGGGTCCGCTGCCAGACCCACTATATAAAAGGAACGTCAATTTTTTATCGCCGAGATCAGTTTCCTTCAACACCGTATTGATCGCTGGTGGGAACTTGCCATTCCAAATCGGAGAGCCAATGACAATCTCCTCATAACTAGAAACATCGGCATCATAATCCACGAGTTTGTCTTTCGCGTTAATTGTTGCAAGGAATCCACCGCTCATGATACGGAAGAAGAATGCTTTCGGCATTCTGCGCTTGCTAATGACTTTACGGATCTCATAGCCTAGTTCTTTCATCTTTTCGGCAACGATATCCCCATTGCCCGTTAACGAATAATAGATCAATAGCTTTTTCATAATCAAAAATAGAATAGCTCCTCAAAACTAACTTCTAAAGCGACCGCTAATAGCAAGGCAAGCTTCGCCGTTGGTTCATATTGGCCTGTTTCAATCGAAGATATCGTATTCCTCGATACCCCAACTAGCTTAGCCAAATCTGCCTGCGATAAACCCTTTTGCTTACGGATTTCTGCAACCTTGTTCTGCAATTTCAAGACTTGTTTCATCGTGGCATCACCCCGATTAGCTGCAAGATCCATAGCACCAAGAAGGTCAATAAACCCACGCCATAGCAAATCGCGACGATAAGTTCATGTTTCTTCTTCAGATGGATGAATTTCACTAGGAACGCGGTAAATGACATTGCAAATAACGCCACATTCGCGCCATAAAGGATCTGATGATGGACAGCGCCTTCGACGATATCGAAAACAATGATCAGAATCATGCCGATGAAATAGGCGAAATACGCGCCTTTATGCTGCGCTTCCAAGTCGGCAATATCCATACCCCTATTCTCATGCTGGGCACTATCTAGGATTTCTTGTTTGTTCATATAACCTCCTTGCCAAGTTAACTTTGCAAAGTAATTATAGAATATGCCAAGTATACTTGTCAAACGCTAGATCATTTGTAACTTGAGAAGGGCGATTTAAAATCAAATAATCTATTATGGTTTTAAACATCCTAATGGAATCCGGTAAACACCATTTTCATCCTGCAATGCGACATTCTGTGCTGTAATAACCATAAGGAACGCTGGTTTTGGTTGTTCTTTTTGATTGA
>Ga0256405_10010174_pt1 | contig 12535 bp, 17 predicted proteins | sample RumenRJG_02DNA_FD_189096 | JGI IMG/M metagenome (GOLD analysis project Ga0256405, IMG submission 189096) | Bovine rumen microbial communities from Lethbridge, Alberta, Canada - RJG_02 | ecosystem: Host-associated > Mammals > Digestive system > Stomach > Rumen | place: Canada: Alberta...
CCGAGGATGAGATTAAGGCGTATCTCTGTGCGAATTTCGCTGATGTGATCAGCTCTAAAAACAAGGGCCAGATCATGAAGGCGGTCATGCCTGCGCTGAAGGGCAAGGCCGACGGCAAGGTTATCAATGCTGTCGTGGCGGAGCTGTGCAAGTAAAAAGTATCATCCCCGGCTGGAGTGTGTGGCTAAAGCACCTCCTGTGTCGGGGATTTGTTTTGTCAGTGCAACCCGGGTCCAACGCTTCATATTTTGATAAATTACCGATTCTACCCACAATGACTTGCTATTCTCGCTCTTTGACGGTAATATACACCTACAGTAAAAAAACTGTACCGAATACAAACCTTTCCTACCGCCAGAGAGGAGCTTGAAAATGAGCAGAGCGCAGGGAGATTCATATAGGACGCACACCAATCACGAGCTGAACGCTTATCGTGACAGGCTGGATGCCAAGCTGGAGAAGCTGATCGACAAGAAAGAGAAATGGTTCCATATAGGCGCTTGCTGGATTCAGACCGAGCAGAGCAACATAATCAATAATCCAAAAGGAAGCTGGAAATGGAATGGCTGGGAGGTTGTCGGCGTTGAATACGCTGTGCGGGTGTTCAGCGAAGCGGATGTCACGGTGGAAGGCAGCAAGGCTAATGTTCACGGTTTAGCGCTGGCGACGCAGATATTCGAGAATGACAGGGACAAGGCGAATGAATACTTCAAGTGGGTCAGGAGAGAATTGGCGTAAGGTTTTGACCTCGGGCTGAAGAGTGTGGTAAACAGAGTAGTTGCTTCGATCTTAAGCCTGGGGCCTTTTTTGTCTTGTCGCTGTTGAACCGCTGTGTTATAATCGAAGAGGGGAAAGAATACATATGTTTAGGAGGCGACCACCATGCCGGACCGTATTATTTTCCATGCGGACTGTAACAACTTCTTCGCCTCCTGCGAGATTCTGGAGAATCCCTCCCTGCGCGACGTTCCTATGGCTGTCGCCGGTGATCCGGAAAACAGAGTTGGTATCGTCGTCGCCAAGAACGAGATCGCAAAGAAGTATGGCATAAAAACAACAGACACCGTCTATGCCGCCCGCCAGAAATGCCCGGACATTGTGTTTGTTCCGCCGAGGCATCATTATTACAGTGCTATCTCAAAAAAAGTCAACGAGATATACTTAAGCTATACGGATTATGTTGAACCAGCATCAATAGATGAGTCATACATTGATATGACAGCGTTCATCGCTTCTCGGTCTTCCCGATCTGCTCATGCCCCGGACAGCATTGGTGACACCCAGTTCCTTGAAACCGCCGCTCGCGCTGTGGCTGACGAGTTGCGTGATAGAGTGCGATCCGAAATCGGCATAACAATATCTGTTGGCGTGAGCTACTGCAAGATCTTCGCCAAGATGGGCAGTGACTACAAGAAGCCCGACGCCACGACGGTGATTACACGGGAGAACTATAAGACCCTTCTCTGGCCGCTGCAGGTTGGCGAGCTTTACATGGCTGGCAAGGCCGCTGTGGAGAAGATGAACAAACACTATATCCGGACAATAGGGGATCTGGCGAAAAGTAGTGTTGATACCCTCCACGACCTACTCGGCAAACATGGCGACCTGCTCTGGCGATACGCGAACGGGATTGATGAAGAAAGTGTACGGCAGTACGGAGATCGGCCTGAGATAAAGTCCGTATCGCGTGGACGCACATTTAAGCGGGATCTGCTCACAGTGGGTGAGGTTAAAACATCGATCAGCGTATTGGCTGATGAAGTTGCACGGGAGTTGCGACGGCATAGCATGAAAGGCGAGGTTGTGACCGTTATGATCCGAAGGCCCGATATGTCCATAATCTCCCGCCAAACTCAGCTCGGACATTTCACCTTCCTCCAGCGTGAGATACAGGAAACGGCCTTTGACCTCGTACAAACACACTGGCGCATCGGCGATCCAATCCGAGCGCTCACAGTCGGTGTGGGCAAGCTGGCGCACGAGGACGCGATAGTGGAGCAGATTGATATGTTTGATGGCCTGTTGTCTGTAGCTCCACTTGGTCCGGGAGATGGGCAGAAGGGGATGCGCGGCACCACTCGGGAAAAGCAGGAAAAGCTGGAAACCCTTATGGACGAGCTGCGGCACAAGCACGGCGAGAAGAGCATCACCCTGGGCTACCAGGAGAACAAGGACATCGGTATTACGCGGGGCGAGGGGAAACGGTGACATACTATCTTTTAGGATACTACTGCACTTCAAAGTGCGTACTTCTATTTCAATCCATTTTGTGCTATGATTTCTTCAGACGGAAGGATGCGACCCGATGAACAGTGTGGAAATGTTCTACTGCCCAATTGATGCTTTGATGAGCCTCATCGGCGGGAAATATAAGCCCATTATACTCTACAACTTGCTGAACGGCGTACATCGCTACAGCGAATTACAACGGCTGGTACCCAGAGCAACACCAAAGGTTCTGACGCAGCAGCTTCGTGAACTGGAGAGAGATGGGCTGATCTCGCGGACGGTTTATCCTGTGGTGCCTCCAAAGACGGAGTATGCCATTACAGATTATGGACTGACATTGAAACCGATCCGGGAAGCAATGCATCTATGGGGGCGGACGTACATGGGTGATCGCATTCTGTCGGACACGCAGCACGAGGAGGATTGAACATGAATTTCATGGAACTGGCGAAGGCGCGGTATTCCTGCCGCAAGTTTACAGATCAGACCGTTACTGATGACCAGATCAATCAGATCCTGGAGGCGGCACGGTGCGCACCGACGGCCACTAACGCACAGGCTTACAAACTGTGGGTGATCAAGAACCCTGAATCCATCGAGAAAGTAAACCAGGCGACGAAGAATGGCTATGGAGCCAAGACGATGATCCTGCTCGGTGCAAATCGGAGTGGCGCTTGGACACGGGAGAATGATGACCACAATTTCGCGGATGTGGACGCGGGCATCATTGGCGCGCATATCCTGTTTGAGGTGCAGGCGCTTGGCCTTGGCGCGACCTGGGTGGGTCGCGTTGATCCAGAGAAGCTGGCTGAGTTATTTCCTGAGACGAAGGATTACACGATTGTCGGGTTGTTTCCGATTGGGTATCCCTCTTCGGAAGCGGCAGGCCAGCCCTCAAAGAAGCATACGACGAGGAAACCGCTGAGTGAAGTGGTAGGGGAGTTGTGAGGAGAGGCCCCGGTGGAATGGGTATGATGCTCTTCTGCTGGGGCTTTGTGTTTGCAGAACGTGTGTACGGCTTCCACACAGCCTCTCTGACGCGATGCACAATGCCGCCCTTCTCCTTGCCAGGGCCCCGGCTTCGATGCGGCAGAAGCCCATCCCGCGCTTTCGTAGGTGGGTACTACTCTTCCACAAACTCTATTTTCGCGTCCTTCTTCAAAGCCAGGTGTGCTTCCACTTCCATGCACTTAATGATGCCGTTGATCACAGGGCAGGAAACGTGAACCGGGAAGTGCGCCTGAGCATAGGTGTAGAATGGCCCCATTCCAGGCTTCTGGAGACAGACCTCGTAGGCATCGAATGACTCTCCCAGTTCTTCCATCATGGCCTTCACGCTCGGACAGCCTGTTGCAACTTTAACGGTGAGATCAGTCTCTTCCTCGGGATCGGCGGAGGCTGTGACAGTCGTAATAAAACCGCAGATGCCGGGCTCGATTTTGACTTTGGTCATGGGTGTCATCTCCTTCTGTATGTTGGAGTGATTATGATTTCCTCTCCTCGCTGTTCAGCCACATGGTGTAATGCCACTGGGCTTCCTCAGATTCCTTCTTCTCCCGCCATGTGTTGATCTGATCACTCATCTCATCCACGAGCATCTCTTCACTCCGGGGGCGCACATTGTAGACGTAAGAGGTCAACCTATCAATACCCTTCGGACTTCCAATCTGCCGGGCACACAATTCGCCCAACTCCGCCGGAAAGCCGCAGGCGGTCACAGCCCTCACCAGGCGGTCGCGGGCGGCACAGAAAAAATGCTGTTGCTCAGTCATCTTCCAGTCTCCCCCAGTTCGCTCACATCCACCCCGGCTTCGCGTTCCGCTCGTTCAAGTATGTCTGGCACACTAATCTCTTCGTCGCAGACTTCAATCACCCGCTCCACGAAGGCTTCAATCTGCTCAGCGTTATACCCTTTCTCGCTGTGAAGAACGATGCCAAGCGCCGCATAACACGCACTGAAATGGAAAGAGCTGTTCCAGCCGTTCTGATAGCCAATCTTCCGCTCATAATCCAGATCCGCTTCCGTGATGCCGCTTTCCTGCATGCGTACAATGGCGAGAGTATCCTTTCTGCTTGCCTTATGTGTCGTCGACATATTGGCGCGGGAGGGTGGTCCGTCGATGCCGGGCTTGTCGTAAGGAGACGCGTCAAAGTCGGTCTCCTCTCGGCATTTCCGATTCAGTTCTATGCTGTCCTCCGCTCCCTTCGGCGCAGTTTGAAGCGCCGCCATGAAGTCAGCCACATCTTGTGGGCTTGATTCCGGGAAGAATTCATGATACACTATCGCCGCCGCAGCATAGAAAAAAGATAAGTGAAAACGCATCATCTCCTACTGGCCGCGTTCCAATTCCTGATTATACGCATCCCGCAACTGCTCCCAAGTAATGCCGCGCTGGGCGAGAGAAGAGAGGATACTCTGTCTTTGCTCCATGCGACGGCGAGAAGAAGCTGTGTGGTAATCAAACACACGACAGCTATTGAGACGAGCGGTTTCTTGCTGGAAGATTTCAATGGCTCGCCGTTTGTTCTCGTCTTCGGTCACACGCTCACCTCCTTCCCCGTCGTAATCTGCCCGCTGTTATTTCCCCCTCCCCTTGATCACCTAAAATAGCCGCTTTGGCTCTAGGATCAGCGCATCCATCGGACTGGGCACGTCCTTGCCAGCTTCAATCCAACCATACAGGAACTGTTCATAAGCGGCAGTAGGAGTATTGGCGATCTGTTCCAGGTTAATTGTATTAATCGTCCTGAGGTTCGGTACTTTGTGGGGATCGCTCATCTCAAAGCTATACAACAGCCGCAGGGCGGCACCATAAAACTCCCAGCCGCGGACTAACAGTGTCCCATCATCAGACCGCAAGATAGTTTTCGGTTCTTTATGCCCTTCCAACTGAAGAGCAATCCTGTCCTCTTTCACGCGACGAGAAAACTCCCATCGGAATGCTTTATAGGTGTCCAAACGGAGAGTGGGCTCGGCCTCCAACACGTAGGTTCTCAGGTGGAAGGCTGTATAGAACGATGCTTTCGGAGGGTTGAGGAAGAGGAGAATACTCGACCAATTTCTCTCGTCGCGGGTCATGGATGGTGCGGTATCATCCAGAAGAACGGCAAGCTTTGTTTCGTAGAACCGATTTGTTTTCAAATCGGAGGAGGGGAGCACATGGTTATTCCCACAGTCAGGGCAAATGGAAGGCCTCTCAGCAGACGGAAATGTATAGTGACATCTGGAGCAGGTGAACAGCGACATATATTTTCAACTCCTTAGCGGGGCCGGTTGATAATGGAGATAATTCAATTATAGGACAGGGAGGTTGGCTTGTCTACTATCACGATAAAGAAAATTTTTTTCCTGCCCAATTCCTGTTATAGCGAAACCCATTAGTTGTCCACATGGCTTAACTGGGATGTCAAATTCACCATTTATGATGATTGTACTGACGGTTTCTGAAGGGCGTGATCGTGGTGATGGTTTTTTGTTTGTTGCATCTGAGCATTCTACTTGCCGCCATCGTGGCTGCTGTATCTGGCCTTTGGAGCGTGGCGGCGGTTGATGCAGTGGTGTATATATGCGTAGCAGCGGGCTTGCGAGCCTGCATCCCAGAGAGGAGGGCCGTACTAAGCTACCGGGAGATCATCGCGAAGCAGGAGGAGCTACAGCCAATGGTACCGCCCGTGATAGAGGGAGCTTTCGTGAAGGAGAAGCCAGTGGTAGCGGAGGAGCAGCCGGTTGTGGAGAAGCCGCTGGTGGCGGCGTTGGAGGCAGCCTAAAATCAGCGCCGAGCTGCCCCACAGCAAGCCCTGCACCGATTTACCGGGTGAACCAGTGTTACTATATATTGGCCCCATGTTTATGGAAGCCCTGGCTAAAACGGAGGAAAGAAGCAGAATGGAGATTCATTTTTCAGTCCTAAATTCAACATATGTTCCATTTGTCTTGCAGATAATCGTCCCCTGCAGATCCGTCCGGTATATCTCCGCGCCAGCATCGATAAGTCTGCCCAATACCTCCTCCGCAGGGTGGCCATACTGATTATCCGCACCGACGCTGACAACCGCATATCGGGGCTTCACCGCACCAAGGAATACATCGCCTGACGAGCTGTTGCTCCCATGATGGCTAACCTTGAGGACATCGGCCTGTAAGGGAACGTCGGCTTCAACTAAATCCTACCTTATATTACTTCGGCTGAGAAAAGTGTTTAACTCCTCGGCATCAAATGCGGTGTCTCCTCCACTGGCGGGATGTGTCCGGCGGCGATATCCTCTCTCATCCAGCGCAAAAAGGTCACGTTGGAGACGTGGAGACGTGCGCCGGCCTGACGTGAGGATAGGCGGCCCATGCGCCACAGACACACACAGCGCTCGTATTCATCTGGGTCATTACGCTTGTTGGGTGCGCCGAACTTTTGTCCACGAGCTTTTGCAGCGGCGATGCCTTCGGCCTGGCGTTGACGAATGAACTGGCGCTCTGTCTCTGCGACGTAGCTGAGTAACTGGAGCACGATGTCTGCGATGAGGGTGCCGGTGAGATCTCGGCCTTTGCGTGTGTCCAGGAGGGGCATGTCCAGCACGACGATTGCCGCTCGCTTCTTCTTGGTGATGATTCTCCACTGATCGAGAATCTCATCGTAGTTGCGCCCCAGGCGGTCGATGGATTTGATCACAAGGATGTCGTCGGGCTGTAGCATTCCGAGCAGTCGCTGATACTGTGGACGGATAAAGTCTTTCCCAGACTGCTTGTCCAGCAGTATTTCGTCCACACCAAATGCGTTCAACGCATCCATCTGTCTGGCCTCGTTCTGTTCCCGGGTTGATACTCTGGCGTATCCATAGGTTTTCATGTTGCTGCCTCCTTATTTCTGGGGTCCCATGCCGCTGTGCTTATCTGGTGGACGGAAAAGCAGCACGGCAGGGCCGATGGCTTGATTATAGTTCAGCAGCCCATGAAGTATAAACGGTTTTCAAGGTGCGAGGGCCCATTTGCCGTCAAAGCAGGAGGATTATAAAGATCTACCTCTATATTAAAGGGTGAGCGCAGGAAAGTAAATACCAGAATTGAACAAGTATATGGGCTGGAAACAGGTGGGAATGGATACTAATAGCTGACCCCTCAGAGTAATTTCTGGGGGATCAGCTTTTTCAACCTGTGCTACAATCTCCCGCCGATCGGCTTCTTAGAGTTTTTCCCGGAATGCAGACGCCTTCTTCGGCGTGGGCCTACCGCAGTAGATGCAGAATGTAGTGTGCTTTGCACTCTCGGTTTTGCAGAACATTCCTCAGGCAGGGCGATAGTACAAACTCATACAGCGAACGCCTCATGGATGCGGGTGATGTCTCTATTGAGCAAGCCTTGTTCATTGGCTTCCTGGACGGTGAAGACCCGTCCCTTGCGGATTTTCAAGGTGCCGAGCTTGGTTTGCAGCACACAGTTAGGGCCATCATGGGAGATAAAGGTTGCCTCCTGAACAAAGGGACCGGAGGTGTAGTAAACGGTTTGGTTCGGATGAAGCATGGTCGGTCGTCTCCTTTACAACTAAGAATAATATGACAGTGGTATGACATAGTTTGTCACATCGCTGTCTATTTTATCACGGGGAATGAGGGGGAGTCAAGGGTCTGCTGGTGCGCGATATATTATCCCCAAAATGTTTAGGTAAATGTTTAGGGTGACAAATCATAAAAGCTGTGATATACTGTCCGCAGACAGCCATCCAAGGCGGCTATTTGAGGGAGGGTACTCTCATGACTGAATTGTATCAAAAAGTAATCGAACTCTATGCGGAGTTTGGATCGGTCGAAGCTGTAGCACAGCGACTAAAGGGTCAGGCTTCGAAAGTTACAATCCAGCGGATTCTTATATCGGAGGGACTGTGGTCTTCCAAGACCAGCAGATTGGTGGCGGGGCATCTGGCCCAGGGTAAAACCGTAAAACAGATCGCTGAGGAGCTTCATATCGGGGAAAAAGCAGTACAACAATACATGCCATACACGAGGGAGAGAAGTTCCGATACGGCTTCGGCCAGAACCAGCAAAGAATATCGGGAACGAAAGAGGCAGATAGCATCAGGACAAGTACATCATGTAAAAAGGAAAGAGGAGAACATGGAAAAAGAAATATTCTGGCCGCCAGAGATCACTTATCGTCTACGATTGGAGCTGGTTTCGAATCTGTCGAAGAAGAATGAAGAAGTCCTCCATACTTTGGGAAAAGTTAACAACGTCCTGTCCCGGGACGTTGTTGTACCGGAGAGTATGACACTCCATGCGCTGCACTATGTTATCCAAAGGGCATTTGGTTGGCAGAACAGTCACCTTCATCACTTTAGCATTGGGTCTGATCGGGAAAAGCTGAAAGGCTTATGCTCCAATAGCTTCCTGAAGTGGGCAGAACTCTGTGGCATATACTTCCGATTTCCTTATAGCGATGAGGATATGAGTGATATATACTGGGATGAAGATTATGATGAGTCCCAGGGATTCAGGATGTGGCTTAGGAAGAAGTACACGGGACCATATCGCTACCTTGGCCGGAGTGAACACTATGCGGTGGCTCAACAAAGAGCGCAGTATTTCTGTGAGGAGAATAGACTGATGAGGGTAGGGCCAACCTTCCAGGAATATCAGGCGGGGAAACGTGATGCCAAGATGATAAGGATCCAGGAACTGAGCCTTGATGAAGCGGATGATTACTTTGAATATCAGCTCGGCGAATTGCTGGAAAGGCTGAGGATTGATGAAGTGTTGAGCATGCGGGGTGAAGTGGAGGACCCGTTTAGGGTTGCGCATGCAGCGAAGGACCTTCTGTCCGATGCAATAGAGCAATACAACGAGATTAATGGTAGCTTGACAGAGGCTACTGACAAGCTGATGAGGATTCAAGAACTCGAGAGAGGCCGAGTGTCCCCTGCAAATCGTCAGATTATACGAGCCCTCGAGGCAGAGAACCCGGAGCGACAAGCGGCAAAGGCAATACAGGATATTCAAAGGCTTGGAGAGAAAACAAATCCAAGGTCAAAACCTATTACCGACGCCTTATTTTACAGCTATGACTATGGCGATGGCTGGGTGGTAAAGATTACCTGTAAAAATGTCTATACGCTAAAAACACAGTGGACGCGACAAGAGGAGGCTGGGTGTAAATGGATTACTGGTCCAATAGAGAGCAAGAAAATCTTTCAGGATTATACAGTAGAAGACCGGGAGGGCAGAGCCATAGAAGACACGGAGCGTGATCTTATTGTCAGAGCTAATATGAAGCGGACTGCTAAATGTCTGAAAGCAGACGGCCTGCCACTTATGGATGATGTCGGTGGGCTAAATGGTTTCTGTGATTTCCTCCAGAGGATACGATCCGACGATCTGAAGGAGAAAGAGGAGAACCTCGCCTGGGCTAAGAGCATGGGCTGGACCGGAAGGATAGGAAAAGTCGAGAACATATTGTGAGGAGCATTTTGATGGCCCTGTGCGGGCAGAAATAACCGGCCAACACGGACAACCAATCTGCTAATCAGAGAGGAGATGAAACCATCATGCAAAAGCTTTGTTCCCAATGCTGTCAAAAATATGACACCGACGAAACCCACTGCCCGAGGTGCGGCTCCCGGCTCGGTGTCTTGAACGATTCCGGGGCTTATATTTTTGAAGCCACATCTCATCAGGTCGAAGCACCCGCTATTGAGAAGGCGGAGCTGATCTGCACTATCCCCGAGGGCATGGTTGTCACCGAGGATGATATACAGGCTTTCTTTTGTCGGCGGTATAACGCGGATCTGGTGACGTTTGCACCACCGACCCCGCTTTTTGCAAAGAGAGTAGGGGATAAGCTAGTACCGGTCATTTGGCCGCAGCCGGGAGAGGAGTATGAAACCATTCCTAAGTGGAGGGTCGTTTCAAAGAGAGGATACACGAATGAACTGTATGCGGATCAGCTCCGGGCGGAGGGGCTGGATGTGGTTGAGAGCGGTCGGAGCCTCCGAGTAAAGGACTATAAGGAAAAGCGGTTCAGCTTTGTCACTAAGCTGACGGAGGTCAAGGAGGGCAAGCCTGCTTTTTGGTTTTAGAAGAAGAATGAAGCCGGCATTTTGACCGGCTTATATTATTCTTGATCAATCTGAACCATCTGCTCTGAATACTTCCGGCCACTTGCGTGCAGGAAGTACTGAACCACTGTAGCACAATGAGTTTTTTTATTTGCACGTATTATTATGCAAATTCTAAGATAAAGAAGACATGATGTCTGCCGGTCGCTTGACCGGTATTTTTTTGTCCTATTCAAATCATATTGCAGTCTTATTTGAACACAAAGCGGAAGCGAAAGTGTTGAGGAAGTATTATATTTAGCTTCACTAATGTTGCAAAATGAATAAATGTTGATGGTTTGCCCCGAATAGGGGTGGGTCAGCTTCCGCTTTTTTGAAACAAAAAAGTATATGTAGAGCGGGGGGAGTCCAGGCATTTTCTACCCGCGGCTCTCTCCTGACAGATCGAAAAATATGCGGCGGAGAGGTGGTGAATAAATGCTCAAGCCCGACAAGTTAAAAGACACCGTAGGGAACGATGCCATGACTCTCAAAGCATTTTTCTCATATCTGAGAAAGTCCTTGAGGAACAGAGCTCAATCACTGCACAAGAAATTCTATAGAAGGCTCCAGAAGGAGTTACAAGGAGGGATAACGGACAACATTGGAGTGATGAATGACTTCTACCCATCAGACTATTTCTGGCTGTCAATGGGAAGGAGTGTGTACTGTTTTGACAGCGAGGATATTGTCATGCAGCTGATTGGGTTGCCGGAAACACACGTTCAGGCGTTACTGTTGAACGTGGTCGAGAATATCCCGGACAGGCAAATTGCGAAGCTGTATGGTGTATCTGAAAGAACCATCAGACAATGGCGTTCAGAGACAATTAAAAGCCTGAAGAAATACATTGGGACACTGGAGAGGGAAGAAAATGAGAAGGATAATGAGCTTTGAATGGTCGGAAGGCGTCAAGGTACTGCGAGCGGCGCGAAGTGGTGATGAAGGAGCGCAAAAGGCGATATTGGACTTTTTTGACGCTGACATGAATTACATGGCAACACGTTACTATCTGCTGAATGGGAGGGTTGTAAAAGAATTTGATGAGGACATCAAGGAAGAACTGAGGATAGTTTGTATGAAGGCAATGCTGCAATTCAGTCTTGAAGAGATCGAGAAGAACCCTGCGGAATGGCTGATTAGGAAAGCGATGGAATCTAAACGTAGCTGTAAAGGTCATGACGATCGTGGAAAGGAGGGTTAAAAATGCATGGTGGAATGAGCAATAGACCATTGGGAGTATAGACCGTGATTTCCAGAAACGAAATCAGGCATTGAATGGAAGTGATGAGGAGTGGGTATGGAAAAGACTCAACACCATACCCACTTATGGGAACTTCCAATTGAGTATAGATGCGATAGACGAAAGGAAGAAATGACATGATGGAAGTAAATCTGTACGAATTTGCCTATATCCCGGCATGGTATGAACAATTGCATGAATTGGCGGAAGCAATACTGCCGGAGCCCTGGAGATTTAAAGCGCCTGAGACAGAACCGGTGAACTTTGAAACGCCTATTTTGGAACGCTATATATGCCAGGTGTTTCGCAAGACAACTATTGATTACAACTATGCGGAACCCCGGGATGCGGATTATATATTCTATGTCCGCAACGAGTTTTGTTGTTTTAATACCGGGCTGTATACACGCCAATACCTGCCTGTTTACATGTGCTTTGAGCGTAATAAGCGCAAAGACACGACCCGGAAATGGGTGTTTAAGGAGTTCGCGGTGGAGAGCTCCAAACGTATGAAGTATATCCAGCCACTCCCGGAGCGTCCCAAATATGCCGTTCAGCAGTGGATGACCTATTATGATCCGGAAGGCATGATTCGGTTGAATATGGACCGCCTTCTGGGAGATCAATCTTCCCTCTCTAAACTGCCGATTCAGGTGCTTGAGGGATGGAATCGTTCCTTGGTGGTGGAGACAGCTGTTGAACTCTCACGGAGAAAATGCCTTGTGGATATGAACCTTGCGGTTATGGCAGTCTCTCAAGGGCAGATTCATTACTTGCTGCCGCTTTACATGACCAAGGAGGATAAGCCAGACCTCGCAATCGCTCTATCCATCATGGAGGGGTATTATATCGGCGATTCTTTCATGACGTTAGAGACGGCATATAGCTGTGCGAGAATGCTGGCGAGGCCGTCTGCACATTGGCTGGCCGATCTTGTTGAGTAAGGAATTGGAGACCAGCTACGAATAGCAAATAGAGATAAGAA
>Ga0256405_10010175_pt1 | contig 12531 bp, 9 predicted proteins | sample RumenRJG_02DNA_FD_189096 | JGI IMG/M metagenome (GOLD analysis project Ga0256405, IMG submission 189096) | Bovine rumen microbial communities from Lethbridge, Alberta, Canada - RJG_02 | ecosystem: Host-associated > Mammals > Digestive system > Stomach > Rumen | place: Canada: Alberta | collected...
TCCGCTCCTTTACCTCTTCTATCAAGTCCTCTGTATCCTCGTTGTCATCTTCTCCCCAGTCATCATGGCTCTCTATCAGTCGCTCATGCTGGTTCTTCTCCATTGATATCTGTTTCCCAATCCTGTGCAACTGATCTGCTATAGGTTCTGCACTGTTCGATTGTAACGGATAGAAACGATTGATGGCCTTCTCCTTACCGTCATCACCCCTATGTATATCCTCTGTACGGATAAAACCCTGTTTTATTCGTTCTTTGTCCGACGGATGCTCTAGATATTGCAGCAGATAGTCATTCCCTATCATCGCTGTTTCTACCTCCGCATCACTCATGTATGGAGCTCTGTATTGCACCACCTCCTTACTCTTCAGCTGCTTTATTAACAGCGGCAGGTAGATAATGTGAAATCCTATCATCTGCCCCCATCCTTCAAATATCTCAGGTTGTGATTCCAACAATTTTGTCAGCTCCTTATCCTCTTCGCTGGCAACGTATATCAGCTCGTTTTCATCCAGTTTACCCTCTAACGAGAACTCATACTTATTATTCCCGTCTATCGGGTCCCTATCAGGAGGCAATGCTTCAAATGTCACATATTCACTCTTCTCTTTTTTCCTCTCTACCAAGAACAATATTATCAAGAATATGGCTACAATGACATCTACTATATTCCATGTCACCCTGCCCAATGCCAACTTATATATGGGTTGAAACAACATGGCCAATGCCCCAAACACCCACATCGCTACTGTCTTGTGGCGTTGATAGTACTGATAGGCCATCCATCCGCATGCCACCATCATCACAAAGCGCACTAACATGAAGTATCCGTAAGGCATAGGTGCCAAACAAAGCAACAGCATGGCTGCAAGGAATAAGTAGAGTTGTCTTTTCATATTACCAATCATTCAAGTTTGCGTAAGCTTCTACAATATTCTCTATACTATCTGGAAGAGCCGGAAAGAAATCCATACCTGTAATCCTTTCGACATCATCAACAGTGTTTATAAACTGATCTTTCTTCTTCTTTCCTTCGTTGTTCCTAACTACAAATCCAATAGCAGCAGGTTCTGAAGATAAACGCAATATCACTTTGAAGAATGCTTCTGGAACAACCACTTTATTCATTCCAATAGTCTCATGTCCTCTATTGAGCAAGACTGGGCCACATACAATATATAAATCTCCATATGCTTTAGCCCATTTGCGACAATCCCTTTCAATTACGTTCCATAAGCCACTATTCAAGCTGGCATGTTGAGGACACATGTTAGTAAGGAGATTTGATTCTCTCATAGCATCTGCATCCCACTTGTTATCTCCAGCAGGACACATATGCCCCCTTGTCCAACCACTACCACGGTAGTCTTCATTTGTAGCTCTTGGCAAAGGGACATCCTCGTCCTCATAATACTTACTATCTCGAGGCAAATCACCATCAGCATGAGAGGATGTCAATTCCCATGCCACCCAATTTGGGCATTTCGTTTCCTTGTTATAAGATACAGTATAAGCTTTACGAACTAGAATCTGTTCTTGTATATCTATGGTACTACTTGGAATTTCGATAGAGCTAATTGGAATCTTGACAGAGCTAATTGGTTCTTCATTAGATTCATTCCTATTTTCTTCAATATAGTTTTGCTCTATTTGCGGTTCAATATTCTCCTCATAAGAGATGTATTGCGTATCGTCATTACATTGGCCTATAAAAAATGCAAGTACGAAAATAAAAGCTATAAACATTATAATAACCTTCTTCATTCTTATATTTTATTTATATAACTCTCAAGAGGTTTTCCATCCTTACTTTTCCATTCTATCCATCCATTAGCTTTTTCTCCCATAACAAAACAAGCAGCTTCATCGGGAGAATTGCATATCGCATCCCTCTTTAGTTTATTTTCATATTTACCTATACAATTTAGTTGAATGAATTTCTTTCTTTTAATGTCCGAAGACGTATATCGGTATGATGAAGTTACCTCATAAGCCAGCTTACTTCCCTCCATTATTATAAATTTATCATTAATCTTGTCGTACATTCCTTTTGCATTACATGATCTGTCACCCATATCGCGCGAGATATAGTAATAACGTGGAGAACGTTCCTGGTGGGTTTTTGCAATTCCCTGAGAAGTTTTTACATTGTTTTGGGGAGATTTCTCTATTTTATGAAGTTTCTCTTTCTTTGAAACAGAAGAAGAATCATTTATTGGATAAACTTCTGATATAGTTTTACCTTGTTTGTCTTTCCAAAATGTATCATCTGCCAGACATCCCAAAACATAACAAGCTGCTGCAGATGCAGAACGGCATTTCGCATCTTTCGTGACTCTAAAATATCCAGGTTCTTCTTTACATGCTTTTTTCAGAAAGTTCATCCTAGCATTTTCGGTATCAGACGCAAGATACAGAATATCCGTGTCATATGCAACCAAACTATTCCTACACACATAGAAATAGCCTGTTTCCTTTTCAAAATAACCAGCAGCATTACATTTTCCAACTTCCTCTATATAGAACAAATGCAAATTGCAATCATCCCATTCTATTTTATTTATCCGTGCATGATGAGTTTGTAATGCACTTACAATTGATGCTATTTCTTTTTTGGCTGCTATTTTGTTTATTCGATCTCTTTTTTGCTTTGAATCTTTCCCTAATTCTATTTCAATTCCTGTAAAAGGAAGAATACTAGAGACATACGTTTCTTGAGGCTGGTCAATTATAAACTGACGAAGTTCGTTGTATTCTTCTTCAGTATCGAAAAGGTTTATTCGCTTAGTAGAGCCAAATAACTTTTCGTATTCCTCGTTAATGTTTTGCCCTAGTTCTAGCATTATTTCCCTTTCCTCTTTTTGTACGCGTCTATTTCACTCTTTTTTAGTTCGATATTACCAATTACAGGGACTATATGAATTAAGAAGCGCTGATTTCTTTCTTCTATTTTACTCCATCTCTCTTTATATTCTTTGTCAGATTTAGATGTTCTTTTTAATTCATAATCATCAGGAACATATCTAGGGACGCCCCCTTCACCACTTCCTGAAATAATCAACTCACATTTAGGAAGTAATGCTAAATCGATGTCGTTTTCTTTCCAGAACTTATTCAAAAATTGAGCTCTTAAGTAAGACAATGTATAGTTATTTTCCCAATCATTATTATCAAATTTTACTTTTGATGATTGTCCCTCAATAACAACCAGAAATTTTATATTATCCCCAAGACTCCCATTAGATTCGAATGCTTCCGATTTTTCAAGTTTTAAGATAGTATTCTTAATTAATTTTCCTGCCGCTATTATACTGTCTCTTTTATTATCTGCTGCTTTTTTATCAATTGTGTCCAATTTCAATTCATCGACTTTGTAGGCCCTTCTTTGATACTCAACATCGACAGTAAAAAGATGTTTCTTTTCATCTTGATAATAATTGAAATAGTCTGTTGAATCAATTTTTCCTACAGTAGAGTAAACAGTAATAATATTTTCATATTGTTCTACCAGACTTTCTAATAGTTCCTCCCTATTTTTAAATCGACTATATGATACAACAAAAAGAACTAGCATAATGGCAAAAAGGGTTGTCATTATGTCCACATAACTCGGCCAGAATGAGCCATTATTAGTTTTTTTATTCATTAGTTCTTCTTTAACAACCCCCACAAATTATACCACTTCCCAGATTTAGCTTCTTCTAATTTTTCTTCTTTTCCTTCGTTTGGTACGCTATCTGATGGAGTGGTGTTCACTTGAACAGTTTCGTTACTTGATTTGTTGACAGAAGTGGGCACCTCGCTTCCAGACTGTGTTTCTGTTGTATCTACATGTTCTATAGCTTGACGTCCTAAAGGTTGCGTATATGGCCTGTGGTATCTTTCTCTTTGCTCATAACGTAGGTCCTTTTGCTTTTGAACTTCAGTAAGAAGATTACTGATTTGTTCTTTCAAATCTTTTATATCTTTGTTTAGACCTTCGTTTTCCTGTCGAAGTTGTCTGACTTCTTCTCTACTTTGCAGATCTCTTTCTATATACTCATTTACTTTCTGCTGGTTCCTACTATCTACTTTTTCACTAACATCTTGCTTTCTGTTTATCGAAATCAATATGTCATTTGACCTTGAAACGTCATCAGAAATGCCCTTAATTTCCTCGAAAATTGCGTTCAATTTCTTTAAATTAGAGAATTCTTCACGTATTACATTGATGTTGAGATTTTCTTCCATCGCATCAATAAAGATACTATGGCGTCTTTCTAGTTCTCTTGTAAGATCATCCATCATCTCTTCAAAGCCATCAATATGGTTTTGGATAGCAGCTCTATATCGTTGATTCATTTGGTCTATTACTGCTGTTTGTTCCTTGAAGAGGTCCTCTAATTGCCCATCTGCTATCTGAAGATATTTATCTGCTATCTTACTCTTCTTCTCTATGGCATTAACTTGGTCACTGATAGCATTGACAACATCATTACCCAAAATTTCTCTTTCTGCCAATTTTTCGCCAATTCGTTCAATATTCTCTTCAAAATTCTTAATACGATTCAATATGTCGTTAACTCGAACGGCTATTTCACGAGGTATCTGTAACCAATCTGCATATTGGTTCTGATAATTGATTGCTTCTTGAGCTGCTGCTAACATCATGCGACGAGCTTCTTCAAATTTATCAAGCGATTGAGTAATTCCAACAAAGTGGTCAGCGGCTACCACATATTTCTCAAGGCCTCTAACAACTTCCTCAGACTTGAAGGTAGAGAGGATAGATTTCTGTAGTTCAATATTCTCATTAATCTTGTCCATATTTTCACCCATTGTCTGCACAGCATTCGATACCGTTTTAACGTTTCTCTCAAAACTTTCGCCAAATGCCCTTGTACACCTGTCGAATGTCCCCTGGAATTTATTAATCACACCATTAAAAGCGGGTTCAAACTGATTAACGGTTTTATGGAGTTTCGAAATAGCAGCTACCAAACTAACATCCAATGAAGGCATCAGTTCTGTCTGAACGAAGTCATAAAATTCATTTTTATCTTCTTCAACACCTTTTTTGGCTTCACTTATGAAAGCATTATTAATAGTAGTCAATAATAGCCCGATGAAGCTAGTAGACATTGATACTAGAACTCCTATCAAGAGATTTTTGATAGCATCGTCCCTAACATCGCCTTGTCCGTCAAATCCCCAGATAAACATAAAGATACCCATCAATACTCCTAAAAAGGTACCCATCAAACCTAAATAGGTGGGGAATGCCAGTTTTGCCTCCGACTGCTCATAGCGCATAGATAACATGCGCTCAACCTTATTTTGAATAACTGCAAAATCCGTTGTGCCTTTTGTTTTTGCAACGTAGTGGTTTACCTCAGATAATAATTTGTTTAAATCTGATGCCTCCTCTCCTACGAGTTTTAATTGCTGCACTTTATTCCCATCTAGCTCTTCTTTAATAACCTCATATTCATTCTCCTTATAAAAGAAATTATAAAAGAGGTTACAATATTTGCGCGTCTCTCTGTAATATTTATACTGTAAGGTAAAGAATATTAATGAGACTGCAATAGAAAATACTATGGTAATATAAAACGAACTTTCAATCATGACTTAAATCTTTGTCAGTTCAAATATGCGATTTATTACAGGAAGGAAGAACACAGAATCATTATAGAACACCTCGTCTCCATACTTTTCTTTAACCTGAGACTTATAATATGTGGTAAGTGGTGTACCCATATCCTTTTTGGCCTCTTTGGTATACTTTGTAGTATCAGCAGTACCATCAATGATGCGCTCTTGCTTTAATAAGTCAAGTACAGATTTATAAAGCTTATTAAGTTCCTCATATTTCTCCAACAGAATAGATTTCAGCGACTCAAAATTATCATTTATGTCACTAACCTTCTGATACTTCCTAGAAGTATCTCCTTGATATACAATGTCTCTTACATTTTCCTCATTAGGATTGCGATACAATCCTCCATAACAAGTTGATTCTTTACGCTCTTCTGGTAGTTTCAAGTTAACATCTGACTTTTCTCCAAACACACGTTCGAATATCAAATCTATGATGCTCTTGAGTACTTTGGTATCTGACGATATGAAATTATCAATGTATTTACTTCCGTTCCCACTAAATACTATGGTTCGTGGAGCTTTTAGATGATTGTCCTTATACATACTAGCCATGTAATATAGTATGGAGGTGAGATGATAAATAAAGACAGGTTTAAAATCGTCCCTTAAGAACTTAGTAATATTACAATATTCGTAGTTACTTAACCAAAAATTAATGATGTCTTTTGTTTTTAAGCCATCTACTTTTTTAAAGCAATCATTTAGTTCTTCGAGATCCTTTCTGTCGAAACGAAGATTCTCAGCATACTTCTTATATATGCCATTCTCACGCTCATTTTGGAATTCAATGAATCCATTTTCCCAAAGTACATCACAGCCAAAGTGAACAGAATTAGCCACAACTGGTTGGTTGTCTCTGAAATAGACAAAATCAGTAGATCCACCACCAATATCAATCACCGTTACAGCTTCAGAATCCTTAATATAGTCCTTCTTCTTATAATAATAATAAGGAGCCTCAGACTCTGAATACTGTCTTATTTGACTAGGCTCTATAAACAGGATATTCTTTGGCTCTGATGTCCATATATCATTATATATAGCCTTTTCGTTACCAGAGAAGCTTAATGGACTGAACCATACTAACTTCGTACGGTCCAAGTCACCATTACGCTGCAAAATATCGCACTTGATAATCAGCAATAATTCTCGAACAAAAATGCGCAACATATCTTCGTTCTTGTCCCATTTAATGTCTGTATGAACATCTTGGTCATCATTAGCCATTAAACGCTCATAGAAGAATGCGATATTGTGATTGTCGAACAATCTAGGCTTTTGAGCCTTATTATGAATTCCACAAAGAGCTGTACGGATTGGGAACTTATAATAATCACCATCAATAATAGCTGGTAAGAACTCTGTCTTAATCTTTTTCTTTGCCTTTGCAAAAACAGAATCTTCTATTCTGCTTGCTAATGAGAACTGATCATTATTTGGAACCTCATGCATGAAGTTGACCATTGGCCGCTCCATCTTGAAAAGTTCGGGTTTCCTACTAAGATCCGGATTTCCATTAACATCGTTTTTACACCTAGACATGAAGGTATTTGATGTTCCTAAGTCAACAGCATATGTGAAGGTTACATCAGTAGCCTGACTGGTTTGCCATACAGGACGAAGGAGTCCTGTATCACCTAATACTGTAACCTCTATCAAATCGAAAGAAGTATTGAACAGTTCATAAAACTTTGTTCCACTTTCTTCCAAGTCAGTTTTTTGCCTAGAACGTACTACTGCAGGCAAAGCGCCATAACTAGCACCCAATTCTGGCTCCACTTCTCCTATATGAGTTCCATTCTTGAAAAATGAAAGAGATATCTGGTCAATATTGAAATGTGGAGCTTCAGGATCTTCATCTGCAGCAACTACGAGAATTTTGAAGTAATTATTCTCCTGTTCTTTATAGGATAGTATGTTGGGGAATAATCCAAGGTCAAAACTTATCTTCGCTTTCTTCAAATCCACAATCTGACCTTGCCCTTCACGGAATGGATTAAAAGCATACTCCTTTTCATATTCTTTGCCATTGTAACGTAAAAAAGCAGTGACTGAATTTCGATTAACATGAATATCTGCATCAATTACCCCATTTGGGAACAAGTTAACTACGTCGCTCTTAAATGGCATCAGGTAGTCATAATCACGATTTGCAGAATCGTTTTGATATGTTACACCTAAGAAAGTATCTTTCGATATACGATATGGAATTCGTATCAAATTGTCGGTAAAGTAAGAATTTACATCTATTTCATCTAATTGTTTGATATTCAAACCATTGATTATCAGATCATCATTCTGATCTGTCTTTACAGACGTAGTTCTTGGGTTTATGTCGTTACGAATAGTTTTGTCCTTATCCTTGAAACTTCGAATGAAATCTATAATTGTTTTAAAGCGTGAATCTGTGTTACCCGTTCCAAAAAGGATGTTATGCATGTAGTTCTTGAAATCAACATCACGCTCAATAAATGGTTTGGGATCAGAGAAATATTTCCCTCCCGATTTTCTACGAATACAAAGATTCTTATATTGTTCACCCACAAAGGTCTGCGACTTAACTCCGTCCTTTTCGATTGTCATCTTATCAAGATCAGGTGGAGTAACGAATCCTGTCATGGGTGAACTGCATGCCAACAACATTTCCCTACCATTTTCGGTATAAACAAGAAAATATAGTTTATCATCAATGATGTCTGTTTGATAATATTCTTCAACAGAGTTATAAAGGATAGGCATTTTCGCCTTTATAACCTCCATATTCTCTTTGAAATCCCATTCTCTTATTTCTATTTTTTCACCATTTTTCCACGTATTATTTTTGTGATACTTCAAATTGAACAGTAATTCATACACATCAAGGATGTCTGAAACCATTTGCGTATATGCTAAACCTGCCTCTTTGTTTTTATCCATATTTTCTTCCATGACACGTCTAAATGCCTCACGTGCCACAAAGAAACGAGCAAATGGGGTGGGTAGCGAATTCAGTGCTGCACAATTATCCGTCTTTTGCTCAACAACTTTGTCTAAACTGTCTGCTGTTAACGCGATATCTTCTGCAGTCCAGCTGGTGCCTTCTGCACCACGATCAACGATATTAAGATCTATTCTTGACATAATTACTTCTCCAATTTTTTTGTGTAATAGTTAATGGCATCATAAGCAAACTGCAGGAAAAACCTAAATTTATTGCTATGATCTTTCTCGTTATAAGCATTACTTGCCTTAATCATCTCAAGCAGATAATAGGAGTCATCTTTGGCATCAATTTCCAAGTTTTTAATCCAACCTGACATTTGCTTGGGGTTGTCATAATGCAATGGAGCAAAGGCTCTCTTGTTATTTGAAAGTTCATGATACCATTTAAAATATGTATCAGTAAAACTTTTCAAATTTTGGAAAGGCTGGTCCTTGTAGAAACTTGCATCAAAACCTCTGTTCTTTTTCAAGGGGAAGAAAGGTTCATCAGGAATGTCGTTTATCAAATGACGCAGAAGCATATAGTCTGCAACGCATTTCACAATGTCATTATAACCACTTCCTAATGATTTTAATGACATAGATTCTTTATCATCCTCAATGGCTCTTGACAGGAATTGCTGCCTATCTGGGCGTTCTCTCTTTAAAAAGTCAAACAATGCAGATGCCGCGATAAGTTCTATAAAGTTTGCCGTATCTTCTTGTTTTGCCTCATCGTTTTCATATACCTGACGCAAAGACTTCTCACCAATATAATAGAGGTAGTCTGATTTTATATTCTTGTCGTAATATGCTAGTGCAGCTTTTGTTTTGGTATAGAAATTAGAACTATCAATATCACTACCTGTAGTAGTAGGGTCTTTCAATCCATAATATGGTAAAACTGTAACTGCGCCCATCACTACATTCTTAACTGCAGGTTGTTGAGAAGCATTTCTAATTTTCTTTTCCAATAGAGGGAATCCTGAAGCTCCTGTACCACCAAAAATAGAACTAATGATAAACACCCTGTCATCTTTCTCGCAATGTATTTTAAAGGCTTTGAACCAATCTGCTTGTTCTATCATTTCACCAAGAACTACAGTTCCAACGTTTGGGTTCCCTTTAAAGCCAACGGATAGAGGGTTGTTCAGGCTTTTTGTCGAGAAAAGTGTTTCTACTAGGAAATTGTTGATATCGCCAGTTCCTAAGCTTGACAGGTTAATATATGACCTAAACTTCTCATTGGTACCAACTGACTGATAAGTATCATTGAGCTGGTTATTGATCTCTCCTATAGTCTGAATTTCAGAATTAAAGAATCCGTCTAAAGGATTTAATGTCGAAGTTCCATTATTAATTGATTCTTTGTATATCTTTTCGTAATTATCAATCAATGAATGGAGGTTTTTCTTTTCTTCCAAATCCAAATGCGGATCTATGATAACGGGAACAACGGTATAGCCATTCGTGTTCATACCACTTGCCATAAGCATCGTTATACTTTTCATTACTCGAATGCCTGTTCCTCCTATGCAAAAAACAAATACTTTCTTCATGATTGACTAAAATTTAAAAATTCTACAAGCATTTGTGGGCAAATCAAATTGACACCAACCCCATGATGTTACAAAATAAAAACCTACAGAATATAAGGCATTGCAAAGCGCAATTTTACATTCAAACCATGCAGCTCCATTAATTTTGGGGGCAACAAGGATGTACTCAAATCCAAATGTGACGAGAAAGGTTATCACAAAAGTTAAGAAAAGGAAGCCAACCCAGTGGACCAATGTATAATGTCTACCAGGCTTATTGTTGTAAGTCGTATAATATAAGGCGGCAAATAAAATACCCAATCCAATACAAATCAGAAAAATAATCATCGAATTACTCTCCAATTTACCTACAAAAGTTTTTGCTTGCTTATACAACACTTCGTTGTCTTTGAAGCGATTCGTAAAGTCCGATACCGAACCAGCGAACCAACTATACAATTTCAAAAGTTTCATATTTATGAGTTTTTAGATATCAATATATAATTTGGTTTCAAAGTCTTATTTGTTACACCACCATAGAATAGTCCTTGAATAAAGTTCTCAATCGAATATGATTTGGCATAATCATTCTCGCCTAATGCGTCGAAAAATCTTGCAAACTTATCAACGTTCAAATCAGGTAACTCAAGGCTCCATTCTATCACCTCAGAATCCATTGCCAAATTATATAATTTAAGTTGCACTATAGCTGTTGCAGTACGTTCTAGTTTCCGTTCTGTTATATTTTGGACTTCAATCTTCACATTTCCAACACTAACATTGGAACCATAAAGGGTCTTGCATTTGAATGCATTCTTAAAACATTCGGAATCTGACATTATCCAACGATATTTAGCCAAGTCAACTTTTAAATTAATGATGCAAGTATCACTTGCGGATTCGTCAAAATCAACAAATGTTGGCTCTTCGTCTAATTGGTAACAATATTCGGGAATACCAAACGAATATGTTGGGGCACCATAGTCAAAACCACTCTCAATATTGTCAATAAAGTGGTGATTATTATCTAATAACGTTGAAATGCCGTTACGAAGGAATGCAACCTCACCCTCATTACCTATTAAGAAAAAATAATAGGGTGATTCGTTGACTCCGAATTTCTTATCCAAGTAGTTCGAAACAGCACTGATTAAGCACACCGGCTTATGAAATGTTCCCAAAATTCTGCTCACGTCAGAACTATATTGTTCCATGAGGACTTTTGGTGCAGCAGCCCCAACTGGACTGTATTTCATGTCGGATATAAGGACTGCTACTTCACCCTGTTCTGGCTTGAAGTCATTGAGAATTGAGGCAAGCATTATGGGAACTTGAGTTGATGCAGAAGAGATAAATGAGCCAGTATTCATCTGTTGTCTAAAGTTATCAATAGACATTGTGACCCCTGTACTTCCATTGTTTGTAAGGACTGTAACATCTGAGGATAGTGCGGAGAAATAACTCATGATTTCCCAAACATCTGTCTTAAATTGGGTTGGTTGATTAGCCCTAAAGAAGCCATTCATGCTACCAGACATCTCTACATAATACTTAATCTTGTTGGGATGTACAAGTTCAAATGTCCTTATTGAATACGAATCTGGGAGATAAATGCCATCTTCTGTAAAATGGGGGTCTTCCACGGTATTTATGTTGCTACAAGACGAAACCATGAAAAACAATAGTCCTATTATGGACAAGAAAGCAATTGGTAAGCCCTTCTTTTTCATCTGCCCTCAGTCGCCTATTGACCTCCCAAGTTTCGACTTTTGTTTTAGGTAATAAATGAAAGACGTGGGAGTCACTACTTCGCGCTTATCCCAAGTCTCAGGCTCTCGCATTGCCCCTTCATCAAGATAAGCAACTCGAGTTAGCCCACGTCGTGAGATATTGTAATAGGATACAATACACCCAACGCGGACGTTTCGGTTGCGTTTCCTCAGATGAAGATTCAAATTTGCGAGATTTGAGACTCTGAAGATAACGTTCGTAAACGTCCTTTTTCCAACATGTCTTGACCCTCTTGCCCCTTGCAGGACTAACTGAGTCATTTGCAAAGATAGGAATTTATTTTTATACTTCCAAACTTTTCGGGATAAAAATGTGGAAAATTATTTTTCACAAGGCTTGTGAAAGGGAAGGAGAGGGTAGGGACAAGAAAAAAGGAAGTCTGGCGGGCTTCCTTATATTATTATGGTTAACTGATTATCAGACATAAATCACATCACGATTAATATTGGATTTGAAAAGAGGACGCAAGGAGTCACGAAGTCTTACTAGATCAACCTCGCAGCCAAAGAGTTGCTTCAAAGCTTCTTTCAACTCGTACATCAATTGAAGTGTAGGCTTTTTAACCTCCACTACAATATCGATATCACTATCCTCAGTGTGTT